>Ga0080013_1003483_pt1 | contig 16556 bp, 22 predicted proteins | sample ETNvirenome_6_85_FD_69236 | JGI IMG/M metagenome (GOLD analysis project Ga0080013, IMG submission 69236) | Marine viral communities from the Pacific Ocean - ETNP_6_85 (SPADES assembly) (version 2) | ecosystem: Environmental > Aquatic > Marine > Oceanic | place: Pacific Ocean | collected 2013-06-19 | reverse complement strand
CCAGTGGTATTGGTTGTTTTAAACCACACTGAGATAGAAAATGCATCGGTATACTCAAAATCAAAATCACTGTGGGTGTCCATCTCTAGCCTTTCTGTGGTCGTCCCGGACCCTTCACCCAAAAGAATAGACTTAGTTTGGGCCCATGGAGTGGGAGCCCAACCCGAAGGTGGACTGGCGCCTCCGATGTCTTTAATATTCGCTACGCTTACACCCGCAATTGTTTTAATGCTGGCTGCAGCAATGCCACCAATGGTTTTGACTACCATTAGCTAATCCCCATGATAGTTTTAATACTGTCGGCGGATATTCCCCCCACAGTTTTAACGCTGTCTCCGGCAAATCCTCCCACGTCTTTGATACCCGAGGGAAAAGCAGCAGGCAATCCGTCGCTTAAATCCAGCCCTGCTCCGCTATTATAAAGACTCGCCACCTCATCAGGTGTGGCGGTTGCGTCCCATAGAGACACTTCGTCTAAATACCCTCGATAGTTGGTTGCATATGGATTGGTGCAAGTAGTTTGTGGGCCTGAGCCAAGCATCAAGGCGCAGCCCATTGTTCCGGCGCTCCAGGCGGCGGTGGCCCGGCTGACGTTGAGCGCGCCATCAACATAAAATTTCATGTTGCTCCCATCACATGTGATTACTATATGATGGAAGGCCGACGTGTCGTTACCGGCAGTTGTGACGAGGCTGTACCAATCTACATCGGTGTCCGATGGGTGGCCATATCGCTTAAATCTTATTTGTTTGCTCACCCAACCGATTAAAAAATCTTTTGCGCCGCTGCCGACTTCAGTACCCATAACATAATCAGTGCTGTTTGCGTACTGGAGCTTAGTCCAATATGATATGGTAAAAACACCGCTGTTTATGAAAGAAATATCACTTGTGTCGCCACAAGAGTGAATACAATCAACGGGGATGGCATCGCGGTCCCCCTGGTAAGAATAAGAGCCGCGAACTTTCTCTGCTGTTTCATAGCTGCCGCCAACCAGGGTGCCGTTCATACCGTTTCCGGCATTTGAAGTGTCATTTGCGTTATTTTCGAATTGATAATAGCAGACCGGCTTGGAGCTTCCTAAAGCCATGGCTTAACTCAGTTCAATCCAGTTAGTTCCGGGGTTGAAGTAAATGAGATTGGGATCTGCGCCTGCATAGCCCACAATGCGCGCATAACTGTCCGTTGCAGTGGGTGCCGCGCCGCTCATGTAGCCGCCGCCGGACCCTGATTCGATGTAAACTGCGCCGCCGGTGATGAAGTCCCCGTTGAATCTTTCCGTATTAACCCATCCGCGGATTAACATGCCGCCGGCGTCTGATTCGGATCCTTGCGCGCTAGTGCCCAACGCAATTGCCAATAGGCTGTTATTGCCGGAGCCGGTTGCGTGAGCGGATGCGCTCATCCATTGGCCACTGTTGTGTAAATAATAAATAGCGCCGGAGAGAAGTCCCGTATCGTTACCAAAACTAACGACGTCGCCGCCGCCGGCGTTGTTATCTAGGTCCGGGTTCCAGCGAACATCTAAGGTAACTTTTGGGCTAGTTGTGCCAACACCGACTCGGCCGACGTCACCAGAATTACTTCCAGTGACCTGGCACATTAAAACTGTTTTGCCTTGGTCTTGATTTACTGCGCCCCCTTCAACTCTGAGTACGACTCCATCGCCTCCCTGCCCATCATAGTTCGGGGCTACTCCTACGGCCGCGGTGCCCGAAAGGCTAATCGTCCCAGTAAGAAGGGTTTGCGCATTAATAAAAAGTTGCGATTGTGTTTTATCAAAAGTGAGGTTGGCCTCGCCGCCAAAGCTGCCACCATCATTAAATTGAATTTGAGTATCTGAGCCCCCGGGGGAGCCGCCGCCGCCGCCGCCAGAAGATGCAGTTAAGACCAATAGACCGTCGTTGTCGACACCTACATAGCTGCCTGCACCAGCAAGGGACCCGCTAGAAATTTCAGGGGCAGTTACAGAGCCTGAAAGCTTAATTCCGTTAGTGGATCCGGAAGTGGATTGGATTACAAGTCTGCCCTCGCCCTGGGCGAAACTAATAGAGCCTTGACCGGAGGCATACTGGTTTTCGGGATGTGAAAGAAGGCTCCCTGTGCCTAGGTACAGCTTTTTGCCGGCGTCAACAATGAAATCAGTCGAGGTGCGCACTTTCTTAGCGGCAGTGTTGACACCAAAGTAGAGACCATCTTCTGGGTCTCCTTGGCCAGTGTCGGAACTTCCGGAGATTACAAATGCGCCCGCATTACCATCTGGTATATGAAAAGAATCGGTGCCTCCTGATTGGTAAATATTGCAAAGGGCAGTTAAATTACCAGAGACGGTAACGGTGGTATTACAGTCCGTCCCAAGAACTAAGTCGCCCCCCAAATTGCACCCGCCAGAGATTTCTAGAGGCGAGCCGCCATAAAGGGGGCCATAAATTTGAACGCCCTCGCGAAAAATGGCCGTACTGCCCGTCTGGTCGATTGCGCCGGTGACATATAAAGTCATTGTTTCATCATGGCCTATTCTCGCGGATGAAGAAACATCTAGCGGGTAAGCGGGAACAAACCCGCCGCCACCTAGGCCGAAATATCCTAAGTTGCTGACAGCTTGTTGATTAAATGATGCTTTTGCGCTGCCATTGGCAGCAAAAATAATTGCCGCGGCGCTGGGTGCATTTAAACGGACTTGACCGCTGGGAGCGAGTTGCTGGAAGCCTGCGCTGAGCGCTCCCATTTTGTCTTTGTGGCACACATAAGCTACGCCTGTGTTGCCTCCGTTGCCTAAAGCGGCTTCACCAACGATAATTGTGGCGTCTGTATCTTCGGCCACTCTTATGGGAATTCCATCGGAGCTAGAAATATAAAGTGTGCCGGTAACTGATAATGCGTTGGTTGATCCGTCAAACCTGAAGTTTGATTCTACACTCGCTGTCGTGGCGCTTTTGTATGTTGCTACACCATTCGCGGTCGATCCATCAAAGGCGATTCCGCCGCCGCCACCGCCGCCGCCGGCTGTCACTGCCTGGCCGTTCAGCGTGAGGCTGCCGGTTACAAGGACACTACCCGTAAATTGGTGCGTAGTGTTAGCGTCGCCCGATGCAATCGTGGCGCCCTTTGTTACTGCGGTGCTCCCGGGATTAAAATTTGATGGCACTGTTAATGATCTCCTAGTCTGTTAGGCCGGCGCCTGTTAGATCGTACATGTGAGCAGCAGGAATTCCCGTTAAGTTCGCGACAAGAACGAAGCCGTCTTCGGCACCGTCGATTGCTATACAGCTAATGTAGACCTCCGTGCACTTGGTCTCGAATGTATAGCTTGCGTCGTCTTTAGACAAATCAAAATAATGCTTGCCGCCAATTACATTGCCAGCGGAAGATGAATTAAAGTGCACTCTCAGCTTGGGGCCGAGCCCGGTTGCCGAGCCCGAATTAATTATCGTAACGTCCCTGGCCACGAAAGGAAAACTAACGCGCATCTCTTCGTCGGCAGCCATCACAGATCCTGTGATATACGGGTGTCCAGAAATCTGGTATGAGCCTACGTTTCTTAATCCGACCCCGTGTCCTGGGTTAAATACCATTTTAATTCTCCTTTACATTAAATAGTTAGTTTAATTTCTTTTCTCTTTCGATTCTTAATTTCTCTAAAACTTTTTTGCGGCGCGCTTTCTCTTTTTTGCGTCGCACGGAAGGCTTTTCATAGCGCATGCGATCCCTAAAATTTTCAATGATTCTTTCTTTTTTACATTTCTTAGTAAATCGTCGAATCATTCTTTCTATATTCTCGTTTTCATATTTTGGTTTAACTTCTACATTGATCGATCTTACAGCCATTTATTTTGCCCTCTCTTAAACAAGATTTTTCCATTTGTTACCGCCCAATGCCATGATCCCCGAAATGTCTACGCCGGCGTCGCTGGGATCCGTACCTGCCAGGGCGCCCGGTGTTGGGCCACTCCCCGGGTCGCCCCCTTCTGTGAGGGGTTTCACTCCTTCGAAGATTTCGCTACCAAAGCCTGTGGCGTCGAGTACTTTTCTTTTCTGTTCTTTTAGCCTCTGGTGTTTTTCCTCTTCCACTTGACGTCGCTGCTGCTCAAGAAGTGCTTGTTGTTTGGAATTGTCTGGGGGTGATGATTGTCGCCCTTCGGTTAAGACTGGCGACACTCCCCTTACGACTTCGGCTACAACACCAGAAAGAACGCCCTCTTCTAGGAGAACCTCTTTGACGCATTGTGTGATGAGTGGTTTAAGGATGGTTTTTAGTTCTGATCTTTTCATTTTACTCTCTTATAATATATTATTGAGGGCGCGATTAATTCTGTCCCCTTTTGTGAAGATTTGATTCAAGCCTTTTTCCATGCCCTCGCGTATCATATAGGCTCCGGGCGCAGAGGGCTCGGACACAGCGTCGAAACAAATTAATTGAAGATCTTCTTGTACTATTTGTGAACCTTTGTCCTCTTTTAGGGATCCTAATGCGCGAGATGAAAAACCGAACATTACGCCGCTTTCATATAGGCCCCGTAAAACGTTTCCCGATGGGGTGTTGAGAACCTTGATAGACCCCAGCAGGCTTTTGCCATCCCACCAAAGCCTATTGACCATGTGAGAGGCATTCTTCAAATTAATCACGCTTTCGTCGGGATGGTCACACTCTCCGATGGCGCGGCCCTCTTCCACGAGCTTCATATAATTTTTAACTTCTCGTGTTAACACATTGTGAGGATAAACTCGTCCATTGCCGTTAACGGCGTCTGATTCTTGTAGTTTGGCGGGGAAAATGAGCGCCCCCCCACTAACTTGTTTCTTTTCCGCCTCTGTCAAGAGGTCTTGGCAGCCCCGGTCATCGCATTTTAATTGATAAAACTCTCGTAAAAGTGTTTTTGACATCTATTTTTCCTCTTCCGCGGGCATTACCCGCGTGGTACTGGAGCCGCCACAACAATGGGCAACTGGCCGTAACATCCATCTTTTCTTAACCATGATTACATTCTCCTTCGTTTTTGTGGGTTATTTTCAACCCGAAATCATTAACCAGAACACTCATTAAATAAGTAGTTCCAGATCCTAAACACCCTAAAATAAGCGCATTGGCTACGCTATACTCAAAAGTAAATAGTTCTGTGTGTCCATTAATTCCAAACAAAAATACGCCCGACCAAAAACCCATGCACATGGGGCAGTGGAATAGTTTTCCAAACCCATGGAGCCAAGCTTTTGAGGGGCGTATTTTATTGAATATCGAACCGAAAACTAAAATTTGAGTTAAGCCGTACGCAGCTAGGACAAAATATATTAATTCCATTTATACCTCTTACTCTTCGTACATTCCATACAAACCATATGCAGTATTGATACCAGCGTATTGGGTCATGGTACCTTTGCGTTTCTTGTGTGACACTTGACCAAGTTCTGTGGAATCTACGGCATCTGGCTCTAGTAATTCGTCATCAAATTTTCTTTCATAGTCTTTCACCGCATTGTAGTGAGGCCTTTCTTCTAAAAGGAAATTAACTACTGAGTAAAAAGTCATTTGTATGGGGTCAACCTTGTGGGGCTCTATGCTTTCTAAAATTATTGCCTCCAGAGAACCGTATACATTCCCACCGTGGATGGATCCGGGGTCTACCACCCCATTCTTGCTAAGGTGATCAAAAAGTCGCGACTGCGTGGCGTAGACATGATCGCTGTATTGATTTTTGGAGAGCGCTAAAACTTTTTTCTTTTTTGGCGCCAAGACTATATCAATCTCGGGGTGATCCAAAATTAATATGTTCCCGTCTAGGGTCTTGCGCGCCTTGAGCTTTATTCTAGCGTCTATCGGATTTTCAACTTTTACTTTAATGGTCATTAGGCTTCAATCTCTCTAGCTAAGGCTTGTATTTTTAAAATTTGCTGTAGAAATTCTTGATCTATTGGCTTTTGATTTGAGTTTTCTAAAAGCTTTTTAATTTCTTTCATCTTGGTGGCCATATTTGTGTCTGCCTTAAGTTCCTCTAGTTCAAAAGAATCATTAATTTTCTTTTTTAAGTCTCCGATCTCTTCATTCAAGTAGACTTTAAAATCAGTGCCGTTGTCTAGGAAAGAAAGGATAAATTTATTAAGTAAAGATTTTTGTTCTTCTAGAAGATCGCCCCCGTACTTTTTATTAAATTTTTCAATAAAATTATTTACCACGAGGCCAGATAAATTTGTATTTTTCTTTTTTGTGGATGCTTTTTCTCGGGTAAGTTTTTGTAAGACGCCCTCTTCTAAGATGACGCGTCTTTTTGTGCTTGTGTCTTCACCAAATATTTGGGAGAGGGTTGCGATGTCTCTGTAGTTGGGAACAAAGTTGGCAAACACCCCCTTTGAAAGTTCTTTATTAATTTTTTTGATTAGTATACTCTGCTCTTGGAAAATCTTCCTGTCGTCTAGCTTTTTATATTCTTTTTTAGACTCTTGGATCAGCTTTTCGGCAGTGTGGGGCAAGAGGTTTTCAGTTTCTAACAAGCTTTTAAATAATTGTAACTCTTTACCAATTTCAGTTTCTCCTGTAAAGCCTTCTTTTAGAATAGATATGACTTTAGCACGACCCGCAGCATCTTTGCTGATGGTCTGTTTAACGACTTCCCTCACCAGCACTTCATAGAGAAGGGCGGTGTTTCTTTTTTTATTGTGTTTCGGCTTTGACATCATCTTTCTGTTCCAATTCTTTTATTAAATCTTTTATACTCTGATTTGCTTCGAAAAGCTTACGTTCTTCATCATTATAATTAGTTTCTTTATCTTCAGAAATACCTTTTCCAAACCCGAGAAGTTCGGATGCGCCTGCAGGCAGCGAACGTAACTGTCGCGCGGGAAGACGTGCGACCTCATGAGAGCCCTGGGCCCTGTAGTGTCGCTTGCGTGGGCCGCTATGCCGACGACCGTCTGCGGTGACGCGTTTGTACGCTTTCCCTTTAGAGCCCGGGGTAGTGTAAGAACCATCGCCATGAACTGTAACTTGCATCCAGCCCTTGTCATCCCGCTTGCCCGGTGCGGCCAACAAAGACGTTTCTGCTTCGGGGCCTGCTGTGGTCTCTGGTGGCGCGCCGGCGGTGGGTTCTTCGCCCGGAGGAGGCATCTCGCCCTCCGGGGGCGTCTCCATGCCTGGGCCCATCTCTTCTCCGCCCATGCCTCCGAGGGCTCCCATGCCGCCCATGCCGCCGCCCATGCCGCCGCCTGCGCCGGCTGCGGCAGCTGCTTCACCTTGAGCGAGAGCCTGTGTAAAGTTCATATCGTAAAAGAGTTCCCGTTGATTGCGTAAAAATTCTTCTTCGGATAGATCGAATAGATTTCTTGCAATCCAGCGCTTGCTGAACATCCCCTCGACTGCTTGCGCAGCAACTGTAAATTTGGTGTTCCACTGTTCAAGCTCTTGCATCTCCGCAATTTTAGAAGGGTTGTGAAGTTTAAGATTGAATGAGAGTAAGTCGTCGCCCCTGTAGCCAAGAGTGTATAAGTGAATGATCGCTATTTTTTCCAATTCAGTGATAACAGATCTTTGAAGGCGCATGACTGTTCGTGCAAAGCGAATATCTTTTTGTGCTAGCGTAGCTTTATCTTCGTCACTTCCTTCTGCGCGCGACAAGTAAGAAGCGGGAATTTTTAATGCTGAAAACAGCTTATCTCTTAAGTATTTAACATCGTCGATATCGCCGGTATAGGTTCCTCCGGGGAGGCTGGCGATTTCGGTACCGACTCCGCCGCGAATGGGAATGAAGTAGTCCTCTTCAATGCTTAAGGGGTTATATCGTAGGTCTACGCGCCCTGTTTCGGGGTCCACCACTTGGTTTCTTTTCATGGAGGTTATAATGCGTTGCATATATTGCTCAACATCTTGAGGGGGAATGTTACCTACATCGACTTTGAAGATTCTTCGTTCGGGGGCCCGCACAATGCGATATGCCATCATTGCGTCCTCCAGCAGGACCAGTTGGCGCCAAATTCTGCGCGCGCCGTCCAAGACAGAGGTGCCATAGGGGGCAAATTTATCATTTCCTAAAATTCGGAACTGGGCGACCTGCCAATTTTCAAATGTCACGCCCCCAGAGTTCCATTGAAACTGTACGTAGTTTGGATTAGTTTTGTCTAGCCCCTCTAGTCGTTCAACTTCTTGGCTTGGGAGGCCGATAACTTGTTTAATTCCTAATTCTGCATCAATATCAAGATACAAATAAAAGTCACCATATTTACACATGGTCCGGCACCAGCCAAACATATTAAATCCAATATTTAAAACGTTATAAAAGAGGGTATCTAATATGCCTCTTATCTCTTCATCGTGAGAATCGATTAAAAGTACTTTTTTAATACTAGTGTGGGTTGTCATCTCATCGGCATAGATGTCAAGGGCCGATGAGATTTCAGGGGTGTACTCCATCTGATCAAAATCTGAGTAGCGCTGGAGGCGCCCCTGCGTTCCCATCATATAAGATGAGTGGTTGTCGAAGGGGTTATAACCCACTCTTTCAAACTTTTGACCACCAACATCTTTAAATGTTTTAGCGTATTTATCTAGGCGCCGTCGACGTAGCTGTCGAGTGTTCTGTGAGCGATAATTAATGAGAGGCCCAGAAAATAACTTGGTTAGCCTTTTGTAAAGGGGAGAATCTGCGTTGCGGGGATTTTTTGTGTTTTTAGTGGGGGCTGCCATTTAATTTATCCTTTCAATAGCCAAAGAAATTCGTTCATCACTCTTTTTTCATCAACCATTTTTTCAAATAATTCTGTTGCCTTGGGTTTTTGCATCCCAGGTATTCTAGAATCCAGATGAGTCTTGTTTGCTATTATACAATTTAAAAATGCTTTTTTATACTCCAAATCTCGCTCATTCTCAATTAATGCCGTGTCTCTTACCCAACATCCAATCGCGCAAGCCATGATTAAGTCATCATTATAGCTACGCTGTGCTTGGGGCCTTCCGTTTTTCCAAATAAAAGTATCCAACTCATTAATTAATCTCTTAGAATAAATAGTTAACATTTTATTTCTTATAAATTCTTCAAACTTAGCAATTATAAGCGGGCGCGTTTTAAGAGAGGTTGTAAAGCCTGCAATTGCGCTCGAAGTTGTTTCGGCCTGGTATTGGTCAATGTATTCGTGCGATGATTTAATCGAATGATATACGTTGGGGTATGCTTTGTCGGCCAACTTATCTAGCACTGCAAAGCCCACGCTGTTGTTCTCCACAACAACCATGGCGTTCCCATATTCTTGGCCGGCATTGTAAACAATTTCAGAAAATAAATCAAGCGTTACCTTTCCTTGGTATTCTGCTATGATCTCCATGGTTTCAAGTTTAAAGATGTGGAAAACAGAGAAGTCGGCACCGTCGCCGCGTGAAACATCAGACACCAAGAGGTAGGTGTTTTCTTGATTAAATTCTTCCCATATCCAATAATTCCTGTCGATGCCTGTCCTATATTTTGGCTCTTGAATTCTCTTTTTCAACCATTGGATGTCGTCTGGGTCGATAACAGTCTCACCTGATGTATTAAAGTTACACTCATACTCTTGTGCAATTTGTCTTTTGCTCATGTTCTTGGTCTCGGTCTCGAACCATTCGCGATCCCTATCGGGGTGTACGTCCCACATTAAATGGACAGGAAAGAATTCATTTTGCCCGCTTTCGGATTTGATATAAGTTTCATGGAACCAATCGCCGACACCATTCGGGGTGGACAACGCAATGCAGCGCCCACCGGTGGAGATCGTGGGATAAAGTGCTGTCCACAAGTCGCTTAAGTTTTCAACGTGTGCGGCCTCATCAATAACCAACAACGACAACGATTCCGAACGACCCGCGTCGGCAGAAGTAGATGAGGCCTTGACTTGAGACCCATTGCTTAGTTCAAATGAGTTCTTATTGTCAACATCGATACTAGCAATTTTTAACCAAGATGGTAAATGTTTAATGATTCCTTTAACTTTTCGAACTAAATTTGCTGCTGTAGTTAGTTTGGTCGCGACCACAAGAACGTTTTTGTCCCTGTGAAAGAGCATCAGCCATGCGATATAACCGGCTACAATTGTAGAAATACCAAGCTGGCGGGCCTTCAAAACAATCGTAAAGCGATGGTCATCGAAATTTTCTAGTAAATTGTCTTGGTAATCATATGTCTTGAATGGGATGAGGCCATGGCCTGGGTGGGGGATCTTAGCATAGTTATTATTAAAATATTGGGAGTCTTTGCCGCACTTCAAGACCTCTTTTAAAATCTCTTTTTTTGTTAGTTTGTAGCTCATTATGCGTTGGCATTGTTGGTTTTCTTGGCGCCTTTGGGCGCTTTAGCGTTGCTGGGCTTTTTTGCACCAGGGTATTTGTCTTTGCCTATTGCTAAAAACTTCTCAACTGCACTGCGTAATTTTTCATCTGATGTGCTGAGATTATTTTCTTCGCTGTCTTGAACGTCCTTGAGTCCGCCGATTGTATAAATCTTCTTGGCCTCGGCCCAGGTACGAATGCGCGACATATTTTGAACCAAAATCTCAGCGTCGCCATCGGGGGTGAGAGTGATGGCATTCCCAGTAATTGCTTTATATTCTTTTTTCAAAAATTTTATGATGCCCTTATAGGTGCGCTCGATCTCTTCATCGAGTTTAGAATTGTGAAAATCTTTCATCGTCAATTCGCTCTGGTAAGTGACAATGAGCTTGGGGCCGGCCACACGCACCTTGAACCCATCCATCACTCGGGAATCTTTGATGGGACAGCCCTCTTCCCGCTTGAGGCCAATTTCTTTAGCATAACCAGTCTCCACAAAGCGCTCGTCATGCGAACCATCGTAAGCATTTGCTGCTGCTTGGTTGAGCCCTTTGATAATATCATATACGGATACAGTTTTTGCCATTTATACTAGCCCCCCTGTCTCTGGTGGCGCTTCGGCTGTTTGTGTTCCTTCGTCTTCGGCCTCTGGGGCGTACCCTGCTGTTGTGAGTTCTTGCCGCAGCTGCTCGACTGTGAAAGTGCGCATCTTTGTTATAAGATCGTTCACAAACGTTAACATGAGGTGAGCGCCCTTTTTCTCTTGGTCTCCTGTTAGGTTGGCGACCGTTACGGTTTCGGGCTTATCGTCTTGGTGGGCCGCCTGCTGTTGCGCGGAGTCAGCGGATTGCTTTTGCGCCGTTCTTAAGGGTGCTGGGTTTGTTATCGGCTCAACGCCCGGCGTCCCAAGATCTTCATGCAAAAAATATCGTGGATCTCTGCGCTTTTTATTCTTTCTTATTATTCTTCGTCTCATGGTTTGGTCTCCAGCCTTTTAGCCATCTATCTTCATTGAGTTGAACGTGCTGAATGTAACAGTCGAAGCAACATTCGAACTTGTTCATGTAAAGATCGTCTTTTATCTCAAAAGAGAACACCCCACAAACAGGACATTTTCTTTTATTCTCCTTAGTAATTAGATTCTTCGGAAGGAAAAAGCCGTCTTTCTCAACTTTCTCTTTTTGTTCTTTTTTTTTGCACTCTTCTTTATAAAATTCTTTGAGTTGTTCTAGGTACTCTTCCTCTTTCTCGTCGGTCCATAATGATTTGGGATTGGTGATGGCTTCCTTGCCAAATTTTTTAGCCATGGCTCTTTCGATCTCCGCTATTTTATTAAGAGTTTTTTGTTTCATTGGTATTATTACAATATTATATAGGAATCCGAGGGATTAAAATACATTAAGATCTTAGTAGTACCAGCACAAGTTCCATCGGCGCTTTTGTCGACGCAATCAATACAATGGCCTATAACTCTTCTCACGTTCCCAAGACTGCTTACGGAAGCGGTCGTCATCGTAATAAAACCGCCTCCTTTAGAATTACCGGGTGCACCGAAGACGGGGGCGCCTGGGTGGTAGGGTCCCGGGCTGCCAAATATATATGCAGTCACAATGCCTCCCAACAGCATCCCCACCTCGTCGGCGCGCCCTTCGCGTTCTCCCGGGGTACCTAATGCATACCCTAGTAAATGTGGTTTACCCTGGCCGTGGCCAAGCCCTGTGTTGCCCGCTGGCCAGCCGGCTGCGCTGGGCCCATTGATACCAGCCGGTATGTATTGATCGGTCTGGCCATAATTAACTTCTTTTATGCCAGCCAAGTCGGCCGTTTCGTGTGTGGCTTTATGCCACGTGGTGCCGGAAAGATAATAAAGGTACCCTCCTTGTACTTTTCCGTCATATGTGTCGACCCCAGTTGAATCAACCGAGCCTGTGCCATATTTTAAAATAACGCCATCTGCATTTTTTGAAGGGGGGTGGTCAAAGCCAAGTGTTACGGTGGCATTTTTTACAATTGTGAAATCATAAATTTGTTTGGCTGAAAATTGCTTTCCTAATTTTTTTGTGACCACTACTTGACTTCCTCCACGGCGTAAACAACCGCAATTGTTAATGCAATGCCAGCGATAACTCCACCAACTGCCCACCAAGTAGAATAATCATGTGAGTTTTCCAGAGCAACCTTGCTTAACCTCTCGATTTCATTATTTTTAATATCAATGATTGCTGTGTACTTTTTGTCCATTGTGTCCAGGCTGAGGTTTGCGTTGTCTAGCAGTAGTTGCATTCGGAGGTGTTCTTTCTGAACCTCGAAGTTAATTCTCATGATGCACTCTTGCGCCGAGAAATCTTTGTCAGCAAAAATTTTAGCTGCAGCTGCGGTATTTAAAAGTACGCCGTTGTAAGGCGCTTCTTCACCTTTTTTAATGCCCGTAACTTTGGGAGTCTCATCTGGGGTGGGGGTGTCTGCGAATAAAGTTGCTGGGGAGGCCAGCATAGCGATTAGTATCGGTATTATTAATTTCATTCGTCCTCTGTATATTCAAAACCAAACCTCTTGCCAATCATTTTAGCTAAGGTATCAGGATCATTATAATATTTTTCAACGATTTCTTTAACAGATTTTTTCTTTTTCTCGTCAAGTTCTTTGTTGTTTTTGGCAAATTCTTCTTCAAGATTGGAAACTGTTTTATTATATTTTTCTAGGATCTCGTCTCTTTTCTTAAGCTCTTCTGCGTGGGCACGATTGATCTCGTCGATTTGCGCTTTGTAACTAGCTTCACGAATCTTTAAAATCTGTTCGGCAACGTTTTTTCTGCGTAGGATAAGCCACGTGAAGAGAACTGCGGCCACAACAAATGGAGCTTTCCAATGGTGCTTCAGCCATGTCCAGCATTTTTTTAAATATTTTTTAATAATTAATAATTTCATTTTACCAGTCTTCTATTTCTTCTTCCTCTTCATCATATTCTTCTTCGCCCTGGGCGTGGACGAGGGCGCCAATGCGCTCATAGATTTCTTCTCTGTCGGGGCTCAACGACCCCAGCGCTTCTTTGGCGTTTTCGAGGGTGGCGCGCAGTGCAAGCATGTCGCGCTCAATGAACTCATCCCATTCGCGCCTTTCTTCTTCGTCTGGAGTGTCCCAATCATGTTCTTCGTAAAGGGGTGAAGGAGCACTCTCTAGGCCGAAATCCAAAGAATGCTCTTTCGCTACTTCTATAATGAGTTCTTTTAATGCTGATTTTGTATATTTCATGATGTTGGTCCATGCCTCCATCTGGTTGCAATATCAGCTAAGCCTTCTAAACCGATATAAGCTAGTGAAATCGCTACCCAATCTGACGATTCCAAAGGTACGACGTCCAGGAACATAAAGCTCGTGGCCGTCAACCAAACCATCAGCTTGCGCGATAATAGTTTATTTAAAGTTTTATCTAATGCTTGTCTCATAAAAGAACTCCTTTTAATTTATTGTTATTTCTTGTTAAACAAGGCAACTAAGACCCACAATGCAACAAGACCAACAAGGCCTTCACTACCTAACGATTTGGTAACGCCAACTACGTTTCCTACTACATCGCCTGGTAAAAATGCAACATTTGATCCAAAGAGCACTTGCAAAACAACGCCCAATGCCAAAACTGACAGGGCCATACCTGTTAACTCCTTAAGCACTGCGCCAGCCTTTTGTAAATATTCCATAAATTTTATTCCTCCTAATTTATACCGCTCGTGCGGCTACTTTAATTAGTGTCACATAGTAGAAACAACCCCTTTAAGCAGAGCTTGTTTGGATTATGGTAGAGGGATCGCCTCCTTTGCTAACCCCATATGCACCTAGTCTGCCCCGCAACGTTGCGGGCCCTTTTGGGCCCAAAGAGAACGGAACTTGTTCTGTTGCCTGGTCGAGAGGGCCACTATAATCACCGCCGCCTTCGACAGCAAAGCACCCCATTGAATAACCACTCGGAGTTAGCTCCGGGCCGAATTTATATTGTGCCGCGGCGTTGGCATATAAGTTAATTGTAAAAGCGCCATCAAAATTAGATTGTGGAGGCGTCGAATAAGAAGACCAGTTTTTGCTATCTTGGTTCCGCAGGGATCCGCTAATATCTCTAGTGGTGCTGTCAAACGCTGTGCCTGCGGCGGCCGCGGGGGATGAAGACTGAAGTTTGTAATTTGCAGCCACAGCACTTGAGGTGCCAATTGCTGTCGCGTCGACGAACAGAGGATCGCCCTCTTTATCGCCGGTGTCGTCGGCGCCTTCTGTTGTGCCATCATGCTCCATGAAGGGGGCGCCGTTGACATGTACCAAGTTATATTCATGATTATCAGAGCCAATTCCGCACGCTGCATTTGCCGAAGACGCAGAAACAATACAATTACGAACCTTAGTGGCTTGTATTTGGGTGCTCGTCGTTGTGGCATTTCTATTAATAAATGTAGAAAAACTACATGTGACATTGGCGCCCCCATAGTCGCGCACAAGATAGCCATCATGAGACGAAGTAATCAAGCTGTTTTTTATCTCAAGGTACCCATCAGAGGGGGAGGTGTCCACAGTTATGATGCCATTAGATTGAGCGTTCGAAGGAAAATATAGCACACTGTCGAGAATCCGGTTTGGGGTCGCACGCCGACCCTCTAAGTGGGTGTATGCGTACCTACAATTACTATCAATAAAACTATGAACAAAGCACCCCGACAAAGTAAAGGGGTAGGCACCGATGGCGAGATAAGATGTATAAGAGTGTATTTCTAATCCCTGAAAGACTGTTCCTGTCACGTCGCTTAAATTAAAGGCGCGCACCGGGGCACTTCCTGCGGTACCGACACCATGCAGCTTTGGTTTTCCTAAAGCGCTTGCTGTGTGAATGATGGTAGTGCCGTGCTTTGTGATGCCGAGATCCCCTTCATTGTAGATACCTTCATCAGTAATTTCAATATTAATAAGTACGCCGGCCGAATAGGCAGCGGAGGCCGTAGCAAGTGCGGCGCCGATTGTCTTGGTTGGTGTTGCTTGATTCGTGGAATCGGCTGTGTTATCTGCCCCAATAGTGCCATTTACATAGTATGTTGCCATACTAATAATTAGTCTTTAGGTTCAATTTGTGGCTTAGTATACCCATCTTTATACCAGCCATCGCCCTTTAAAGCAAAGCTGGTAGCGGATATAATTCTAATGGTGGGATCTCCGCATTCTTCACATTTTGGGTGAGGATCAGTATACTTTTGAATTATTTCGAAAACATGTTCACATTCGGTACATTTAAAATCATAGAGTGGCATTTTAAGTCTCCATTACGTGAGCGTATTGTCCTTCTTTGTCGATGGTTATTTGCATATCTACGCAGTCTTTGAGAGAATCTAGGTGAGAAATCAGAAATACAGTTTTAAAATAGGATTTCACCAGATCTAAGATGCGTACAAAGCCGTCCATGTTGTCGGCGTCTAACGATGTCCCTGGTTCGTCGAGAATGAAGATGTTTGATTTCGGTAGGTTAGAAACAGACAAGAGGGCTAAACGAATTGCCATTGCAGCAATTGTTTTTTCTGCTCCGCTGCCCATTTCAATTGGTCGCGGCTCATGACTTGGGTGTTTAATGAGAATTTTTAGATGGCGACCGTCGTTCTCGAAGAACACTTCAAAGTTCACGACGTTGGCGAGCACCTTTGCAATCTCATTATTAATTACTGGGAGTTTCTTTTTGATAATATCGTAAGAAATTCCATTGCTGTGCATACATCGCATAAATAAGTCATAAGCTGAGAAGTCTTCGCGTAAATCAAGTAGCTCTTGTTTCTGCTCTTTGAGAGAGGTTAGTTTCTGTTCGACAGAACCGTGCTCTTTGTAGAGGTCTAAGAGCCTTTGCTGACAGTCTTCTAATTCTTTTTCTTTTTTAGTGGTGTTTGACTGATGCTTCTTGAGATCTCGCATTAAACTTTCTTTGCCGAGGATTGCTTCTCTATTTTCATAATATTCTTTGCGGGAGGCATCCAGGCTCTCCAGCTCTTTATGAACTGTTTTGTACTCTATCTCGTTCTTTGCAGCCAAAGCGCTATTTGTTTTAAGCTCTGCCGCAAGTTGTATCTTTTTATTCTGTACCTGTTCGTATTTGTCCAGGTGGCTTTCAATTTTTTCTGGGTTTAGCTCCGCGATCTCGTCGGTGGCTTTTTGTGAAGCCTCTTGCAAAGAACTACAATTCTTTTTTGTTAAAGACAGTTTGTCAACTGCAACATAGGCGTCTCGAATAAATTTACAATGAGAGTATTCTGAG
>Ga0080013_1003482_pt1 | contig 16556 bp, 10 predicted proteins | sample ETNvirenome_6_85_FD_69236 | JGI IMG/M metagenome (GOLD analysis project Ga0080013, IMG submission 69236) | Marine viral communities from the Pacific Ocean - ETNP_6_85 (SPADES assembly) (version 2) | ecosystem: Environmental > Aquatic > Marine > Oceanic | place: Pacific Ocean | collected 2013-06-19 | reverse complement strand
GACATTTTTGTCGATCCTTACTTCATACGTAATTTGGTCCTTGTGGGTCGACGTGGAAGTAGCTTCCTTGAGAGTGGATATGTATACGCACCTTATGTGCCGCTACAGACCACTCCCACGATCTTCGGTGTTGAGGACTTCGTGCCCCGTAAGGGAGTCATGACCCGATATGCCAAGAAGATGGTGCGTCCTGATATGTATGGATTGGTTGTCATTGAAGACTTAATCTAGGCATAACTGACGTTAGGTCAAAATAGTTAAAGCCCCGTCTCTTTTGAGGCGGGGCTTTCTATTTATAGTGTGTTCTACTAATTAATAAGAGGGTTCTTAAATGGCACTACCAGTACTCAAGCCAGCGTCTAATTCAAATGTAAATGTATTACCGGTCACCGGGACTGCGTCTAAGGTGGCAGCAACGCTACCTTTTGGAGTCTATGTGGCCTCCCAAAAGTTTTTATCTGGTGCCTCAGATCAGGTTGCTTATACTTATAAAAAATTAGGTGGAGACGTGTTGGATGTTGAGCTTACACCGGGGAATGTTTATGCCGCATATGAGGAAGCCATTCTAGAATATTCTTATATAGTTAATATTCATCAAACAAAAAATTCTATTTCTGCTTTGTTGGGTCACACCACGGGTACTTTTGATCAAGACGGCCAAATTTATACGGGTAGCCTATCGGGATCTAATATTGAGCTACGCTATCCCAAATTTGATTATGGGTATGCTCGACGCTTGGGCGATCGTACGGCCACCGAAGTAGACCTGGGGGGCACCGAGACCATCTATTCAGCCTCTTTTGCTATCGAGACTGGAAAACAAGATTATGATCTGCAGAGTATTATATCTTCCTCCTCCGACACAGAGACATCGAAGCCGTACTATGGACAAGTTGGTAACAAACGAATTATTATTAGGAAAGTGTTCTTTAAAACTCCGAACGCTATGTGGCGTTTTTATGGTTATTATGGGGGCTTCAGCGTAGTCGGTAATTTGCGGACTTATGGTCAATATGCGGATGATTCCACTTTTGATATAGTCCCGGTCTGGCAAAATAAATTGCAGGCCATGGCTTATGAAGACGCCTTGTATACGCGGGTGTCTCATTGGTCGTACGAAATAAAAAATAATAATTTACGTTTATTCCCCATCCCGTCTGGTTGGCTTTCCCCCGGGCAAATGTGGGTTAACTTTAATATTCAAGATGTACCATGGGAGGAATCAGATACTAATAGAAAGACTGGGGTTGAAGGAATTAATAATTTAAACACGATGCCATATCAAAATATTCCTTATGAAAATATAAACTCAATAGGAAAACAGTGGATTCGGCGCTTTGCTCTAGCGTTGTCTAAGGAGATGCTAGGACAGATTCGTGGAAAGTTTGCAACTATTCCTATTCCCGGCGAGTCCGTGCAGCTTAATGCCAGTGACCTGATCAGCCAAGCGCAGGCTGAACAAACCGCGCTACGTGATGAACTTAAGACCACACTTGATGAGGTTACTTATGCGGCTATAGCAGCTAAAGATGCCGAATTGGGCAACAGCGTAGAAACAATTTTTGCTGATGTACCTACCGGCATCTTTGTGGGGTAAGGTAGATGGGAGATCCAGACAACAAGTGGTCACAACCACCCGCACCACCCCCTCCTATGTTTTTTGGAGAGAAGGAGCGGGACTACGTTAAGCAGGTTAACGATGAACTCGCTGAGCGCGTCTTAGGCCAGACTGTTATTTATTATCCTATCAGTCTCGATAATACCAACTTTCATCCCCTTTATGGGGAGGCCATTAGTAAGACTTTTTTGCCTCCTATTCGAGTCTATGCTTTCGTTCAGGTGGAGAATACCCAGACAAATGATAAATATTCGTACGAGTATCAATCAAAATTGACTGTGTACTTCAATCGTAGGCGCTTAACAGAAGATCAGGACCTATACGTTAGGCCAGGGGACTTCGTCCAATATGGAGAGGTCCTGTACGAGATAGCGAAGCTTTATGACGATACGCGCTTCTATTTCGGTCAAGTTGCCCACAAATTCCAGGTGGCGGCCGAATGTATTAAGGCCCGCAGAGGGGTATTTAGGGGGATAAACGATGCCGGTTAAGAAAACCCAGCAACAGCTAGAAAGAGAAAAAAATAGTAGCAAGCCGGCAATTCGTTTTGCCTATATGGATGCTCCCACTGTAGCGGAAAATTTACAAGAGATAGAATTCATGCCGTCTACACTGGAGACGATCGATTATGCGTTTTATAATTTTGTGGACAAGACATTAAATTTATCTGTTCAAGCTAATGACGGGTTTAAAAAAGTGCCCCTCATTTGGGTGTCCCAAGAAAGATCTTTTCAGCTTAAGCACGATAAAGACTTACGAGATGCCCAAGAAACGCTTATTTTGCCCCTTATCACGATCGAGAGAAAATCTGTCACCAAGGAGCCGAATAAGCGAGGCCTCCCTTATGCAAATTTATACCCTCTCGGTGACGAGAAAGGGGGTACCATTACGATAGCACGCAAGATAAACCAAAAGAAAACAGCAGAGTTCCAAAATGCTTTGGCCGCCCGTAGACTGGGCCCCGGAGCTGTACGCACGGGCCTCCAAAATACTAATTCTCGTAACATGCCCACCAACAAGGTTGTATATGAAACTATTACTATTCCGCTCCCCACGTGGATAACGGTGGGATATGAAGTGTCGTTGAGAACGGAATATCAGGCCCAAATGAACGACTTGGTACAGCCTTGGGTCACCATCACCGGCAACTCCACAATGCCTCCCAGAATATCTCGCGATAATCATAAGTTTGAAGTATTCCTTGAAGGAACGTATGCTAACAATAGCAATGTCAACAACTTAGACATGTCTCAAAGGAACTATGAAACCACCATAACGGCCAACGTTCTCGGCTATTTAATCGGAGAGGGCGAAAACCAGGAAAGGCCGAAGATCGTCAAGAGAGAGAATGCGGTGGAAATTAAGATCCCCCGAGAGCACGTAGTAGTGGGCGATATACCTGAAAACATTGGGAAATCAGGTTTTTATAGAGAATAATACTATTGGAGAGCCCGCGTACTATTTAATACAGAAAATAAAAGCATAACTTTAATGATAAAGTTAAATTTTAGTCCTTAGGAGAGCTACTGATATGTCAGTTAAGAAGTTTAGATTTGTATCCCCCGGTGTTTTTATCAATGAAATCGATAGTTCACAGCTTCCTGCCTCACCAGCTGGAATAGGCCCTGTCGTTGTAGGCCGAAGCCCCCGAGGCCCCGGCCTCCGCCCCATCAAGTTGGGGTCTTTTTCAGAATTTATCAACATGTTTGGCAACCCGGTCCCCGGTGGAGCGGGTGGTGATGTTTGGCGAGAAGGAAACAACGTTGGCCCCACGTACGGCTCGTACGCTGCGCAGGCCTATTTACGTAACAGCTCCCCTCTCACCTATGTGCGCCTTTTAGGGGCCGAGAGTCCTAATAAAACTGCTACCGGTAATGCCGGTTGGAAAGTAAACGCCCCCTCTTCCACTAGTGGTCAGGGTGCCTATGGGCTTTTCATTTTCAATTCTTCTTCTGCTGGCACCGTTGCTGCTACGGGTAGTTTAGTAGTAAACTCAGCGCTCGTCGCCAACCGTTCAGGGTCCATTGCTGACAAAATTTTCTTAACTGCATCCGACGGCACTACCTTTACTTTTATTGCATCTCATCCTAGTGGGGCCACCACAGGCGGTCGTCCCGCCTCTTGGCCTTCTCACTTTAAGGCCTATCTTACCGGAGGAACGTTACCGGCCGCAGCTGCGAATGATCTCCTAGGCAACCTCACGGCGTCGTTCGCTGCTTCTGCGTCAGCTTATTTTACAGTTAACAGTGGATCTACCGCAGGGAACCTCCCCATCTTGAGCATTACACAGAGCACTAAAGGAAAGCCGGGCAACCAGTTTGTTCTAACCGCTTCGGGTCAGGGCTCTGGTGTTACGTCAACCTTCGAAAGTCCCATGGGGATGTCGGGTGGCGTCAGCACGGGCGTTATTACCGGATCCCATGCAGCTACATTCTATGTGGTGAGCGGCGCCACAAACCCTTGTAGTATAGCGCTGAGCGGCACCATGGCCGGCCTATCCGCAGATGTGACGGGCACCAGCGCTCTTATCACATCCACCAAGGCGGGTACTGAATATCAGTTTAATGCTTTGATTCGAAATTATAGCGGATCGAGCACATTTGAGTCGGCGTTTAATTTTAACAGGGACTCTGCTTTGTATATTCGCAAGGTGTTTAATACGAACCCGCAGCTAACCAATGCTCAGACCACTGTGAACCCGGTCAAGTACTGGTTGGGGGAGACCTATGATAGGGCCCTTAAAGATACGGTACCGAACGCAGCCTCCCGCAATTATTACGCAGTGCTCCTCCCCCTACAGGAGGGGAGTGGGCCCACCAGCGCTGGCAATTTTGAAATGCCGCTGGTTTCCGCGGAAACTCCGTGGCTAATCTCGCAGGATTTGAGCACCAACAGCGGCTCTTACACCCCCACCGGCATGCAAAAATTATTCAAGCTTGTGGCTCTGGATGAACCAGGGGCGTGGACTAGTCGCACTTTAAAGATTTCGGTTGAAGATGTTAAGGCTTCTACCAACGATGCTACCGACTATGGAACCTTTTCTATTGTCGTGCGACAGCTTTCGGACTCCGACAACGTTGTTCGAGTAGTAGAAACTTTTAATGATTGTAATCTTAACCCCAATTCTTTAAATTATGTGGGGCGTAAGGTTGGCGATCGATATACTACGTGGGACAATACCATTAAAGCTTATAAATTAATTGGCCAGTATGACAACGCATCTCGATATATTCGTATGCAGATGAATACAGATGTCGATAACGGTTCTACGGACACTCGTTACCTTCCCTTTGGATTCCTGGGAATTCCTAAGTATAAGGACGTGAATATTGTAGAAACCGGCTCGCCGGCAACTTTCGCAAATAGTGCGAAGACCTTTGTGGCCGCAACAGGCTCCTCATTCAAGCCGGTTACGGGTATTACTGGGATGACCAGCGGTAGCTACATCAGCCATGGCTTTGGCGCCAATCTTAGTGCCTCCATTAAATTCCCGGCGCCAGCGCTCCGCGTGAGCGCCTCAGACGGCGGCTTGGGTAACTTTACTGATGCCTACTTCGGATATAGCGTTGGTCAGACGGCAACGAGCTTACGCTTTGACACCTCCAACCTTGACCTTTTGCATGCTCTAGGGGGCATAGGGTCTAGTAACCAATTTAATGCCACCTCGACCGGCTGTCAGGCCTCTACGGCCTTCTCCTTGGACGACATTCGTCTGAGCGGGACGATTGGCATTTGGGCGTCTGGGAGTCGAGCCAGTTCCACGGCCGCTTCTCAGTCGGCCACTGCGGGAGGCGGCACCTGGGAAACAATTTTGACGAATGGTTACGATCGCTTTACTGTGCCGCTGCATAGTGGCTTTGATGGCCTAGAAATTGTTGAGCCGGAGCCCTTTAACAATACCGATCTTACTGATTCGACGGAATTTGGATACTATGCCAAGTATTCTCTTAAGCGATCGATCGATGCAATTGCTGATCCGGAGGTTGTCGAGATGAACTTGGCTACGATTCCTGGTGTCACGGATGCTGGTATTACATCTCACCTACTAAGTACGTGTGAAGATCGTGCTGACTCCTTGGCCATTATTGACCTTAAGGATGGATTCCAGCCCACCACCGAGAATACGCAGCCCTTCGCTGATCGGCTAGGTAGTGTTGATACAACAATCAGCACGCTGCGGGGAAGAGGAATTAATTCTAGTTACGGTTGTGCCTACTATCCGTGGGTACAGATTCGCGATACTATTGCGGGATCGCTCTTGTGGGCACCCCCTTCCATTGCGGCTCTCGGAACCTTCTCTAGTTCGCAGCGAAAGACCCAGGTATGGTTCGCTCCTGCCGGGTTTAACCGCGGCGGCTTGACTGAAGGCTCCGCTGGTGTTCCAGTGGTGAACGTTGTGGAGCGTCTTACGCGCAAGCAGCGAGATAAGCTTTATGCAGCTAACATTAATCCACTTGCGAAGTTCCCGGCTGAGGGTATCGTGGTCTTCGGACAGAAGACGCTGCAAGTTACAGCCTCTGCGCTAGATCGTATTAATGTACGGCGCCTGCTAATCTTCGTCAAGAAGAGGATTTCGCAGATCGCCACCCAAATTCTTTTCGAGCCCAATGTTCGAAAGACCTGGGACCGTTTTACAGGACAGGCACAGCCCTTCCTGCAGGACGTGAAAACAAATTTTGGTTTGTCAGATTTCAAACTTATTTTGGATGAGTCAACCACAACGCCCGACTTGATCGATAGAAATGTTATGTATGCTAAGATTTTCTTGAAGCCGACGCGGGCAATTGAATATATTGCTTTGGACTTTAACATTACGCGGACCGGGGCATCATTCGATGACTAAAATGAGGAGCGTTTTCGAACGTTCCACTACTTAATACTAGGGAGATAGATAAAACAATGGCCTTTTGGAATCAAGCTTCGTCAGAACCGAAAAGACAACATAGATTTTTAGTTAATTTTTCAGAGTTGAAAACCTCTGACGGGAACACTTTTCAAGAATATCTCGCCAAGACGGTAAAAACTCCTAGTTTTTCTATTAACGCAGTAACGCATAGATTTTTGGGTAATGAGTATCATTATCCCGGAACCGTTTCTTGGGAAGAGGTAACAGTTCAGATTGTTAACTCTGTTTTTCCCGACGGAAATGAAATGCTATACTCAGCACTTCAGCAATCAGGATATTTAACGCCAGATCAGGTGGCTACTGAAATTGATGGTGGCAGTGTTGGTACCGTCAATAAAGCGAATTCGCAGGCCCAACTTGGACAGGTGTATATTCGCGAATTGGACGGTGAAGGCCAAGAAGTGGGCAAATGGACCCTTCGAAATGCGTGGCTGACCTCGGTTAGCTTTGGCGACTTGGACTATGCAGGCGATGAAATTCTTAATATCGATATTGGAATTAAGTATGACTGGGCTGACTATGAGACCGGCGCCGCCGTTCTACCCCTATAATGAGAAAGAAATGAGGTGACATGTGAGTAGAAGAAATAATCAGGATAGGCTAAACCCATCCCCTCTCCCGGCTGCTCCTCCTCCACCGATGCTAGATAACGATCAGAGTTCGCCCTTTTCCTTTGTGGTACCCACGGAGCTTGTTGATCTGCCGAGTGGAGGAAAATTTTATGCCCAAGGGCACCCCCTTCATGGTAAAGAGACTATAGAAATTCGCCACATGACGGCGAAAGAAGAAGACATTCTAACTTCCGAGACTTTATTGCGGAAGGGGATCGCTATCGATCGTCTTCTGACATCCCTTCTAGTAGACAAGACTATTAATTTAGATGATCTCTTGGTGGGAGACAAAAATGCTCTTATTGTTGCCGCCCGCATTACCGGGTTTGGGCCGCACTATGAAACTAAAATAACATGCCCGTCGTGTAGCGACACTTCAGAAACTACTTTTGATCTCCATGCTTTGGAGGTACATCATCCCCATATGGATGAAAGCGTGAGTGTTGGCGAAGCAGGAACCTTTTATGTGGTGCTGCCGCTTTTAGAGCTTACTGTAGAATTTAAATTAATGACGGGACGCGAGGAGCGCGCCTTTCTTACTCAGGCCGAACGCCGACGTAAAATGAAATTGCCGGCCAGCGGTGCCACCGATTTGCTTAAGAGTATGATTGTGTCGATTAATGATTATACCGATGCAGCAAGTATTGCTAGTGTTGTGGATAGACTTCCTTTAGCGGACTCTCGCTATATTCGTACGAAATACGAACAGGTTAACCCTGATTTAAATATGACTCTTGATTTTGCCTGTGTGGCGTGTTCACACGAAGGAGGTATTGCGGTCCCCCTAACCGCAGACTTTTTTTGGCCTAAGCGATAGATATTCCGAGGGCGTCTACGAAGAGTTGTTTCTCTTGAAACATCATGGTGGCTGGAGTTTTTTTGAGGCCTACAATCTTCCCATTCAATTACGTAGATGGTTCATAGAGCGCCTCTTTAAAGAGTTTGAAAAAGAGAAAGAGGCGATTCGGAAAGCACGTAGTGGTGGATAGTTCGTCTATATATTTCTTCTTTATTGTGTTATAACTAATTAATATATAAGAGAGGGAATGCACGTGACTGAAGAATTACAACCTATCGTAATCAATTTAAACGTTAATCAAGAACAGCGGCTGGAGGAAACCTTTATGGGCCAGTTTGCGTCAGGCGTAAAGTTGCTTTTAAAATATATTTTTGGAGACATCTCGGTGCCTGTTAGTGTTAAGGGAACCGCCAATCAGGTGAGCGCCTTTACTCGCGCCCTGAATAGAGAAAAAAACTATATGCAGTCGTATATGAAATACGGACTTAGTGACCCGAAAACGTTTCAGTCGCGACACTCTCTTAATCGAGCCGTAGAGGGGTTTGAGAAGGAAACCGGCATTCGCTGGCCTTTCAAATAGGACCCTATAGATGAGTATTTATCAAAGAATATATTTTGCGCCCGGCGGAGGCGGAGGCGGCCCTGGAGGCGGCGCTGGAGGCGGCGGAGGCGGCCCTGGAGGCGGCGGCGGCGGCCCTGGAGGCGGCGGCGGAGGTTCCCGCGATACGGCACTAGATGAACGTACAGACCGAGCCATGGAGCGCGCCGCACAGCGTTTGAGGGAAGAGATCGAGCTTCTGACCGAACGCCAGCGGACCGTACAGGAGGCTTATGAAATTGATCAAAAAAGGATCGACCTCAAGAGGATAGAGCTGCAACTAGAAGGAGAACTCACACCAGAAAAGGAAAAACAACTTCTTTTAGAAGACGAGGGAATAGAAAAGAAAAAAGATGCGGCCGCCGTTGGTAAAGAATATGCCAATATGCTTTTTGGCACGGCGGATGCTCAAAGACAGCTACAGAAAGAAACAGAGATGCTCACGAGGGGCCTTGGGGGACTAGTTCGCGGCTTTGCTGAGACCATCAATCCAGCTAATCTAGCACAATCTTTATTTACCAAGCTGATCGGCGCCACATTTAAATTAGCCACGGCCCAAGATGCGGCCATTTCCTCTTTCCGCAAAGCAACAGGCGCCGGCGCCGAATATAATACGGTTATTACCGGAATTGAACGTGCTACGTTCTTATCGGGAGTTGAGGCCTCTGAGGCAGCAGCTGCTACTGAGAATCTTTTTACCTCTTTTAGTCAATTCACTCAACTTTCTAGGGGCGAGCAACAGACTATGGGTACCACGGTTGCGCTGCTTGCTGAATTAGGGGTTTCTTCGGAAGTTTCGGCTCGCAATTTAGACATTGCGACGCGCTCATTGGGCATGAACGCCGGCGAAGCCGAGACGCTGTTAAGGGACATTACTGCAACCGCTCAAGGCATAGGGCTACCAGCGGGTAAATTGGCATCGGACTTTGCCGCGGCCGCTCCCGTACTTTCTAAGTATGGAAAAAATATGGTCGGTATTTTTGAAAAATTGGCTGCGCAATCCAAGCAGACTGGTTTAGAGATTAATCAACTTTTGTCGACGGTGGGTCAGTTTGATACGTTTGATGGCGCCGGGAAGGCGGTCGGTCGCTTAAACGCTATTATGGGAGGCCCCTACTTAAACTCTATTGATATGTTGAATGCGACTGAAGAAGAGAGAATAGAAATACTTAAAAGATCTGTTGAAACGGCCGGTATACAATTTGATCAATTAAATCGATTTGAGCAGATGGCCATAGCAGATTCACTGGGTATGAATGTGGACGACGCGCGGCGGCTCTTTGGGGCCTCCACGGCTGAATTTGAGAAACAACGCCTGGAGCAGGAAAAATTAGAGGAGCAGGCAGCAAAGGTTCAGGACATTATGACACAACTTAAGTCGTTGTTCGGGGCGCTCGCAATAGATTTACGTCCGTTAATCGATGAATTCGTGGTACCCTTCGTGCAGGGGCTGCGCGATATGGCAACGGGCGGAAAAACCGCCGGCGAAGGAATTAAAAACTTTATGACTAGTTTGTTGAAGTGGTCTACGGTAGCCGGCTGGGGATTAATTGCGGTAGGGACTCTCTTGAGCCTTACGGGTGCTGGGGCCGCTGCTGGGGTGCCTATGATTTTGAGCGGCATGAAGCTGGCTGCACTTGGACATATCGGCACCGCGGCCATGACGAAGAGTGGCGAGATTGCCGAGCGTGGCCGTGCAGCTGCAACCGGTACTACAAAAATAAGAGCTTTTGCCGATGGTGGTACCTTTTCCCCTATTCCCCAAGGCTCGGTAGCCATGGCTGGGGAGAAGGGTGCCGAACTTATTGAATTTAGGCACGAAGCTCAAATTACGTCAGCCCCCAAGACTCAACAACTAACGAAAGCTTTGACTGACTTGACTGGTCTCATGAAAAGGGCACAAGCCCAGGCTGATAAGGGTGGCGCCCAGACCGAGGTTGTCATGAAGATTGGCGAGCGCGAGTTTGGTCGCACAGTGATCGGGGCGCTTAACAGTAATAAGAACGCGTTTTTAACAAGTTCTTAAGAAGAAACTAAGTAGAATAGGAGGGAGAGAACATGGCAAGGCCGCCACCAGGACCATCGGACGAAATGCGCGCCCTGCGGGAGCGCCAGCGGACGGAGCGCATCCAGCAACGTTCGGACGAGGGCCGCAGCGGGCCCGGTGTGCGTTCCCTCCGAAACCAGCAGCAAAAAGATCTGGCGCGAGGTACGATTGCTCCGCAGCTGATAGTCAATCCTGGCAATGCCAAGTGGCATGTGACGTTTACCTATATCCCTAACGGTGCGAAGGTGGGGCTAGAGGGGTGGGTTACAGAGTTTGCAGACAACTACACTTCAGAGTGGAACGCTGTTCCTGCCTATGGGCGCATGGACCCCATGGCCACTTTTCAGAGAACAGGTCGAGTAATTAATATGACCATAGATCTTCCCGCCGCCAATGTGGATGAGGCTCTTCTTAACACCGGACGAGTGGATACTTTAATAAAATTTTTATACCCCGTATATAATAGCGGCGGCCGATCATTCAGTAACACCCTCAAGTCGGCCCCCCTCATTGGATTACGTTGGGCCAATTTAGCGAATCCGGGCAATAGCGCTGAAGAATACTTGGTGGGCTACATGGGGGGCATTAATTATACACCCAATTTTGAGGCCGGCGTTTTTGTAACCGAGGCTGGGAAGATGTACCCTCAACACTTGACTGTAACATTTCAATATACAGTGCTTCACACTCATCTTATGGGCTGGGCCATGGAAACTACCAAAGAGTTTAGAGACGTTGGCGATCCCACTTCCGAGTCCTCGCGTACGGAAAGTGACGGAGTAGCCACGACCACGACGACGACTAGCCAAAACCAAGCCGAGTTTGCAACCACAAACTGGGAAGCTTTCGGCGGCCCTGTGATGTCGGCCGGCCAGTTCCCCCATGGCGGCTCCGGCCCCCCCGGTGGGATTCCGCCTGATGAGGGGATCTCGACGCCAACAGGTCAAACAAGGACACAGAGTACCTCAGACTCCATCGAGCTGGCAATGGCTAGCGGCGAGATCCTCAGCGGCGGCCCTGCTGGCTCCCATCTCGACGATGCCACAGAGATGGGTCTGGGGGGGGGATACGCCGCGCGGCATGCTGACCCCCTCGACCGACCCCCGACCTCTTCAGAAACTCTACGTGACGAAGGTGGGCAGCTCCCGGGACTTCTTGCAGACTTTGAGGCCTTTGGTGACGATAGCCCCATCTTCCAGTCCACAGGCGCCGATGGGCAGGCCACCGTCGAAGGGCCTGCGGGAGCCCCCACTACTGAGGGCGCGGGCGCACGTGCCAATGAGGGAGGGTAATTATGGCATCTCGTTATGATAATCGGTTTATACTAAAAAATAATTTACCCAAATATCAACAGATGATGAAGGAACGAGGGGTAAAGTTTATTAGACAGTACAACACCCCCACTCTACCTTATCCCGATGGATCACAGATCGCCAAGCTTACTCGTATTCGTCATGTTTGGAAGAGCGGTGACCGCTTTTATAAATTGGCCGGCCAGTATTACGAGAACCCTACCTACTGGTGGGTGATTGCGTGGTATAATCAAGCTCCTACCGAGGCTCATATTCCTATAGGTAAACAAATATTTATTCCCCTTCCTCTCCAATTAATTTTGGAATACTATAGCGTATAGGAGCGTGAATGGCTAATCCCAGTATCATCCCCGGCGCCTATTGGACTTTTCCTGAGTTCGGTACTTATAATACGTGCAAACGTACGTTTGCGATGGGGATGTATTATTTTGTTAGCTCCTCGCTAGTTGCTGATGATCCTACTTTTGCATGGGCCGGCCCCGGTGCAGACCCCAATGGCGCTTCATCAGACCTAGACGTGGCTAACCATGGCGGAACGCACACATGGGCACGTCAACTGGACACACCCCCTGCTCGGTCGTACGATAGTGGGTTTTATGCCAGCGGTGCTGACTTTAAGTCAGGCCCAGGCGCAGCTATCTTTCCTTTTGGGCGTCCATGGGTAGATATTGGCCTAGCCGGCAGTACCTCATCACCGGGTGCGCAGTCCATATTGCAGTCGGGCCAGCTACTAAAGTCGGCGCTGACTCCGGCGTCTACTACTGGCGAGGCGGGGCTCAAATACCCGCATCCTGACGGTAGCGAATATGCAGGCTTTGCAGCTCTCTATATGATGCTGCAGCAAGACCCCACTGCGTTTAAACACCCAGATGGCTCAACGCTTAGTATTAATTTGGATAATTTGCAGGGAGAATGGCTAAGTCGATACCAAGCACTGCAGGCCGAAGAGGCCGCGGGCGAGTGGCCCGAACATTATGCCGCTGTCACTATTTTACGTGAAGTAGAACTAGCATGGCGTCTGGCACAATTGTGTTTGTCGACCGCGCCGATGGGATATGAAACAGAGCTGGGGCTTTACAAAAATTTTAGCAATCTCCACGTATACCTCCACGCCGGCACGGCGGAGCGCGAAAGCTGGAATACTACGTGCCCGGCGCCTTATCTTTTTAAAGATATCGCGGCGGAGAATTTTATCTTTAGGGACGCGGACTCCTGGCCCATTGATAGAAATATGTGGGAATTTCCAACTAACGGCTATGTGGATCATTTCATCGACCCCGAGGGCTTTCCTCATATGGGGGGCCCAGTGCGCCCGGGCACGAGCGCCCCGGGCTGCGGCGGCGGCCAAGGGCAGGCGTGGATACAGTCGGACTACGGAGAAGGGGCCCAAAAGTACCGTCAATCGATAAGAGATGGAAGTCATGAGCCGAGGGACAATGCGGATTGGGGGAAGGTGTTTGTGAGTGTGCATGCGCTCGGCCAGCACGAGTGCATCCTCGACTGTGAATACAACCCGTGCCTGGGAATGTTTAAGTTCATCCAGACCAGTAACGACTATGAGTTTATTTCTCCGTTCCCCACGTACCCTGAGTCTCCATATGGTGTTCGCGTGCTCAACAAGCACGCTGGACGATCGAGCTGGCAGACGCCCGTCACGACTGCCGCGAAGGCAGACTTGTTGGAAATGTGGAGTCGCGACAAAACTCTGGGCAAACTGGGCACGACCGATAAATCTTGGGGTGCGAATATTCACAACACTCGACCGGGCGAAGAAGCTGATCAGAATTCGTGGACTCTTACAGGAGACCTAATCGCATCTGAAGCAATGCAGAGTGCCATGCATGCCGTTGCTATGCATTTCAGGGATAAGAATGAGGCCGCAGGTGATACGGGCTATCTTGAGTGGGTAATTAATATTGTCTGGAAGCGCATCAACGAATTGTTTGGCCTCCTGGGGGAGGCCGGCGTCGCAGAATTTATCGACGCTGCACGCGAGTTAGCCTCTGATGAATTTGCACAGTCGGACGTCAAATCGGAGGCGGAACTGGGCCGTGTTGGCGCCGAGGCGGTCCAGTTTGAAGCACGTGAGGCAGCTACTGCTTTTGATCAGCAGTGTTATCTCATGGAAAATATTCGGGCGCTCACTTATTCTACGGCCGGGCGGAAGTGGGGTCGTATTGGGATTATTGATGGAAAACCGGGCAACTTGGCCACCCGCCTCAATCATGGGGGGAGCGCTCAAAATGAGCCAACTCGAAGATTCTTAAATTTGACGCCCGAAGAGCATGCTCTTTTAACCCCCCATCTGAAATTATCGCGAGTGGTTTATGATGGCGGCGATCCTCCGATGGTGATGGCAGAGCAGCCGCTTCCTTTCGAAAGTTATACAACTTATGACGATGTCCAGAAGATTTTTAAAGGCACCGTTGGCCGCCAAGTTGGTGCTGGAATTAAAAGCTTTACGTGGACTCTGCAGGGGGTTCAGCCCGAAGAAGTAGACAACAACATTACAGCGACCTTGGTGGTGCATTTTCAAAGTCTTAATGATTTGTTTAAAAATAATTTGGTAGAAATAGATGACAACAAGCCTCCTGCTTATTATGCGGGCGCCCCCGAAGCAGGCTTTTTAGATTTGATTATTGCGCCCGAGACCGTTAAGGGGATTAAAGATAAATTAATTGGAAACGAAGACGAACAAGAATCTTCATGCGTGACCACTTCCCGCATATATCGCGGCCACAATTATTGCATTAAGGCCGAGGTGGGGTGGGCGGTACCAACTGGGCTTGAAAACCTTCCGGGTATGCAAGACGCACAAGCTTTGGCTGAGGCGTTAAATCAGCAAAAGAAAGTACTTTTTTTGCAGCTCGGCCGCCATAATCTAGATTTTAATCAAGATGGGTCGGTTACCCTCACAGTAGATTATCACGCACGTTTGGATGGTATTATGAAATCTCAACGAGCAGATATTTTTGCTAGTGAAAAGGCCATTTCATATGAGCAGAGTAAGCAAGAATTCGAGGAGGTCGTCGCGCAGCGTGACGCCGCCGAGGCCGCAGGGCAGCCCGACGAGAAATTGAACGAGAAATTGGAGGGCTTGAGCGACGAGTTGGTTCAGTTAGAGCGTATGGATAAGGCGCAAAAATATCAAAATGTTTTACGAGTTATGTTTGAGGAGGGGACAATGTATTCCATTCGCGTTCCGATGACTGAACTTTTGAAACCAGCTTGGGGTGACTTAGATGAGGAACAGCGGGCGAAGCGCGCCCGATCCAGGCAGAGTAATCCGAGATTCGAATTTGCCGGCAGCGTGAACGATAGTGACATTCCTTTGGTTGATGCAGCTGCAGAAATTAGAGCTGGGGCGCTTGCCGGCGGCGAGCAGGACCCATGGGCGAACGATGGGGAAGATTGGCAGAACCTGGGCCAAAAAATTAATCGCATTGCGGATGCGACGCCGGCCGATACTGTTGATATCTTTTATTTTTATTTTGGTGACTTGGTTCAAAGTGTTTTGGGGCTTCCTCATGTAGCCAAACTGGTGGAAACGAGAGAATTGGCTCTAGCTCTGGGAACTGTAGAGCTTCTGGATCCTCTTGTGGCTTATCAAATTGAGAATCTGCCTCAGATTTCTCGATGCGGCCAGCTACGTAGCCCACAGATCCTAGATTCAATTGCTCACGCCTATCCTTTGGGGAACCTCCCGCGGACGGGAGTGTTCGAACACTTTGATTTAGCTAGTATTCCTATTTCTTTAGATGCATTTAGTGAGTGGTTTCTGCAGAATGTTATTAAGCCCGGGCGCGATCGCTATTACTTGTTACATTTTATTAAGGATGTGTTGTCCTCCCTGGTTAGCTATGCAATGTCTCCCTCCTGTTTTACCGGTATTCCCAATACTCCGATTCGATTTGCGACAACATCCGTTTTTGTTAAGGGTACGAAAACCCTTGTAGGTAAGAGATTGAGCGTCGAGCAGCTTATTGACGGAGACTATATAGCTACCCGCGGCAATCTCCCCAACCTTAAACCACGCCCTCCTTATCATGTAACCGACACGCCGACGATGATCATCTACTCTACTGATTCGCGCCCCCAAGGCTTTCGGAATGGACGATTCGAAGATTCAGAAGAACTAGGCCCTGGTGATTTATCGGAAGGAATTTATCATTTTTATTTGGGAGCGTCGGCCGGCCTAGTAAAAAATATTAGTTATTCCCGAATGGATCAGCCCTATCTCCGCGAAGCAAAGATTCAAAGATACGGTACACTGGGCGCAGAACAGCTTCGCGAACTATATAGTGCAAAGCTTACGTTGGTGGGAAATGTTTTACTTAAGAATGGCATGTTCATCTATATTAATCCGAGCGCCATTGGTACCGGTACCGCTAGTGCTGAAGGCACCATTCCCAACCTTGCACGCCTTTTGGGTCTGGGGGGATATTTCTTGGTTACGTCGGTGACGAGTACGGTATCAGCCGAGGGGTTCACTACAGAGGTAGAAGCGCTCCATCAGGATGTGCCTTCAGATGATCCCGGTACCGCCGGCGTTACTATTATTCCCCCCGATGGGGCCCCCGAGATCGGCGGGGGCGGGGGGGGGGGATGCGAATCAGGCGGGGGGGGGGTTGTCGGAACACGCTGGAAGATACAGGGTGGCGGGG
>Ga0080013_1003480_pt1 | contig 16568 bp, 16 predicted proteins | sample ETNvirenome_6_85_FD_69236 | JGI IMG/M metagenome (GOLD analysis project Ga0080013, IMG submission 69236) | Marine viral communities from the Pacific Ocean - ETNP_6_85 (SPADES assembly) (version 2) | ecosystem: Environmental > Aquatic > Marine > Oceanic | place: Pacific Ocean | collected 2013-06-19 | reverse complement strand
CGGCTCCTTGTTGCCCCAATTTCTCCCGGCCCCTCGTGGGTCTGGATCGTCCGCTCCACCTTCTCGCCGCCCTTATGGATTGTGTTCTCGAGTTTCTTAAGAGAACCCGTCACGGCAACGGTAACATTGTTGACGATCTTCAAGCCTCCCGAGAGAGCCCCCAGCGCCTTGATAGAGAGCTTGTGATAAGCGTCCACAAGGGGCTTTGATGTGCGTGCGAGAGCCGCCCTTTCTTGCTGTCGCTGAATGGTTTGTTTTGTGAACCCGAGACGGCGGCTGACGCGCCCAGCCTCGCCCTCTATTGAGGCGGTCCCTGTTCCAGTCATAGCCGCTTCCACGCTGCCCAGATCCGAGGGGTCGCGCAGCGCCATAAGGCGGCGAGACTGGTGGAGCTTGATACTGCCCCCGGAGAGCCGGTGAAGGTGCAGCATCTTGGCTTCTATCCCCATCTTCTGCCTCTCCAGGTGCGTCTGCTTCAGCATATTGGCAATGTTCTGCGGATCCGTGACACCCTTCTCCAGTTGTTCGAGGGCCTGGACGTAGCTCTTGCCGCTGCCGAAACCTGCCGCGCGAAGCAAGAAAGCTTGCCCGGCTTCGCCGCCACCGCCACCCGTCAAGGTGCTGTGGATACCTCCGAGGAGTTGCGAGGTGCGACCGGGGGCGCGACGATACACGCCGCCGAGCCGTCGGCCCATCATGGCGATCAGTCCGGTCATCCCAGACGCGGAGACGTTCTCCCGTGCGCCCGTGACCTGTCCCATGAAGCTTGTTGCGGTCTGGGTCAGTTCTTCCCCAAGGACACGGGGGATCCCACCCAGCTTGATAGCCCGGAGGATCGAGCGGTTCAGGACTTGCGCCGTCGCCGTGTCGCCACCCATTCGGGCCGCTTGTTGGAAACTGCCAGAACTGATGCCATACCCACGCTGCATTGCCATGTTAGACATGACGTCCGCTTGGCTGTAGCGACCAGTGGCGCGGGTAGTTTGTTGCGCGATGTTGTGGACCTGTGCGCGGGTCATGCCGTAGCGCAAGCCCTGTCGCTCCATGCGCCCGAACCCACCAGACCCCGAGATACCTTGGGTCTGGGCGCGTGCGACGTCTTCTTCCATCGCCGTTTGGATGCCTGCGAGGATGGACCCGATCGCGAATGCCCCAAGGCCAGCCATCCCACGCTTTGCCCACCGTGCTCCGGTGGCCCGGTTCTCCACGCTTGCCCTCACGCGATGGCCTGCTTGCTCTCTCACCGCCTCCCGATCTTGGGTCTGCTTGAGCCCGGATCCTACCATCGTTTGACGGAGTTGGAGCTTTCCGAGGCGGTCGCGTTGTGCTTGTGAGACAGTCCCGCCGCTCTTCTGGATGTCGTCCAACTCTTCCTGAAAGCGTCGGGCTTCGTCGGAGGCGCGACGGTATTCCCGCTGCAAGCCCTGGACGTGTCGCTGGACTCGCTGCAAGCCTCGCTCGTAGTCTTGCAGGTCGTCCGCCGAGAACAGGCCACCGCTGCGACTGGTGATCTTCTCCAGCCGCTCGACGTCGCGGGTGACGCCGCGCATCGCACGGGTAAAGTCACCCGCGTCCGCGCCTATGGTGAAGCCTACTCTCTCGTTACTCATCGGGCTGGTTGCGCTCCGCTAATAGGCTCATCGCCTGTTCATAGATCAGTTCGAAGTCCTGGCCGGGGTGCTGCTCCTGTAGGTGCGTGATAATCGTGGACAAGTTGCGCTCGTCCTCATCGGGGAACATGTCTTCGTATCGAAGCGTCTTGAGGTCCATGCCCTCCCGCTCTTCCATGAAGCCTTCCAGGCCGTCTTCAAACTCTTCTTCGATGAGGTCGACGAGAGAGAGGGAGAGGAAGCGGGGGTCTGTCCAGTGGATGCCCCACCGCTTGCACCAACGGCGCTTGATGGAGCGCTCGGGGTCCAGCAGGCGGGCCTTGGCTTCCTCGAAGAGATCACGCTTCGTCCTTTCGGCGAAAACTGGCCCAGTAGGCCACAACCTCCGAATACAACGCCTCGATCAGGTCGTTGTCCATGACCTCCGCGAGTTCGATCTCTGGGGCCTCGGAGAAGCCCACAGAGAGGACCGCGAACCACTCCGCGAGGATCTCCCCGGTGGGTGTGGGCGATGGCCCCGCTGCCGCCGACTTGATCCGCTCCAACTCCATGTCACGGCCAAAGCTCGGCTTGTGCATCGAGAACCTTGCAGATCCGCCCGGTACTTCCGGGTGGTTGCACCAGAAGATACTGGCCTGGTTCTCGTCTCTCGCGATAAAGTCAAAGCGTGGGGGTTCGCGTCGATCGGTCAAGTATCACCGTCCTTTCGGTCTAGTTCTCCGCGTCGTCCGTGGCCTTGATGGCCTCGCCTGACACGCGGTACATGGAGAGATCGCCCTTGCGGAAATTGACCGGGCGACGTGTGGGCATGAAACCCGACACCCGCTCCAACACCGCCCCGTTGTGGTTATCGTGGACCTCCACAGTCAGTGGGGTGTAGTTCGCGATGTCGTAGTCGCTCGACTGCTTGGGCCAGAGCCCTTGCGCGGTCAGGCTCGCCGCGACGCTGCGCTCGATGTCGAAGTTGACCGAGACGGTCGCGCCCGTGTAGATGAGCTCTTCCGAGTGGTACTGACCGATAGGGTCGGAGCGGACTAGACCCATCTCGGGATCTACGTCGACGTTCGTCACTTTGGCGATGCGCTTTCCTCCCGCCCAGAGGATCGCCATCGCGCCGTGGATCGTTTTTGCCATTGTCCTAAATCCTCTTTATTGCAGGGGGGGGGTTATGCTACGTCTTGGAATTCGCCGACGAAGGTGTCGCCGTTCAGAAAGTCGGAGGAACCAGTCGGGACACACTCGTAGCCGAAGCCGACCACGTTGCCGCTTTGCTCGATGGGCAGGATCAGGAATGCCGGGATGGCCTCCCGTTTGCCGTTGACCAGTTCGGAGCCTTCGACGATCGCGCCGTCGCTGTCTCGGCAGTCTTCGAGCGCCGTGCGGATCGTGCTCTTGACCGCGAGGGCGTTGCCGCGTCTCGCCGCTTTGCCAGCGTGGAAGAACTTGACCCGGTCGCGGATCTTGTAGAGCACCCACGCGAGGGAGTTGCGAACGTTGACCTCGATCTTCTCGTGGTCGTCGTTCTGGGTCCAGGTCGTGAGGCAGCGAACGCAGCGGTACTCATTGTCGTAGTAGCGACCGAAGGACAGGCCGTAGGACACGAAGTCTTCGCCGTCATCGATGAGATCGATCGTGCTGTTCTGGATGAACTCGGTCGCGTTGAAGGTCTTGTAGTGGAGGCTCTCGCCGAAAGGCATCCCGGCTTGCATGCCCGCCGCCATCGCCGCCATCGCCCAGGGGGCGTATTGGGTGGAAGTGCCGACGTCGTTGGAGCGCTTGCAGTCCTGGAACCACAGCGCGATGTTGGGGCTCTGGAGCGCCTTCGCACGGGCCTTCAACTGGCTCTTGGTCTCCAGCGTCGCCGCGCCGATATGTGCGATGGCTTCCGAGGAGCCGAGGACGTCCCATCTCCAGTCCATGTGGGCATCGAGCAGAGCGTGAATGGTCGCGTCGGTGGAGGTCAGGACCACGAAGTTGACTCGCCAGTCGCGCAGGGTGTCGAGGGCTGCTTGCCATTCGGTGGAACCCGAAGCTCCTTCGCCGCCTCCGGTGAAGTAGGTTTGACCGATGGTGGCCGGAGTGCCCACAGCGTAGGCGACATCGCGGGCCGCGGTGACGTGCTGAGAGAAGCCGTTGCACCATTCGATGATGCCTTGGTTGACCCCGGTGATCCCTCGGAAGGTGACGCCGGCAGTCGCTCCACCGGTGGCATCCCAGGTCTGATCCACGGTGTCCATGTAGCCTCGGATCAGGACGTTGGGGCCAGCGATGGAGGTGGTGTAGAGGTATTCGTCGGTCTGTCCCGCTTTGGTGAGCTTCACGATGTCGCCTTCGTCCAGGCCAGTGGGACCGCCTGAGGTGAAGTCGGTCGCGCCCAGCGCGATGACCACAGAGGCAGACGTCTCGGTCAGGATGTTTTCGGCGGTGGCGAAGTCGAGGTTCTCACAGAGGTACTCGCTCGGCTTCGGGGTGACGATCACCATCTCGTACACTTGCGTTCCAGCGCCGTTCTTGAAGCCGTTGACATAGTCGGCCAGTTTCTGCACGGTGTCGTAAGTGGAGAAAGCAAGAGAGAGGTTCTCGGACGCCGCGCCCGTGATGGTGGTCGAGAAGGTGGTCCGGCTGATGGTCATGGTGGCATCGGTCCCAGCGCCCTTGTAGCGGACGGCGATGACCGGGAGGAATCCCAGGTCATCTTTCACTTCGTCGTTGTAGCCCCATCGGGAGACGGTGAGCTTCTTGCCGTAGGCTCCGCTGGTGCCCGCTGCGACCGTGGCCGCGACACCGTTGGCGGCTGCGCCATAGGCTCGCGTGGTCATGTTGATGAGGTCGTTGCTCGACCCATCTTCCAGGTCCAGAGTGGCCTGGGTCGCCGCGTTGACCCGGATGGCCAGGACCTTGCTGGCCCCGCGCACTTCCTGCCGATCGTTGCGGCTGGGGTCGAAGGCGAAGCGGGCCGCGTCGTAGAGGTCGCCCTTCACGAGCTCGCGCTTGAGGGTGGCGTTGGCACCGCCGCGGTACTCCGTGACCGTGTTGGGCTGGATGGTGCCTTCGCAGGTGCCGAGGATTGCGACGACGCCGGATTCCAGTACACCCGGCTCGGACCCGTTCACCCGCTGGATCGAATTCTGGCGGACACCGGGGATCCCCGTAGTGATTCCGCCCACTTGTACTTGTCGGGCCATCGTGGCGCCCTCCTATGGTTCGTCGGTAAAGGAGAGCGCGACAACGCGCCCGCCGTATTGCGTATGGTTGCCTTTAAAGTCTAGGTTCTTCTCGCCGCTCTCGGTCCATGTCAGCGGCACGCGAGCGGTTAGGGTAGCTTCGGCAGTGTGGACGATGTTCGGGCGAACGTCCTCCATGTAGAGCTGGCCGTCCTTCCCGTTGCCCCACTGCGGAATCTCCACGCCCCCATCAATGAGGTACTTGCGCCCGCGTGTCACGAGCTCTCGCATGGCGAGATAAAGGTCGTCTCGTAGCGCTCCGTCTCCAGTGGCCCAAAGGTGAAGTTCCACCGTTTCGGTCAGGTGGGTGCCGTGCTTGTCGGCGTGACTGAAGTCAGTAGAGAGGTCTTCGTCGTAGTCTTCGTACAGGTCGCCCAAGAGCCCCGGCGTGGACTCTGCGTCCGATCGTCGGAACACGAAGATCGCCGGGAGATCCGCGACGTAGCGGGGATACTCAGACAGGACGGGGATGCTTCGCTTGACCTTCCCGGTCTCGTCGAGTTCTGCGAAGAAGGCAGCGATTCGCGTGCGCTCCGCGTCCGTGTAGGTGGGGCTTGTGAAGATCTCGCCGATGATGTCGTCTGTGTTCGCGGCGAAGTCACCGAAACCGTAAAACCCGGTGGTCGCCTTCGTGCCCGTGAGCAGATTCCGCAACAGTTTCTTGAGGTTGGGGGAACTCATGAAGAACCCCCTACGATCGAGTCAATGACCGCGTTGCCCACAAGCTCGACGGCTCGCGACTGCATCTGTTCGGCGGTCGCCTGCGCGAAGGGTCGCGGGGCCTGGTCTCGCAAGCGGCTGTCGGCGTGGACAGTCCAGAAGGGGATCAGGGAACCCTTGCCGCCGGGGATCGTCTTGTAGGGTCGGCCCTGCTTGTTCTCCTTGGGAGCCTTGCCTCCGAAGAGGAGTCGGTCTTTGCGCTCTTCCCCGGTCAGACCTTGCTCCAGGTCCTGCGCGTATGCAGCATTGTTGAAGACATACGCGCTGTGAGGGTCGCCCGCGAAGGGGTACTCCAGGCGACAGTGGCGGCGAAGGTTGCCGGTCCTCACGTTCACCCGGAACTCTCCACCGGACCAGCTGACCTCGGCGCCGGACAGGTTGTGCTGCATCTGTTCGAGCGCTTCCACGCCCACTTCTCGCAAAGCGTCCGCCATCGCGTCGCGGGTGCTTTTCTCAAGTTTCTCTTTCCACTTCTTGAGGAGATCTTGGCCGCTCCGTCCAAACATCATGACCCCCTTACAGCGACGTCGTCGCGCTTGAGGTCCACCACTCCAGGGAGCTGGTGTCGCTTCTTGCCGCTGAAGCCTCTAAGCATCGAGTGCCCATCCACAACCCAAACAGGCTTGCACTTCATGAGGATCGAGTATCCCGCCTCCGCTGTGGGTGCCTGTCCGCCCGTCAACCACTCGACTTGCCAACTGCCCTCTGTCGTCTCCGAGAGTTTGCAGTCTGTGCCGATGGTGTATTCGGTGTCGGCGTCTCGCACGAGGAGAAGACCCACCACATCTGTCTGTCGGATGATGTCGGCGGTGCCACTTCCACGCGTGAGGATGAGGGAGTCGCGCAAGAAGAGCTCCTGCACGGTGATGCGATCTTGGTCGCCGATGTCGAGATGGGCGCTAAAGGTCATCCGGGCGCGGCCCTTTTCCCATGCCCCGGCCATGTTGAAGCTCTCGTCTCGGTTGTCCCCGTGGAACATCGCCTTGATGGTGGTGCCTGCGCTGTAGAGATAGCCCCGATCGGTCTCGTCACTCTGGGTGTAGTCGTGCCGCCCTCCGTCCCGCGTTCGCGGGTCAGGTACGGCCTGTTGCCAGAGGCAGGTTCTGCCCTTCCTCTGGATCAGCCGTCTGTCCTGTGCTCGGCCAGCTCTGACGGGCATTAGGGTTGCTCCTGATAGACGACATAGTGATAGTTGCGGGTGCTTCGGAGAGCGCCCTTGATCTCGGCGTCGTTGGGTATCTCGGCCACTTCCCGAAGCGTGGAACGAGCCTTGCTCTTGCGCTCCACCAGAGAGCGAATCATCACCGCTACTCTGTCGCTGGGGCCTACCGCGATGGAGGGCAGTTGATCGAGTTCACTCTTCCACGCCATGGGCTACGCTCCTGGGAAGACAAACGTGACCTTCGCCGTCGCCCCGGAGGCGTTGGAGATCGTCAAGCTTGTGATGGTGGTGGCGTCGATCATCAGAGTGCCGGTCTCGCCTACCGTGTTGCCGATAGGGAGGCCAGTATCGGACCCGTTGATCTTGACCGTGATGGGGTTGTTGGACTGAATAAAGAGGGCCAGCGCGTTGGTGCTCAGCCCGTCTGCGCCCACAAAGCCGATGGCCTGATCTGTGGTGGCGTCGGGGATCTCCACGCGGCGCTCCACGCACTCCGTGATGTCGGTGGCTTCCGTCTTGGAAGAAGACCGGCTGGAGATGAGTTGCGCCTTGGTCGAGTCTTCGGCGACCTGCCAGGTCGTCGTTCCGATCAGATAGAGAGGCATAGCTACTTACTCCGGGCAGAAGTGGAGGGTGACGTCGGTGGGAGCGCCGGTGATGGTGGTGATCCGCACAAAAACCGTGCGGTTGCGGATCTGCTCGTCAAAGCGAATCTCCACAGCCCCCGCCGTCGCAGCCGAAGCGGCGATAAGGAAGTAGGCGTTCGCCTCCTTGTCGTAGCCCCACAGTTCCAGAACTGCGGTAGGGGCGGTCCCTGCCGTGAAGGAGAGATAGGCGTGTGCACTGCGATAGCCTCGCAAGTCCCACAGGAGGTTGGGGGCGTCGGGAGGCGTCGCCGTGGGATCGGCTTCGTTCGCCGCAACCGTCCGCTGCCAATTCAGGTAGTCAGGGAAGGCGCAAGACGTTTCCACGGCGAGGTGTTGCGCTGCCGTGAACTTCGCGACCTCCGCACTTGATCGCGCCCCGGTGGTGTTCAGTTTGTTGAAGTCAGTTTTCATTTTCTTCTATCCAACCAGGGGTTTACGGTAGTACTTGATCATGTCGTCGACTTGCTTGTTGTATTCGATGCGGAGGGCCGAGAACTGCGTCGTGGTGGCCGATGCCGTGAAACTCTCGGAGTAACCATCGAGGGACCGGCTGGAGATACCAGCGGTCTCGGCCTGTCCGGCGATCTCCATGACCTGCCCTGCGGCGTATTTCATGATCGCTTCTTCCAGGGGGATGGGCCACGCCACGAAGCCATGCTGGTAGGTAAACAGGACGTTGACCGCTCGTATCAACGCACGCTCGGAGAAGCGCACACCGGCCAGCCCTGTGATCGAGGAGTTGCGGGCATAGATGGAGATGACGCCGGGGTTGTACCCGTCGTCGCTCCCGTCGTATTCGTTGAGGATGTCGAGGTCCGCCAGCTCGATGTCCTGGACCCCCTCGCCTCCACGGATCCGATACTCGACTTTGGAGGGTACGCCGATCAGAGGCCGGTGGCGCAGGCGGATCTTTTTGCCCCGGTCCAGGGAAAAGATCTTCGAGAACGCTGTCCACGAGTGCGGCTCTTGGGTCGCCGTGGTGGGCGATAACTGCATCCGGATCCGCTTCTCGGTCATGCCCACAGCCCACTGAATCCATCGCTGGATCCCCCAGGCGTTGACGTAGTTGAGAGGCAGTCCTTGGATGGAGTCGATCACGTCCTGGGGCTTCACTTGGAGCGGAGTAACGCCAGCCTGTTCGGGGGATTCTCCCACGGTCTGGACTGGGTCGCCCTTGAGGTATCGAGCCCGGTAGTAGTCGCCTGATGTGCCCGCCAGATCCTCATAATGCGTGACCCAGTTGTCGTAGGGGTCGAGCGCGAGGATGGTGGCGATCTTGGTGTAGTTCCCGCCCAACGCAGACGCACGCAGCACATCGATATGTGTGACGTCTTCGTCTCGGGGGGCGGGCCAAAAGGCTAACTGACTCAAGGGCTTGTTGCTCGCTTAGTCGAAGTAAATGTAATCGTTGTTCGCGCGGATGTGGTCGGCCACTTTCGTCGGGATGAGGGCGACCCCTTCCTCGAACTTGCAGTGGTAGACACAGTAGGGCGCGTAGGTCACTGCGAGAGTGTGCGTCTCGCGTGGGCGTCGCAGGTTCCGACAGCGGTGTTCGCGCTTGCCGAGGTCGTCGCCGCAGAACCTCTTGACCGTGGGGGTCTCGTTCCCTTCGGACTTGTCGAACTCCACGAGGATCACGAGGGGCTCTTCTTCCACAGGTGGAGCCTCTTCGGCTTCGGGCTCAGTCGCTTCTTCGGGCGGTGCGGCGACCGCCCCTTCGACGGGCGCGTCCGCCTTGCGTCGGCTGGTTCGCTTTTTGCTCGCCGCCTTCTTCTTGGTGGCGGCTTTCTTTTTCTTCGCCATGATCGTGACTCACATGGTTCGGGTGATAGTGTGCCAGCCGGTCAGATAGATGGGGCTGACGAAGGATGCCCTGGACCTTGCGATGGGTCTCTCGCTGGCGTATCGCGAGCAGTCTGTCGCGGGTTCGCTCGGCGAGAATGATCAGCTGGTCCAGGGCATCCAAAGAGAGGTGGCCAATGCGCCCCGTGGAACTCGTCCGCGCCTTGCACTCTTCGAGAGTGTTTAGCAGCGCGTGGAGCTGCCCCACATCCCTACACCTGCGGGTGCTCTTGAGGAGCGCCGAGAGAGGCCGGCGGGCGACCTCATCGCAGAGTTGGGTTGGGGCGGAAGCGGGGCGCATCAGAGGGTTACGCCGGGTCCGTGACGGATCCGCCGATGTTGCTCCACTGGTGCATGGAGAGGCCTTGGTCGTACAACATCAGAGCGACTTCGGCGTCGACGCTGAAGCGGTGCGTGTTGTCGATGTCGGCCAGGTCTCGCATGCTGGGGGCGAGGAGTTGCGGCAGGGAGGTAGCCGTCTCGTCCACGAGCAGAGCGCGTCGGGAGCCGGGGATAAAGGCTCCGTCGTCGTCCCAGGTGAAGGTGCCGCCAGCGACGCCGCTGATGGCGACCTCTCCCACGAGGCGCATCTTGGTGTAGTCGGTGCCGTTGGTGGTGGATCGGTAGATGCGATAGGATCGCACAGCCGCGAAGTCGGCGGGCACCGTGGGGTTGGTCAGGGTGAGCTGGATGGTGCCGTTGGTGTTGTCGGCGGTGTAGCCGGTGGCGTCCATCAGGATCGGCCCTTCGTCGACATCGCCCACAGCGGCCACGCCGTAGTAGTAGTCGTCGTTGGGGAGGGCACCACCCGCGATGGCCACGCCAGCGGAGGCAGTGGGGAGGACGATGGGAGCCGAAGCGTGGAAGAGCGAAGCCGTCGCGGGGTCGCGGGGCACGTTGGACAGTTCGCCGCGCTCTTGCGTCATGTGGATGTTCCACACGAGGTCGCAGTCGGCGTTGGAGAAGGGGTTGGCGATCTGGTCGACGGTCATGCCAGCCGCGATGCGCGACTTGCCGCCTTCCTTGTACCAGCGCACGCGCCCGGTCTCTTCGCCCGACAGGGAGATCTTTTCTTCGGGGGCACAGACCAGAGCGGAGTGAACGCGACCGTATTGGAGGCCGGCGTTCATCTGGCCGCGAGCGGTGTCCACGGTGAGGGAGCCGCCGCCCGTGTTGGTGACGCGAGCGCCAGCGGTTCCGGTGGTGGCCAGGCTGGTGATGTTCGCGGCGGGGCATCGCTCCAACAGTCCACGGAGGGACTTGTCGTTGAGGGTGCTGTTGCCCCAGATCAGATCTTTCTCGATGTGAAGGAGGAGTGCGCGGATCCGGAGGAAGGCTTCGCGGGCCTTGAGGTCGGCGAACTTGGCGTTTGACGCACGCTGCGCGGTGCGGGTGACGCGACCGAGTTGACCGTAGTACTTTTCCGTCTCGGTCTCGCGGCTGTAGGCCGAAGAGTCTTCGGCGCCCAGATCGGCTTCCGCGCGGTACGAAAACTTCGCCTTGCCGTTCGAGGTCAGCAGGGCAAACTCTTCGATGTGGCTCTTGGCGTCGTAGCCGAAGAAGCGCTTCCACAGGGGGAGGAAGTTCTCGTCCAGCACGATGGCCTGGATGACCGGGTCGAGCGATTCGCCGATGACCGGGACAGCGGAAGAGAAGGCCGCGTCGATGCCGAGGGCTTTGGCGACGTCTTCGTCGGTGGCTCCCTGCAATCGGAGGAGTTCTTCGCGGGAGTCGGCGACGACAGTGCCGCCGAGACCCAGCAGATTTCTGAAAGAGTTACTCATTGTGGTACAGTCTCCTGTAAGGCTCTTGGAGAGCCGCTTGTGCTTGGAAGGCAGATGGTGAGCCCGTGTGGGCTACTGGAGAGCGGCTCTCCCGAGGGCGATCATTCCGGGCGTCGGGGTCATCTCGGCGGGACGGCCCAGACCTTTGGCGGCGCACTGGATCACGTTCTCGTTCGCCAGCATCCACACCTTGAGGGTGTCGAGGGGGGTCGCGCCGTGGGTGTCGCCGTTGCCGAAGTTGCCCACGCCTCGGATCGAGGTGCGACCGATGCTCAGGGCCTTTTCGGTGATCTCCGCTCCGCTCATCTCTTCGCCGGGCTTGGGCTGGGATCCGGTGCTCGGGGCGTGAGATACGCGGTTGCGAAGGGGAGCGGGGTCCATGCCCAACTTCTCCAGTTGGTCCGCGAAGGGAGCGAGGGCCTTGGCGACGGCTTCGTCGATGATGGCTTGGCCTTCGTCGACCACGGGGGCGACCGGATCGGGAGCTTCTTCGCCGCCCATGCCGAGGGCCTTAGAGACGGCCTCTTGGGTTTCGAGAAGTTCGGCGGGGACTTCCACGCCATCGGGGAGGGCTTGCAGCTCAGCAACCAGCTTTTGCTGCAACTCTTGGATCTGTGCGAATTTGCTCATCGCGCATTCTCCTGTGTTGGTGGTGCTGGTGCCTAGCGGCAGGGCCTTAGCGATTTCTAGAGCCTTCGCCAGCGTGTTGACTCCGGTGATTTGTGCACCGGGGTGGACTTGAATCGGGGTTATCGTGATCTCATGGAGCAGAAGCTCTATGGGTTGTTTTATGTTCCGCTGGAGTTGTTCACTCCACACGTTTCGCTTGCGGGCTCGACCGGCCCAGGAGAGGCCCTTGACGATCCGCTGCTGCATGAGGCTCCAGACTTCGTTTGCCTTCTGCGCGAGTTCGCTGGCCGGGTCGCCGTAGTGGTGATCCTGGAGGACCTCACCTTGAATAAAGAGGCCCTTCTCGTCGACGTGCGCGTGCAGTATCCGCCCGATGGGGTGGTCCCGCTTGTGGTCCCACAGAACGACCGGATTCTTTGCCATGTAGACGCGCAGGGCGTCCTCAAAAACAGACGGGGGAACGTCCTCGTCCTGCCAGTCCACGCCGCTCAGGCTGGCCCAACCCTCAAAGGTTCGCTTGTTGCCCGACTCCTCCAGGTGCTGGATCGGTGCGCCGATCTGAAAGGCGACCGTCGAGGCGTCTGGGCGATCGGGTGTGTGGGGAGTGGCGATGTGTAGTTGTGGCTGCATTAGGCGAATCCCCTCATCAGGATCTCAAAGGCGCGGCGGAGAATCTCGTCTTGCACGGCAAGGTCGAGAGCCTTGGACGTGTCGCCCTCGTTGGCTCCCTTGTGCCGTTGGCGCATCTTCTGAGCCTGGAATTTCTCGGTCGCTTCTACCGATCCATGCTCGTCGTAGTGTGCACGCACCTCGTCATTCGAAAGAATGTCGTGCGCCGCGTTGACGTGCTGGATTGCCTCGGTGTCTCCGCCCGTGTCTGTGTGGTGTTCGCGGATCTTTTTCCGATGCGCCATCTTGATCTCGTGGGCAGTCGCACCAGGCTCCACGCCCAGGAGGGTGTAGAGGCCGCCGTTGTCGTGGGGGTGACTGCTGCGAGCTTTTCGGCGCGAGCCCCTTCCACGTGAGGAGGACCTAGACCGTCGACCAGAGGACCGACCGCTTCCGCCGCTGTCGTCAGGCCTGCTCCTTCTGGAGTGGGAGTAGTCCCGGCCATCGCCCGAGTAAGAAGAAGATTCGTTAGCCTCCTCGATAAATTTCTCCCGCCTGGCGTGGGTCTTGCTTGCTACTTCCCATCCGATCTTGTCGCTCAGGTGCTTGACTTCGAGATCTTCGAGGGCCTCCTTGTTCGCAACCCGCTTTTGCTCAAGGGCGTCGTGCTTGCTCCGCAGTTCGAGAACCTCCTCGTCCTTGCGGTCGAGTCCGAGCCGATAGGACCAACTGCTCTCGATGGCGGCGAGGTCCTGGGCAACCCTTTTCTGGGAGGTCTCAATCTGACGATCAGTAGCCTCTTTGCTTAGCTTCTCGCTCTGGTAGACGGTCTGTTGTTGCGTCCACGCTGTGGTTGCCTCGGTGTGCTCTCGGTTCATCTCGCCGAAGCGGGCTTGCCTCGCTGCGAAGGCCGCGTCTTCCAAGTCGCGAGCGACTCCCCTTATGTCGAGTTGCACGCCCGATCTTCTCTCGCTGGCCGCTCTCTGCATCAACTCTTCAGAGACGGCCTGGAGCGATTCGGGGGTGAGGGGGGTTGCGTTGATGGCGGTCCTTGCGCTGCGTCGAGCGGCATCCGTGTACTTCTTGCCGCCCAGGAGGACTTCCACCGCTTGGTGGATAGTCTCCTTCTCCTTCTCGTGCCGCTCGGGCGTGGCGCTAAAGTATCCATCGTCTCCGCCTTCGTGGAAGTCCTTTACTTCTTGCGCCGATGCTCTCATTGCCTCCACGTGGGGTCGCTCGGCCTTCTCTTTGCGGGCCTTTGTTTTTCGATCCCGCTCGGCCTGCTGGATGCGATTAAACTTCCCTTCGGCTTTCTCGAATCGCTCAAAGGCGTCGTCAAGCTTCGCCTTGTCCCGCTTCGTCGGACGAATGGCGCTCTTGGCAGACTCCAGGTGCGCGTTGAGAGCATCCAATGCCCTGTCAGCGGCCTGCTTGGAGCCGCGTTTCTTCTTTCCATAGTCGGCCAGGGCCTGATCAAGGGCGCTTAGAAGTTCGTCCGTCTGCGCGTGAAACTCCCGCCGCTTGTCGTGGATCGTCTTGGGTCGATCCTCCGCTTCCGCCTCGGGAGCGTCCGCTTCTTGGGGCTCAGGGGCTTGCTCGGGAGCGGCCTCTTGCGCCTGTGCTTCCGGCTCGGGCTGTGCTTCTTTCTCTCCCAGGATGTCGCCGTGCTTCTCGCGCCATCGCTTGAGCTCGTTGGTGGCTCGCTTGAAGGCGGGAGCCGTGCCCGTGGGGTCGCGGGTCAGGGCCATCTCCAGAAGCTCTTTGCGTCTCGCCAGGCCGTGCTCTGCGTGCGCCTTGATCGCCTCCGCATGGTTTCCACGCAGGAGGGTTTTAAAGGTGTCCCGCTCCATCGACAGGGTCTTGCCGCCGTCGAGAGAGAGTTCGATCATGTTCCCGTGAACTGCCGTCACATGGTAGTGACCGCCCTTGCCATCGGCAAAGACCGCGCCCTCGTGGTAGTCCTTGTCCTCTCCGATCAGTTTCTTCTCGGATGCGCGATGGTCCCCGCCGCACTTCCCGTTAGAGTCGGGGTAGACGTACTTGCGATGACCGGGTGGTCCGGTCCGCCGACAGTACTTCTGGGTACCCTTCTGGGTACGCTCGCCCAAGATGCGACGGGCTCGCATGAGCATGGCTCGGAGTACAAAGCGAGTGTCGAGGGCTTTGGAGGTGTTGGCTTCGTGCGGTGCGAGGTCTTCGGGAGAGAGAGAGGAAGGCTCTCGCACCTGATCCACTGCAAGCGGACCTTGCGCCTTGCCTCCTGTTCGCATCGGCATGATGACATGAAACTCGCCACCGGGCCGATCGATGCGAATCGGGCTGTGGGTGTTTTCTGGAGTCTGGATCGTGATAGTGTCGCTGCCCCTCAGTCCCATCAAGGCTTCTCGCAAGTACCGATGATCGACTGCGGTGGCGACGTTTTTTCTTTTGGCCCGTATGGTCTGTGGTGCGCTGGAATTTGCCAGTCCCACAGCAGGATGGGAGACGTGATGGCTGTCGTGCTGTTGGGCATGAAGTTGGCCGTCCTTCACATAGAGAACGAGGCCAGCGCTCACGCCTCGATCACCCCGATACTGCTTGGCTCCTGCCACACCATCAATAACCGCCTTGAGGTCATCGACTTTGAAGGTGTGCTGTCGATCGGGGTGGGGCTCGGGGATGATCTTTCGACCACGTTCCTCAGAGAGGGGATGGGCATCTTCCCGCGCGACACCTGCCGCGCTATCTCCGAACAGGGGAACCCGGCCATCTTCCTGCCCCGTTCTGATTCCAACGATCCGATGGCCGTCTGTGGTGTAGACGGTTCCATTCTCTGCGTGAGCGTACCGGAGGTACATTCTCATATCGCTTCCGCTTCCCGCAAACTTCTCCAGGCGCCTCTTGAGCTTGTCTCCCGTGAGTCGGGATTGCTCCGAATGGTCGGGGGTGTATCTCTCCGTGGGAGGAGTGGCGTCTCTCAGTTTCTCCGAGGCCGTGTGGGTGCGGACCATTGCCTTTGCTTGGCGTATCTCTTCCTTCGTCGCAGGAGCCCCGGTCTCTCGATGGCTCTCGGCTTCGGTTGCGACTTCGCCGATGACGGTCTCTGTTGTGTCGTGAGAGTGGGAGCCTCTTTCGGGGTTGCTCTCCATTCTGGAGAAGAGTTGACCCGCCCGGATGGCCGCTTGGTTTGCCCTTCCGACGTTCTCCTCTCTCAGGGAGATTCGCCCGCCGTAGCGCTTATCAAGCTTCCCGTCGCTGCCGGGAACGAGGATGTCAATGCTGTAGTTTCGACTGTAAACTCGCCCGGTCGACGTTCGATCGATTCCTTCGCGGGAGAGGACAAAATGGTGCTCCCCGTCGCTATAGATGGTGTCTTTTTTTCCGAGCTCGCGGGCTTGCCAGGCGTATTTAAATTGCTCGGTCAAGTGGGAAGCTTCCGCCGCGTGGGGGAGTCCTCCCTCGACTAGTTTTTCGACCATGAAACGCGCTGATGCGCGGGCCTTCTTTTCTTCTTCGAGTCGTCGCCTTATGTCTCGGTCTATGTGAGACTCTTCGGGCGCCTCGGGCGTGGCTTCGGAAGTGGCTTCTACAGGTGCCGGGGGAGAAGACGCCTCCGGTATCGCATGCTGAAGAGACGCGAGCCTCTGTGCAGACCCTTCAGGAGACTTCGCGGGCTGATGGAATCGGGAGAGGGCGCTCCGGTTGTCAACCCACCAACGGGCGGATCGGTGCTGAGTGAGGTGAGCTCTCATCTCTGCAACGCGAGAGACCGACGCCTCAGCGCCAGCTGCGGAAGAAAGAGTATGCCCCGCGTCTAGCGCGTGAACGAGTCCTTCTCTGGCCCCTTCATAAATGTCGTGCGCCCACTCTTGTTGCTTTGCGCTGCCATGGAAGTCTTGCGGGCCTGCCGATGCGGGGAGGGAGGCCTCGACAGGCGGTCTTGACTCTGCGGCCCTGTCAAGAGAGAGCCGCGAGGGGCGGGGGTCTGTGCCTGCGGTCACGTCATCATACGCTTTCCATTGAAAAGCGCCCTCTTTGACCTTCATAGATCTGCCGCCGTCCGTTTCCACTCGGACGGACCTCTTGTTCTTTTTTGTAACAGTGACATACCCTCCCGCCATAGTGGAGAATATCCTGTCCCCTACCTGTAGATCCGAGATGGTGGCGCCTCGGTTCAGTTCATGCAAAGAGGCGATTTCTTGTGCTGCCTCTTCTCTTCGTTTCAATATTCTGTCTTGTCGGATCACGTCGAGGGCACCATCATTTGACGCCAAGCCCGATCTCTCGCCGCGAGAAATGCCGTTCGTGTCTTCGGAGAAGTCTCCCCGCTGATGTGCCTGGCGCACTAGATCGCGCCACTC
>Ga0080013_1003479_pt1 | contig 16571 bp, 29 predicted proteins | sample ETNvirenome_6_85_FD_69236 | JGI IMG/M metagenome (GOLD analysis project Ga0080013, IMG submission 69236) | Marine viral communities from the Pacific Ocean - ETNP_6_85 (SPADES assembly) (version 2) | ecosystem: Environmental > Aquatic > Marine > Oceanic | place: Pacific Ocean | collected 2013-06-19 | reverse complement strand
ACAGATACTCAATCTCCAGCAACTACAACAACAAATCCAATCAATGCCTCAACTACATCAGGCTCAGCATCAACAACAACTGGAGCAAATATTCAAAGCGTTGCATCACTCAGCTCTCCAGATTATTCATCTCTAGTTTCATACAACCCAGTAACTCAGGGAGCAAACAGAGGTCAAGCAAAAGGAGCTGGGAATGTAAGCCAAACAGCAGTTGCAGATCAATCTTCAAACAGAGCCAATCCGACAAAGTTAGGAGTTCAACCAACAACAACTGCTCAATTCTATGCTCCTTATCAAACTGGATCAGGGATGCAACCAGTTATCCAACAACAATATGGAATCCAATTAGCTTATGACTTAGCGACAATTAATTATTCAACTCCAATGAGTAGATCAATTCTACCAGCAACTAACGTTGAAAATACTTATTTTAATCCAGAGAATGGAGCAACTAGAACTGCTCAACGGAGACAAAATAAATTTGTGGATAATAATCAGTTTGCAACAAATCCATTAAGGAGACCAACTGCTCCAATTCCAGATAAAATTTACACTAGAACAAATCTCTTTCAGCAAGCTGGTCAAGATGATAATCCATTGTCAATTCTGGAGGGAAATCCATTCATTCAACCGCAACAACAATTCATGCCACAAGTTAACGAGGAATTTGCTCCACGACCAGAATACAAAGCATTTACAAATAACCCATTTATCGGAGTTCATCAAAGATCTCCAATTCAACCCAATGCAGATGAAACAGCAACACAAAGAAAGGGAGTAACCGATTGGATGCAAGAAATTAAAGAGCATAAATGGTTTCCTTTTGCAATCGCTGGAATTGCTTTATTGCTCATCATCAAATTATTGAGAGGGAGAAATTAAAGGAGGTGTTGATATGAACGTATTACCCAAAACTGGTATAACCATGCCAAAAAACTTCTTATGGATTTTAGCCATAGGAGCTATTGGTTATTTACTATACAGAAATATTCATAGAAATTAAAATGAACAGCAATCAATCGAATGAAAATGATGGATCATTCCATATCAGAATGAATCCAAAAAAAACAAAACCAAAACCAGTTGAAATAAAAAAGGAGGTTAAAATTGACAAAAAGCAAAACAGAAAGTAAGCTCAAGAAGTTGGGAGTTCCAGCATCATGCGTTGCGATAACTGCTCTTATCATCAGTATTGTTGCAACAGAGTTAGGAGTGTGTAACTAATGGGATCATTATTTACGACTTCTGATGGAGATGAAATAACTGGAATTACTAACTCTGGATCAGTAGAGTTGGATTTCTTAGCTGGAACAATTACTCTACCAGCTGGATCAACTGCTCCCTTAGTGAGAAACATGAATAAAAATCTCAACGACTTAGGACTCAATCAATGCAACTCCATTGGGATTTGGTGTTCAGATGCAGATGCAACCTATCAAGTTGGCTCAGCAATTTCTCTTGCAGATCATCAGCTTTCTCATGTTGTTTGTAATTATGGATTTTCAACTGTTAGAATTAACATTCCAAACAATTCAACTCCCGATAACATAAATCAAATATTTTTCATGGCATCAACTGACGGATGGCTCAACTATTCCTTCCCTAGAATTTCACACGATAGAGGGGAGGTAAGTGGAACATCATCCGACACTCTTACAGTTGTTCTCTCAAAACACGTTGGAGCATACAATCAGTTCTTAATTACAACAGAGAATGGAGGAGCTCAGTCTATTGATTTAACAATCGAGTTCTCTGAGAATGGCTCTGATTGGTTTGCGGATTCTGCTGGAACTGTTACAATTCCAGCAACTACATCAAATTATAACGCCTTTGCATCAGAGGTTGAACATCACTTTTACAGAGCGAGAATTGTAAACGCAACAACTGGAGCTGGTCATGCTGAAGCTTTTACCATCCATTATAACTTTGTAAATGATAGAGGGAGTGCTTTGTTATAATGGCAACTCAAAATTTCATGTCCGATTTGTGGGGAAGATATGGATTAACTTTCAAGAATGAAGCAATCTATCAAAGTCATCAATCAGAGTCAACTCCATCAGCATCAACAACTTTAACCCCTCAAGCTTCAAATCCAAAACAATCCAAAGGAGAATTTAAAGCTCCAATCCAGATCATTCACTTTCAAAATCCAATGTTTCCTCCAATGTTTAGGGAGCAAAATGAGATGCAACCGCTTGAGCAAAAAGAGAAAAATATTATGCTTGAAAGAATCGCAACTCCAGATCCCCGCATGAATAAAACTGGAACTCATGTTACTTATGAAACCAGATTGGAAAATATGGACATCCAATCTCCAATCTTCAACTATAATGGAATCATAGGAGTTGTTGGAATCCTTGTTGGAATCTATATCATTGTGATGTTAGCGAGGAGAAAATAATGGCATTATTGTCTCTTTCAGCAAAATGGATTGTAAATCAAACTGAAAAAACAGAAATTGTAAGAAGATTATATATTGCTGGAAGGTTAAACAACCTAAATCCTGATGATATACTACCAAGCGTTAAAGCAAACTCAGCTCAAATTATTAAGGAAGTAACGAACAAGAAAAAACTACTTAGTAAAAATATCACACAAAAAGACTGGGATAATATGACACTTGATCAATTAATTTCAATCATCAAAAAAAATGGTGGTAGTTGGCAAACTATTGAAAAGTTAGATGAGCCTTCAATATGGCACTCAGGTAAAAATCCAGTAATTGGAATGGATAAAATATCCACACTCTATCAAAAAAAACACGCATACAACTTTTTCAAACATTATGATACACAGTATTTTCCATATAGAACATATTTCAAAACATGGAATGAAGTTCAAGCTGAGAAAGATGAAATAGATTATTTAATTATTCGACACTATGAAATTTTTGGTGTTAAATTACAAACCGATAATCCTAAATTATTTTCATCCGTTGATGCTCCTCCACAATATGGCAAAGTTGATTTGCCACAACCACCATTATCAAAAGAAATAATACAAACAATGATACCTAAACAAACAACTCCAACAACTCCAACAACTCCAACAACTCCAGCACAACCAGCAAAAGAAGAATCAACGGAATTACATCCGAATCTTAAATGGATGGTTCTAGGTGTTTTGGGATTCGGATTAATTTTTGCAATAATAATATTGAGGAAAAAATAATGGCAAAAAAAGGTGGTAACGTATTCAGAAACCCAGTAGAGGAATCAGCAACAAAAGTTTCAACCCTTCCAGATCTTACAGCGTATCAAGCAAAATGGGGCGGAGAAGGGCGACCATCTCCAAAAACTGGAACAACTGGAGCTGGTATCACAAAATATGGAACTCAGCAGTTAAAGTATGTAGATAATGATCCATCAAAAGGAGTTATTGAAATTGATACTGGAGCAAATTTCAGATTAGGATTACAAGATGTTGTTAAATCTGCTGGAATTGACTTTGGCGAAGCAACGACATTCTCTGAAACATATCAACGAAAAAGACCAGCAACAATCAAAACTTATCCACAACTTGCAGAATCTCCCCATGCTCCGCCTGAACCTGAAATTAAATTCCCTGAAATTAAATTCCCTGATATTAAATTCCCTGATGTTAAATTCCCTGATATTTTTGGTGGTGGAAATGGAAATGGCAATGGAACTGGTCAATGTGTTGAAGATGATCCTAGTTGTGGAGTCAAAGAATTTTTTGCTGGTGTTCCTGCTGGAACTTTTTGTAAATGTCCAAATTGGTATGGATGGGATGAATTAGATAAACATGGTTGTGAATGTGATGCTTGTAAAAGTGGAACTGGTCAATGCTCTGATAAATGTGGAAAGTGTGATGCGTGGGATATAGGTTGTGAAGCTGGTTGTGCAACTGAAGGCATAACTGAAGGCATTATTGGAGATGAATGTGGATTTCTAGGGATTAGTTGTATGCTTGGAGACTGGTGGGATAAATATGGAATTTATGTTTTGATTGTTGCTGGATTAATTGGATTAGGTGTTTTATTATATCTGCTAAAACCGTTATTCAACATGGTTAGTGCAATCAAAGGCGGAGGAAAAAATGCCTAAGAAAAAAATAACAACTTTTTCAGGGCGACATTATAAGTGGATTCCAGCTCCAAAAAAGATTTCTCCAGCAAAAAAGAAAAAACTTTTAGCTCTACTCAAAAGTGCTGAAACAAACCACGCAAAAGCTGGAGCAAATATCAAAAAACTTAGAACAGCATTGAAACAAAGAGGTGTTTCATAATGGGAAATTTTCTAGGGATTACAAACACAATGATATTTGCTCTCGGTTTTATTTTTACTGTTTACCTCGCAAAAAAAAGTGGTAAAATTTGAGCTTCAACGGAGACCTCTATCCAACTGCTGGAGCAGATGTTGTCATGACCACTAAAGGAGATATGGTTGATTATAATACTTCAAGGCAACGACTTGGAATCGGATCAACAAATCAAATTCTCCAAGTAAAATCTGGATTACCAAGCTGGGAAACTTTGTCAACTGCTGGATCTGTATTAACTACTCAAGGAGATATCCTCTATGAAGGAGCATCAGGACTTGCAAGATTAGGACAATCAACGGATGGATTTGTATTAACTACAAAAGGAGCTGGAGCTGATCCAGTATGGGCATCAGCTGGAGGAGGGAATGTTGATATTTTAGGCGATACAGAATTATCAGGAACAGCAACAAACATGGAATTATTATTCACAGCTGTTATGCCTGATGATTATTCTTTTATCCGAGTTATTTTAGGTGGAGATACGGATGGCAGTGCTGATCTTGATTTCACTTTAAAATCTGATGGAAGCTATCTTAGTGAGTATCATCAGATGTATTACAATAATCTTCTTGGAACTGGTTCCTCTGGAAGTGATACATCTGCATTCACGCTAGAATTACAAAGCACAGCAGAGATCAATGTTGCAAGAAATGTTCAAGCAATAATTGATATTACTTTAATGAACGCAACAGCTTCACAATATACATGGTCAATGTCAGGAATTTGCGGATGTGTCAACCGAAGTCTCAGAACATTCACTTGCGGAACTGCTAACACTGGAGATTCAGGAGGAGCTGATCTTGATGGTGTAAAAGTTGCCTTATCTGCAAATAATTTTGAAGCATTATCACAGATGACGGCATTGGGATTTAAAAGATGAAACTAACAAAAGAAATTATATCCAAAAATGAAGTTGGGGATTTTATTAAAAAATTTTATGGCAAAAAACCCTATAAAAATCTCAAAGCGATTGATGGAAAAATCGTATCATGTGAAACAACTGATCCAGAAATTAAGGATTATCTCAAAAAATTAGGTTTAACATAATGGAAGATAACATCATTATGTTAGGTGTTTTATCCTCAACTGTTATTGGAATTAATTTGTATGTGATTAAATCTCTTTCAGATCTCTGTAAGCGTATTAGCAGATTGGAAGGATTCATTCACAAGCATGACTGACCTTTGAAGCTGGGTTGTTTAATACTACATCCATTCGTTTAATCACATGACTGATTTAGCAACACTAGGAGTTATACTCTCAGCTATCATTGTGCCAATTAGCACAATCGCAATGCTGAAAGTTCATAACGCAAACAAGTGAGAAAATTTTTTCTCACAAAGTTAAGGAGTTCAACTCCCCTCTCTTTTTTCTATAAAGCTCTAACCCGAAAATCCTAGAGTGTTATTACAAGATTTTTTCTATTGTTTAGGCACTATGATACAAAATCACATTTTTTAGAAAGAGGTTTTAGTGTTGAAATAGGCATGTATGATACAAATAGGTGTATCATAGGTGTATCATAGGTGTATCATTCACACTTAGGAAGCTTACAAGCATAGTAAAACGTTGCAAACTTCTGTTAGGAACGTTCACACCATGATACGGAATCCGCATACTTTTAACAGTCATAGCTGGTTTTTGTTCGAGAAACAAGCTCCCAATCTGGTTTCTCGTATGCGAGGAACATCTTTCAACAGCAAGCTGTGAGGGGATTTTTTGCTCAAAACAAAGCTTCTTGTTCAATGTCATGTCGAAAAAAAATCCTAAAACGGAGCTTTTATCGGTATTCTTTTTTCTTTTTGGGAGACATCCTATGCAAATCTTTTTCAGTTTCACGTTCTATAAATTGAATGTAAGCATCAACTAGGAATGTTACTCGTTCTCTGATTTCTTCAGGTGGCATACCAAAAGTTGCATACATCTCAACCCAAATATCTTCAATAGCTCTCCAAACATTATGCTCATAATCATCCTCAACGGATTTTTTGGTTATTGTGCGAAATTTTCGTTTAGTCATGTCTTAAACAGCTTCTTGGTTTTTGGTCTTTCCAAATCTGAGTAATCACTTTTCTTTATTTTGATTGGTTTTACCGTTTTTGATTTTGTGGACTTTGAACCCTTTTTCTTTTTGCCGTATAATTTAGCAAACTTTTTTCTCCAAGCAATTTGCTTTTTGGATGCCATAATGAAACTTATCATTCTATTATAAAAAAACAGCTAAATGGTCAAATTTTGCCCTATCGACATGGTTATATGGAAATTATGTTTTTTTAGGCTATACATGAATCTGAAAAATTTCGTAACTTGCTCTCAATGTCGAACCGAGTTACAACCAACAATCCAATATGAGATGGAAAATGCAACAGCATCAACTTACCACTGTGAACAATGCTGTTATTCTTTCAGCATTTACTCATATACAAAAGAATTGGAAGCGATTTCTGCTCCAATGGAAAGGCATGAGATGGAGGACAAATAATTGTCCTCCTCTCCAGAAATTGAAGAAATTGAAGAAGATGAAGTTCAAATTGAAGTATCAAATCTTGTTAAATGGACTGAGTCGGAGTATGCAATTCCAAACTGGGATGGGTTTCAAATTCCAGTTATTGATGGCAATCTAGATCCTGATATTGTAACCAGAAGAACTCCCCCACCAAAAAAGGGAGCATCTCACACATTTATAATTACAGAGCAAACTGCATTAACAAATTACGGAGAAGTAGATCCACCTATGTCAATTTACATAGATCCTAATAAAATTCTAGATGATCTAGTTCGTCTCAATCCACAAATCACAAGTCTTGTTGATACGAGAAATTTATCAGAGGAACAACTTTTCTCTACTGTTGTTTTGGAGATGTCAAATCTCTGGAATGGAAAATATCATGGTGGAAAACTTCCATCAACAAGAGAATTTGAAAAACAAACTGGCTCTAAATGGAATACAGTTAAACAATTTCTCCATGTAGCTGAGACTGCTGGATTATTTTCTTCATTTACTCGAGGAAAACGCACATACAAACCACGCACATTAACAGCATCACAACAAGAAGCTGAAGTAGATAAATCAGAGTTCTTGAAAAACAAAAGAGTCAAAGAATGGATTAAAGAAAACGAAACAGCATCACAGAAGAAAAATCAAGATACACTTTACAATGCGTTAATTCTGATGGATATATCTCCAGATCAATTATACCAAATGGCACAAGAAGAAAATTTAGTTGCGAGACAAAAAATTGGAGACTTGATAGAGACACCAAGATTCAAAGATCTAAGAAGTGAAGAAAACATTTTTCCAAAAAAAGGAATGGTAACTAGAAAAGGAAAAGATTGGCAGTTGCCAAAGGCGTTAATGACTGGAACTAAAAACACACAAGGAGCATGGGCATGGTCAAAATTTGGATTGCAAGGAAAACCCAAAGTTTGGTATTACAAAACTCCAAAATCCGATCCTAATGAATACAAAGGTAAAAGATGGAGTTTAAGAGAGTGGGCAAAATCTCCATATGCTCCAGCTATTCAGGGAACAGTTCAAGAAGTAACATGGAAGGATGAGAAAGGAAACATCAAAAGAAAAAAATTGTTTTTCGGTCGAGCTAGGCAATTATCTGAAAAATCTCTTAAAAATAAAGATGAAAATGTATTATATGATATGGTTGGTGTTCTTAGACAATTTCTTGAGACACATGGAATGAGTTTTGGTAAGGTTGATGAAGATTCAGTTTGGGCACAAGTAGTTAATCCACCAAGAAGTGCAACAATCCATTTAACAATCGACCAGCTTGAATCAATGAAAAAATGTCTCACTAATGGAATAAACTCTGGAGAAACTGAAGTTCAAGATTATTACAATTACACAACACCAAAAGAAACAAAATTAAAATTCAAAGATGCTGAAGAAGCTAAATCATACTGGCATGATGCGTATTTTTATTTTCTTTTATCATTAGAGTTAGGATTTAGAGCTGAAGAAGCTTTTACCATTATTGGAGAAGAAACTGAAGAAGTTGAAGATACTGATAAATCTGGAAAATCTGGAATAATTCAATGGGATAATGGAGACTTGATGGTTCAAATCTATACTAGAAAAGGAGAACGTGGAAGAAAAGGACAAAAAATTCATGGTGGTTTTATTCTTTCAAAAGAAACAAAACAAATGATCAAAGATCGGATGAAAGAAATCCAAGATGGTATGCAAACAAAAGATAATCAAACAGCAAGAAAGTTTGGAACAGTAAAAGAACATGATAACAAACCATATACAGAGAACTCTTTGATTGGAGCATCTGGAAAATATACGGAGTTAGGAACGTTAAATCGACCAGCAACATTGGAAAGAGATGATGAAGATCGAACAACAGTAAAATCTACACCAAACAGAAAAAAATTAATGGCAATATTACGACATTGTTACCAAGAATCAAAATTAGATGAAGAATATTTTTACAAGCATACTTTACATTCATTGAGACATATGTTTGCACAATATTGGTTGGAACTATCAGAATACAATTACAGTTTCGTTGCTAAGATTGGGCACTGGAAAACAGAGAGCATTGTTAAAGATGTTTATGGAAAAGATCTCGGTTCTTATATCATTGATCAGATGCGTAAGTTTGCAACAAAAGATCCATTCCAGAAATTGCATGAGAATAAACTTGCAAGAGAAAATGCTCCATCACAATCCGAACAATCAGCAATCAGAAATATGGGTTATGTAGATGAAGAAGAATTAAGAACAAGAGATCTGAAATTAAGAGAAACCGTTTATTTTGAGGGCGGAGAATATTGGGATGTTAGATTATCAATGGAACGACCAACAGATGAAAGTTTGATAACATATTATGAAAAAGGAACAGATCTCGGTGTCAGAGACAAATCAAAAAATAATCCTATGAAAAAATTCATCTTATTCAAAACAGAAAAACCAGAAGATAAATCTAAAGAAGATGTGAAACCACCAAAACCAAAAGAGGATAAATGAATTACAACCAAAGAAATCCAACATTCTCATTCAGGTTAAGTCATTTACTTAATCAGCGACTTACAAAAATGGCAAAGCTATCAAGGGAATCAACTAACGAACACGCAAGAACAGTTCTTACAAAATATCTTAAAGGAGAATTAGTTGAAAAAAAATCAGATGATAAAAAAGAAAGATTACTTGAATTGAAAATAAAAAAATTAGAACAAGAAATAAAATACATGGAAATTAAAAACAACTTTGCAACAAATTTCAATAGACCGATTTCAAGAAGTGCATCAGTTCATATCAAGCCTGAGATAGTTGTTGAAACTCCAAACTCAGTTGAGACCATAAGATCTCCTTATGATGCTTCCAACAAAAGATTACAATGTATGGATTGTGGATGTTTGTTTGGATGGAAAAGTAAAGATGAATTTGTTGAAAAAATGGGAGAGCTTCATTCTCATTTAATGATAAAACACAATCGAAGATTCAACGCATTAGAGAAAGATGTTATAGAAAAATTAGAGTATGAAGGAGATTCAAGATGAATGAGATAGTTGCTTTTTGTCATACTTGTCATAAACAAATTTTGCAACATGATAGCTATTCAATTAAGAAAAAAAAATATTATCACATGGGATGTTAATGATGTCTTATTTTTTTCCTCCAATCACACAACGAAGATATTTTGATTGTGTTTTGTGCAAAAGATTTGTCTCAGTTGGTCAAACAGAATTTTTATTTATGGATGATAAAAAAGAGATTCGTGTGTGTAGTTGGTGTAATCATTGATAGTTATCTGCTTAACTTTTCGGAGTGAACAATGACGAGGGATTCACGAAAGTTAAAACTGAGTATTCGTGGCTCAGAAAATATTACTACCTCTAGGAGCAGATAACTTTGGCTAAAACATTTAACAGAACTGCTGGAGATGTTTGGGAAACTCCACCTGATATTTTCCAATTTGCGTGTGATTTTTTCCACGTTTATCCGAGATTGGATGTTGCATCAACTAATGAAAATAAATTATGCCAATTTCATTTTACCGAGAAAGATGATGGACTTACACAAAATTGGTTTGCTGACTCTTACATGAATCCACCATATAGCAGAGCTTCAAAATGGATTCATAAAGCGTTTAGTGAGAATCAAAAAAATAACATAAGTATTATTGCTCTACTCAATGCAACAACTGATACATATGCTTGGCAAAATTTTATTTTGCATGGCATGGCAGAGATTTATTTTATTTCAGGGAGACTTAGGTTTTTCCAAAATGGAGTTGTATCAAAAAATCCAAGTCAGCATCCAAGTGCATTAGTTTGCTGGAGAAAAAAATGAAAGAGAAAAAAAGAACCGAGTCATTGAGAAAGCAACTCCCAGAGGAGGATGAAGTTCAATGTCCAAACTGTAATCTAATTTTTTATGATCAATACAATTTACTTTGCTTAGCATCTTTGAATTATTGCCTTTTGTGTGCAAATAAGAAAGTAGATAAGGCAGAAATAAAGGAGAAATACCATGTCAAATGAAATTGAAGAAGTAACTCCTAGAGGAGAAGCTCTCGTAAAATATTGTGCGATTTGTGGCGTAGAATTTGATGAAACTGTTTTGACAAACAGATTTTTCAGATGTGCATCATGCGAGACCGTTATCCAAATTAAGACAAAGAGTGGAGAGTGAAATCGGAGAAATGAACAAGTCGAGAATTGCAAGGGATTTTTATCGCAAAGTATTCAATGATAACTTGATCAATCTTCAAGATGGAGATGCGAGAAAAGAAATTGTTAATCAATTTTTTGATGATCCAGTAAATAAAAAAGCAGGTTGGCATAAGACCAAAGATCGAAGATTTTTCAGAAGTGCTTTTCTCAAGATTGCAAAAGAAAATAATTTTAATCCAATGTCAGTTGGAGTAACTCCCGAACCTCATAGATCAAAAACTCAGAAAGGAACAACACAAATCAACGTTAAGACAAAACAGAAAAATGTTCCTCCATTAAAGGAGACCATAACAACAGAGCAACTCAAAGAGCAAGGGAAATCTCCATTGCCAATTCCATCAACTCCAACTCTCCAAGATCAGCAAGCTCAAGCAACTTACTACTCTGCTCAAAGTGTTGGACAAATCTTTGAAACTTTTTTTAATATTTTTTCATCACGATTGGAAATTTCTCCGCTCAATCAGAATGAACGTATAGCGTTGGGAGAAGCGTGGAGCCCAATTTTTAACGAATACTTCTCAGGTCAATCTAAATGGGTTATGCCAGTTATCATCACAGCTCCGATTGTTCTCCAAAGACTTGCAGAGTTTGCAAAGGCAAAAAAAGAAAGAGAACTCAAAGAAAAATATGGCATGGATGATGTTCCTCCAACAAAAGAGCCAGCTAAACCTAAACAAAAATCAAAATGGGATAACATGGACTTTGGAAAAACTAAGTCGTAAAGAATATCTGGAATCACTAGATCCAGATAACTTAAATCTCGAAAAAAAAGACTTGATTAATTTTTGTCATAAGTGTATTGAGGAATGGAAAAAAAATAAGATGGGAAATTTCAAATATATTGTAGCAATGGAGTTGATGATTGGAGCAGTAAAAATAACTCCAGAGGATGTCATGAAAACTGTTTGGAAAAAAATCTTAAACTGGTTTTGGGATCTTCAATACAAAAATGCGTTATCAGAAAAAGAAAGTATGTTAAAGGAGTTGAGAAAAATTGGATCAGGATAAAATTAATCAAGTGATTGAGAGATTTTTCGACTCTCTTAAAATTGCAGAAGATAAAACGTTGGAAACTGGATTAACACACAATACAACTGTTATCATGTTGCATCAAGCTTGTGTTGAATTAATCAAGCAACATCCAGATAGATTTGTTGTTTATTGCAAATGGTTTCTTAATGCAAGTATGTTCTTACTTGAAGAAGATGAGACGTTGTTAGAAATTAAAGCGAGTGATTTTATTGAGTGATGATAGTTCTCCAGATAACAAATCGGATGATTCTTCCCATGAGGATGAAGCAGAGGGGTTTGCAGATTCTACTCAAGGCTCTACCTCAAAAAAGACTCAGGGTTTGCAATCTGGAGAGCATCTGAAATTTAATTTTCAAGCATATGAAGAAAAAATAACGATTGTTGGAGCTTCTGGATCTGGAAAGTCTTATCTTGCCAATGTTATAATGAAATCTTTGAATGGAGTTGCTGTATGGGTTTTTGATCCAAACTTTCAGTTTCATTCCAGTAGAGCAATGGTTTTCAACGACTTGAATGAGTTGCTCAAAGTCTATGATGGAGCTAAACGTGGTCATTATATTCTGCAACCACATGATAATTCAGAAAATACATTTAGGAGATTTAATTCAGAAGCTTTCAAGCGTGGTAACTTAGTAATTATCGAGGATGAGATTCATAACTTTTGCACTAAACAAAAAATGATAAAAGAATTTAATCAAGTCATTCTTTCAGGGAGACCTAGAGGAATTTCTGTGATCTCAATTTCTTCGAGACCAGCAAGTTGCCCTAACCACGTTTTATCAAACAGTAAGCATGTATTTGCTTTCAAGTTAAATCTTGAAAGTGATTTAAAATTCCTTGAGGGTTATTTAGGGAATGATGTTTGGATTTTAATGCCACAAGATAAAAGAAAGCGATTACGTGATGAGCCACAATTAGAAGATCACAGCTTCTATTATCGAGACATGGACACAGATCATGGAGTGATTGGCAAAGTATGAAACAAAAATGGTTCACTTGTGCGGAATGTAAATTCAGAAAGTTTGAAACAATCAATGCTCTCAATGTTCACTTAGGGAAATCTCATACAGTTGATTACAAAGTGGTCATAAGAAACAATCAGATTTTCACAAAGAAAAAAACTAGAGCATCAGTAAATTATATTACAAAAAAAGCGTGAGCTCAGGTTCAATCGTAATTGGTAAAGCTAGCATCTCTTTCGGATCTACTGTTGAGCTCACTAGGGAATTAGGATCACTCACTAAAGAGACGCTGAGGGGATTACAATCACGTAATTTCGTATTGTTAGAATCTGCAAACATCAAGCATCCAATTCCCATAATGAGACTTAGCAAAATACAGTATATGAGTGCTATGCCAAAGGTTGTTCCTAGTTAGGCATGAAGCTATGAATAGCTGTTACATATACTAGGAAGATCTTAGATTCCTTTATGGTATCAGTAAAATCGGTTGGTGGTAGAGTTTCAAGCGTTGTTCTTGATCCAGCTATCATTGCAGTTATGTCCGCATCTTTAATTGCTCCGTTTTTTGTGCCAAGAATTAACGGAGTCTTAGACTCTGTTCCAATTCTCCGAGATCACAAATCATTAGCATCCTTAATTGCTGGAATTATTGTTTTTGGTGTTGCCAAGATGCCAAGAATCCCAACATTCCTTTCAGCAGTTATCGTTGGTATTGCTGGAGCATTTGTGTTGACCGCCGTATTACCATTATACACCCAAGTTACAAATCGTGGAGTTGGTCAATAATGGTATTGAAAAATTATCGAACATTAGCAACAACCCAAACATGGGATTCAACAGCTCAAACAATTATCACTCAATTACCTAGAGACTTTTTGGCTCAGCGTTACATCTTAGACTTAAACTCTCCAACAATTAAAACAGTTGGCGGTTCATCAACTCTCGTTACAGATGCTTTGCTAAAATGTATTTCAAGCATTAAGATTGTTGCAGTTGGCGAAGGCTCATCCAGAACCATCTTTGAAGTCTCAGGACAAGATCTATGGCATATGAACAACTGGGATTATGGATCTCCAATTTCATTCTTGTTAGTTCCAACAACAACATCTGACACACAGTGTCATGTTGGATGGGTAATTGACTTTCGTTGCAACAAGTTAGATCCTGATGATTACAGCGTTGCTCTCCCAACTTACTTACTTTCATCTTTGCAATTAGAAGTAACTTATGTAGCTCCATCAGCAACAACATGGGGAACTAATTTCCCAACAACTGCTGGATGGACTGCTGACATGACTTTACAGATTACTTGCGTAGAAGGCATACCAGAAGCAGGAGAAGACTTTTCTTCCAACCCCTTGATGACGGTTCTAAGTAAAACTTTAACAGCTGATTCATCAACTGGAACACTTGAAAGCTTTGACACTTTCTTCCAAGTTGGAGCATTGATAAGACGAGATTTCCTTTGCACAGAAAATTCTTCATCAGTTCGTCAAGATTCAGAATGTGCCAATATCCAAGTTACCAGTGGAACAATTCCTCTCATGTCCAACATACAATTCCAAGCTAACAAATCAAAAGACATTCAAAATTATCGTATAGCCAATTCAGTTGTTACTCAGCATGGAGCAACAACAATGCCAACTCCTCCATTTGATACTGGCGGTTATGATAGTGATGGTTATACCATGATTGACTTTTACAATAATAGGATGCCTTTCATCAATACCGCATCAGGACTCCGCATTGGAGGTTTGTCAACAGTTGGATATAACACAGGAGATTTAATTTTCAAAGCAAACTGTAACAATGCCTCATCCATATTGAGGCGTGTGCAAGAGACCGTTGAAGGATGATTGAGTTGCCAAGTTATCTAACTCAAAAAAAAAAGAGCAAATTGCTCGTAAAGTAATCCTCAAAGAATATACTAATCGAATCACTAGACAATCAATTCGTATAACTGGAAATCAATCTCTCCTTGAATCTCATCAGCATACAGAGCAAAAGGGAGCTATTGATACAATAAAATCATTATTCTCTGGAGGTAAATAATTGGTAAAAAAAGAACAAACAAAACAATCAAAAGAAACTCCAACAACTCCAGCAACTCCAGCAACAACAGTTGGAACAGATACACAAGCTCCAGCAACTACAACAACAAATCCAATTAATGCAACAACTACATCAGGTTCAGCATCATCAACAACTGGAGCAAATGTTCAAAGTGTTGCATCACTCAGCTCTCCAGATTATTCATCTCTAGTTTCATTTAATCCAGTAACTCAGGGAGCAAACAGAGGTCAAGCAAAAGGAGCTGGGAATGTAAGCCAAACAGCAGTTGCAGATCAATCAACAAATAGAGCCAATCCAACAAAGTTGGGAGTTCAACCAACAACAACTGCTCAATTCTATGCTCCTTATCAAACTGGATCAGGGATGCAACCAGTTATCCAACAACAATATGGAATCCAATTAGCTTATGACTTGGCAACAATTAATTATTCAACTCCAATGACTAGATCAATTCTACCAGCAACTAACGTTGAAAATACTTATTTCAATCCAGAAAATGGAGCAACTAGAACTGCTCAACAGAGACAAAATAAATTTGTGGATAATAATCAATTTGCAACAAATCCATTAATGAGACCAACTGCTCCAATTCCTGATAAAATTTACACTAGAACAAATCTCTTTCAGCAAGCTAGCCAAGATGATAATCCTTTATCAATTCTTGAGGGAAATCCCTTCATCATGCCTCAGCAACAGTTCATGCCTCAAGTAAATGAGGAGTTTGCTCCGAGACCTGAGTATAAGGCATTTACAAATAATCCATTTATCGGAGTTCATCAAAGATCTCCAATTCAACCCAATGCAGATGAAACAGCAACTCAAAGAAAGGGAGTAACAGATTGGATGCAAGAAATCAGAGAGCATAAATGGTTTCCTTTTGCAATCGCTGGAATTGCTTTATTGCTCATCATCAAATTATTGAGAGGGAGGAAGTAAAGGAGGTGTTAATATGAAATTATCAAACCCAATGAAATCAGTTCCAAAAAATGCATGGTTAGTTTTAATCGCATTAGGAGTTGGTTATTTGTTATACAGGAATATTCATAAGAATTAAAATGAACAGCAATCAATCAAATAATAGGGATGGATCTTTTCATATCAGAATGAATCCACTCCCAAAAAAAATAAAACCAAAACCAGTTGAGATAAAAAAGGAGGTTAAAATTGACAAAAAGCAAAACAGAAAGTAAGCTCAAGAAGTTGGGAGTTCCAGCATCATGCGTTGCGATAACTGCTCTAATCATCAGTATTGTTGCAACAGAATTAGGAGTGTGTAACTAATGGGATCATTATTTACAACTGCTGATGGTGATGAAATAACTGGAATTACTAATTCTGGAGCGGTAGAGTTGGATTTCCTAGCTGGAACTATAACACTTCCAGAGGGATCAACTGCTCCCTTAGTGAGAAACATGAATAAAAATCTCAATGATTTAGGCTTAACTCAATGCAACTCAATAGGAATTTGGTGTTCAGATGCAGATGCAACCTATCAAGTTGGCTCTGCTATTTCATTAAGTGATC
>Ga0080013_1003478_pt1 | contig 16571 bp, 22 predicted proteins | sample ETNvirenome_6_85_FD_69236 | JGI IMG/M metagenome (GOLD analysis project Ga0080013, IMG submission 69236) | Marine viral communities from the Pacific Ocean - ETNP_6_85 (SPADES assembly) (version 2) | ecosystem: Environmental > Aquatic > Marine > Oceanic | place: Pacific Ocean | collected 2013-06-19 | reverse complement strand
CGGTCCGGTGTCTTTGCTGGGTCCTCGGTTTTTTGGCCGTATTTCTCCAGATTGGGGCGGTCCCCCCAGTTAAACGGCATTTAGGTGCGGAGGGGACCAGCCCCCGCGGTGGCAGCGACGACGCCTGCCAGGAGCACGCCGCCGATCACCTTCGCAGCCTTGTCGGCGCTCGCCCCGGTCAGGCTGAAGCCCTTGTTCCCCGCCTCGCCCAGCCCGCCTAGGTCGCCCTCGACCTGCTGGACTTCACCCCGCACGGACGCAAGCGCGGCTTCCAGGTCGGCGGTGTCACCCTCAAAGGTCCAGACTGTCGAGGGCATCGGGGGCTCCTAGTGCTTCACAAAGAGGGCTTCCACAGCTTCGGTCAAACCCTCGCCCCGATCCAGCGGGTCGAGATAGAGTTTACGCCACTCTTCGACTCTATCGCGCTCGGTGCGGGGTCGTGTCCGCTGCCAGAGCCACGCAAGGTCGCCAGAGGATACCGGGGAGGTCATAGTCAGTCGAAGGTCCTCTGCGGTCACCTGGGGCGCGCGTGCACCGACCCCGCCGCCGACCGCGGCACGGGAGTGACGGATCCGCCAGAGGGCGAGCGCTTCAAGCTGCAGGTCGGGGTCGAGCTTCCAGAATCCCAGGAGGTCACCCCCACAGAAGTCCAGCCCGATGTTCAACCGGACGAAGCGGCCCCACGCATCGCCCGATGTCCATTTCCCACAACAGCCTCAACGTCGGCTTCGGGGAGGAAGTTGGAACCGATCAACTTGACCACCTCACCAAAGAGCCTGCCGATCAGGTTGCGGTGTCCCATGCCCTCATCGTCAAGCTCCTCAAGCACCTCGTCACCGTAGGCGCGGAGCACGGCGTCTGCCGCCTCCTGCTCGGCGCGGTCCCAGGCTGCTTCACGCTGGTCGTTGATGGCGTGCTGGTGCTCGGCGTGCACGCGGTCACTGAAGTCGTCGGTGCTCTCGCCCTCGTCGCGCTCCAGCTTGGGGATGGGGACCATCTTGGGATCAAAGCGGGTGTCTACCTCCAGCCGCGCGCGGATCGCGGCGGCGTCCACCTCGCCCCACGGGGTCACCGCGCCCATGCGGAATGTCCGGTGGAACCAACAGACCCCGACCACCGCGGCGAGCACGTTGAGCGAATCCACGATCCTCAACGGGGAGCGCCCACCGCCGCGCGTGTTCCGCGCCACGAACTTGAGCAGGAGCATCTGCCGCCGCTCGTTGGGGAGCTTGAACCAGAGCGCCTCCCAGCCATCCACCTCCACCTCCAGGTAGCGGTCGGGGCGGTCATCCCGGAACTTGCGGGGCGGGATGCGGATCAACGCAGACCCTTCACTTCGTCACAAAACCCCCGCCGCGCAACGCGGATAGCCTCCAGACGAACCAGCGCAGCGAGGCGGTCGCGGGCGATCGGGTGGGCGGCGCTGTCCGGCTCGGTGACCTCTACGACCGTTGCCAGGAACCGGGCATCCTCGCTCGCGCGCAGGGTCGCCTCAGCGTCAGGGGAGCGCAGGAGCCCGTCGAGGTCTTCCCGAAGCTGCGATGTTAGGGGCAAGGGGGTCACGTCCAGCATGGAGTCCTCCGCGCCGGGGGGGGCTCCCGACGTCAGGGGCACTGTGCCAGATCGTCGCGGATCCGGCCAGCCTTTAGGCGTCGCCCCAAAGCTCAACATCGAAGTCACCAGCGCCGCCCGCGCCCTGCTCGATCCCCAGGATCTTCGCCGTCGCGCCCGGGACCGCCACGCCCGCGGGGGCTTCCCACGCGAACCGACCGCCCGCGGGGATCGTGATGATGTCGCCATCGACCAGGAACGGGGAGCCATCCACGCCCGCGTCGGAGTCGCTCCATGCGTCTGCGTTAGGCGCGGCGTGACCACCCGAACCGCCGCCCACGTACACCTCATAGCTGTTCGCTGAGTTGTCGATGATGATGCCTTTGACCTTCGACAGGGCACCGGAGCCACCGGGGAGCACTGCCGCCAGGGCGGTCAGGTCGATCGCTGTGACTGCCGCGCCCGCGGGGGTGTAGTTGGCGAAGCTGGACTCGTCGGATTCGCCGCTGGCTGTACCGTCAGCCCAGACACGTTCGCCGCCCACGCCGTCCTCGTGAATGTAGAGCTTGCCGCTGGGACCGGCGATGGTGGACTTACCTGCGCCCGCGATGGTGGATCTGAAGGTCTGCGCCATGACAAGGGACTCCTAGAAATTGAACCGCGGGTGGACATCGCGGCTCTTCCAGTTGACGGACAGGGTGGTGGGGTCGGCGGTGCTCTTGGAGTACGTCAGGCGGCACTGACCCCAGACCTTGCCGTGCGTGTCGGCGGGGTTCGCGGGGTGAATGTACCGGACGCGAATGTCACAGTAGAGCCGCTCGCTGTTGGCGACCACGGACGGCAGCGCGGCGGCGGCACCGGACTCATTGAGGATGTCCATCATGCCGACCAGTGCGGGGTCGGTCTGGTGGGTGTAATAAGTCGTCCACGACCCCGAACCCGTCTGGTCGTCGGTCAGGATTGGGGCTTGATCGTGCATGACCTGCCCGCGGTCGAGCGGGTCCACGTCAGCTTCGCCGGGGACGTCCTCAGAGTAGTCACCCGGCTGGCGAACCACCGTGAAGAGGGTTGAACCGGGAGCCGCCGCGCCGCTCGCTAGGAATGCGTCCACGCCCGCGTTGAAGCCCAGGACGATCTCCAGCGCCCGCTTGCCCTTGGTCTGATTGGAAGCCGCCATTGTCGTCCCTCTTCTCTACAGCGCCCGGGGGCGTCTCTCGTTGAACCTTCGGACCTGTCTTCGGGTCCTCGACCGGCTGCTTTCGACCACGAACCTAGCTGCCAGCGCCTCAAATGCCCGTTGGCTGACCGCCCTGGTGCTCGCTGCTCGCGCCGCAAAGCCTACCAGGGACCGCCCTATTACTCCTGCCCTTCCGGCTCGCCTGACCGCCCGTTGGGACTCGCTGGCGATAGCTTCTAGGTCAGGGGTCGCCGCGTCAAGCAGGTCCTCTGACGCTTGCTCTAGGGCGGCGGCTGAATCCCCCAGCTGTCCGTAGCCCCCATCATCACCGCCTGAAGGGTGGACGAACTCCGCGTACTCCACCGGGTTCCGCAGGACCCAGACCAGCCCCTCCCACCGATTTACCCAGGAGGACTGCGAGCGCCCGGTGTCAACAGGCCAGGAGCCGATCAACTCTTCCCGCCACGCCCGCACCAGACCCTGCTGGATCGCTCGGATCTCTGCGAGCGCCCCGGGGGTCAACTGCTCCAGGTCGATGTCGAGCCGCTCCCCAACGTCGATGGACAGATCCACCGCTCCATCGACCATGACGATCATCCGAAGACCCGCCCAAGCTCGCGCGCAAACGCATCGCTGATCCGCTGCCCCATCGCCTCCCATTCCTCGCTGACCAGGGCGACAGCCTCGCCGTCGTCGCCGCCCGCGAAGTGCGCCACCTCCGCGTAGAAGAACCCGCTGCGGGGGTCCTGCGCGTCGGCGGTCATGACCATGCTGGTCCCGTTCACGCGGATGTCGAAGGAGGACAGGAGCCGCCCGGTGTTGATCGGCACGAGCCCGCTGCCCGGGGCGAGCGGGGACTGCCGCGGGGGGCGAACCTGACCGGGGGGCAGGCCTGGACCGGGCGAGGATGGGTGGGGTCCGCGGAGCGACTCTTCAAACTCGATGGCAGCTTCCGCCACCGCCGCGTGGAGCGCGTCGCGGACGGGACCGGGGGCGAGGGTCGCCAGGGCGTCTTGAAGACCGTGCGCGACCACCTGGAAGGGCGTGTCAGCCATCCAGTAGAGGGTAGGTCACCTCGACTTTGAGCACGAAGCTGATTTCCGACACGAGGTGTTCTGCCGTCTTGCTCCGCTTGATCGGCCACTTGCGGAAGTTGAGCCGCCCCTGAGCGTTGAGCACCGCGTCACCCATGAGCGCGCCCATGATCTTCAAGTGGTCGTCGCCCGCACGGACCAGATCGAGCTTGCCCGCGTCGGGGAACGGTCGGAGCATGTGTGAGGTGTGAAGCGTGAAGCGGATCGCCACCTCGGCCCGGTCGCGGTCGCTGAGTTTGTCGGTGTTGGCGATCTCGCTGAAGTCGAGCGACCAGCCCCGGTCCTGGAACGTCCCAGGCTTCGGGGTGTCGAGGGGGAGTGGGCTGGCGCGGAACCCCAGCCCCACCATCGCGCCCTCGACCGCGGCGAACACAGCCCCGAAGGTTGTATCGGCCACTTCAGAGATCCATCAGGAGCATCGTTGGCTTCGCAGCCTGCCGTTCGTCGGGGGTGTCGTCGTCGTCGTCGTCCCACTCAAAGGACAGCGTGCCCCATTCGCCTTCGACGCGCGTGGACCAGCGATCGAGCCGGTCACGCCACGCCCCGCCGATACCCTCCGCGATCAGCAATTCCGCGATCAGGAAGAGGGTCCAGTAGAGGTGGACGGTGCGAAGCGCCCAGGAGTCCATGATCAGGTTGGGCCGGTTGCCCTTGCCGATCAGTCGCGCCTGCAGCTGGTGGAATGCCTCGACCCGCTGCTTGTCCCAGGTCGTCTGCGAGTCGGGCAGATAACGGGCGATGCCAGGGACCACGGCGTCCAGGTCCGCGTCGGTGATCACAGCGCGGGGCACGTAGCGGCAGAGGTAGGCGGTCCGGTGGAACGTCTCCACGACCCCGTTGATGGTCAGCGCCCAGACCTCGCGCCAGCGGTCGCCCACGTCCTCCGCGGCGGTGTCCGCAGCGAGGATCGGCACCGTGTTGACCCCGCCCGCCACGGTCACCACCTTGGCGACCGCGAACAGGTCGGAGCCATCGGGGCGCTTCAGTTGGAACGTCCCTGTGGACGGGGCCAGGAGCGACGACACCCCCGGCAGGGCGGCGTCATACACCGGCAGGGCGAGCGTCAGGGGCGCGTCCCGTTCGATGTAGTCAGGTCCTGGATGCCGGGGCGTGACCGTCATCGGTTATGCGGGCTCAAACACGCGAACGCGGTAGAGCACCTCGATCTTGATCGGGGAGTCGCCCGCCGCGCCGAAGGGGTCCGCGGAGCCCTCCAGGAACAGCGCTGTGTTGTCGAGCAGTGGCCGCGGGACTTCGGGACTCTGCGCTTGGTGCGCGTCTGCCACGGCGTCGATGAAGCCCGCGCTGGCGACCTGGGTGAAGACGGACGGACCGCCCGCGCCCAGGTTCACGTCGAGGTCACACGCCACGTCGTAGGCGGCGGCTTCAAAGTCGAGCCAGATGTGGGTGCTGACGGGGTCGAGGCAGAAGCCCGCGCCGGGGGCGGCGACGATCTCCACGGGGGTCGAGGACAGGTCGCCCACGTTGCCCGCACCGTTGCCACCGGGGATCGTCACGAACGCGCGGAGCAGCCGCCGCCCGTTGCCGTGCTCCTGGTCGAGCTTGTCCAGGGCGGTGTAGAGCGGGTCGTTGTTGGTCAGGACGTTGGCGTCGGTGAACGCCTTGGTCGCATCGTCGTCGCCCGCGATCTGGAGCGCCAGGGCGTCGAAGGCGGCGTCGATCGTGTCGGTCGTGTAGTAACCCCCCGCGTCCGCGATGGCACCCGAACCGGAGTCCAACTCACCGGCGACCCAGGCGGCACCCTGACGGAAGTAGAAGACCTCCGCGGCGTTCGTCCCGTCGCGCCGGATGGCGATCGATCCGTTAGGAGCCGCCACGGCAGGGACGCCATCACCCCAGAGGATCTGTGGGGTCAGGGCGGTGGGCTCTTCGCCCTTGGCGATCATCGCCACGCCCAGCGTGGAGAGCAGGCGCAGGAAGCGGGGCTGGACGGGGTCGGTCGCGGAGACGATCGTGTAGGACATCTGGGGGGCTCCTGGGTCAGCCTGGAGAGGCAGCGGGTGATCCGCAGGACCCAAGGATGCGCGGAGCCCCCGCGAGCGTCAACCGTCGAAGCGGAAGCCCTTGTCGGTGTGCCCGATGGTCGAGCCCCTCGGGTTCAGCTGCGCGTCGCGCTCCCGGCGCAGCCGGATCCTGCGGCTGAACTCCAGGCAGGCTTCGAAGGTGGGGGGCAGCGTTCGCAGGGCGGCGACCCGGCACCGCTCCCGCTCCTGCCACGTGTCGGCCTCCTTCGATCGCCGCCGAACGTCGAGCCAATCCCGCTGCTGGCGAAGGAATGTCTCTGCGGCGAACGCGCGCACTTCCGCCCGCGCCGCAGGACACTCCATCGCCGGGGTGATGGACGCGCAGATCACGCGGGCACCGCCTCGTCGTCGTCGTCGTCGCCGGTCGGCGGGAGCGGGATCTGTAGCTGGGCGAGGCGGTCCGCGTAGTGGACCTGGGCGGTCGGGCGGGGATCGAACGCCTGCATCTGCGCGACCGTGTCTGCGCTCTGGAGCGTCGCGAGGCGGTCGGGGAGCGCCTCGACGGTCGGGCGGGTGCTCTTCGTCCACTGACCGACAGCGGCTTCCACCGCGGGGGGTGAACCGTAGAGCGCCGCCGCATCGCCCTCGGCGTCCAGGGCGGCGTCCAGGAGATCCGCCACGCTACTCCGCGTGTTAGACACGGGGCGACCGTACAGCTGGAAGGACGCTTCCAGTTCGACCTCCAGGGTGCCGATGTTACGACTGATCCGCTTCACGTCGCGGTCGTACCGCACCCGCAGGTGGTGGTTATCGCCGGGGGACCGGAGGCTGTCCAGGTCGCGCTTCTCCCGGTCGAGCATCTGCTTGACGACGATCGGCAGCGGCGGCTTGACGATCTTGCGGATCCGCAAGAGCCGGATGAACTTGCCCCACGACTCGCTGTCCTGCGTCCAGAAGGTCTGCCCGTCCGTGGTGTTTTCGGGCGTCGCGAAGGCGACCCGGTGAACAGGGTGCCCCTGCTCATTCTTGTAAAGCGCCACGTAGTCGGCGGGGAGGATGTCGTGCGGGATCAGGGTCAGCCCCTGCTCTTCGTACCACGCCCGCGCCTCGCCAAACTGCCCCCGGCGACCGACGCCCTGGACCCCGGGCGACTTCGACAGCTGCACGATCACGGGAACCAGCTCGCCGTCGCCGTTCATCTGCCACTCAGAGGACCGGTGGGCGAGCATGAAGTTGGCACGGGGCACGTCGAAGACGCGGTTTGCAGCCTCGGCGCTGCGCGCGAGGTTTGGGGAGGCTTCGGGGGTCGGGCGGGCACCGTGAATGCGCGCCTGCTGGCGGGGGTCAAGAGCCATTTGGCACCTCGTTTTGACCCCGCCCTGCTCGCCGCGGGTGGCGCTCCATCATCGAAGCGCCACCCGATCAGCGATCAGACGTGGTCGGTGATCACCTTGCAGCCCAGGAGGACCTGGGTCGCGGAGGCGCTGAAGAAGCCGTTGGTGACCAGGGCCTCCTCGGCCTTGTCCACGTCGGGGTCATAGTCGGTGTAGATGACGCCACCGGGGGCGATCAACCGCCCGCGCATCTGGACCGGCTTGGCCGACCCCTGCGCGTAGGCGATCGCGCCCTTCACGAACATCGCGCCGCCGTGGTCGTCCACGCCGTTCGCGTCGGGCGTCTGATCCGACGTCCAGATCTCGACGCCGTTCAGCTGCCCCTTGAAGTCCTCGCCCTTGAAGTCGAGCATCGCCTGGACCGCGGGAACCAGCTGCCAGGGGCCGACCTCGCCGCGAATGTCCGTCTGCAGGTCGTTGAACTGCTGCTGGTGCCCGTGGAAGATGACGCGCCCATTCGCCTTGCGGCTCTGGAGCGTCTGCTGCGCGCTGAAGAAGTTGGTCGCGCTCATATCCACCGTGGTCGCGCCGACCGTGCCCGACAAGCTCTGCGTCGCGGTGGCGAACAGGGCGTGGACGCCCTTCATGATCGCGCTGAAGTTGTACCGCGCCAGGGCGACCTCATCGACCAGCCCGCTGCTGTCCACGATCGCCATCAGGTCGGACATCGTGCGCTTGATGGCGATGCGCGCGGGGGTCAGCGTGTAGCTGCCGTCCGTCAGGGCGGTGTTGCCCGCGATGGCGGCACCCTCCGCGACAACCACGCCGATGTCGTCGTTGCCGACCTGCCGCACCTTGATGGAGTCGGAGCCGGTCCCACGGACGTCGCCCCGGAAGACCATCAGGTCCAGGGAGAACGGCTTCTGGTGGAGCAAAACCTCCAACTCCTTGCGAAGGATGGAAGTGGCAAGCAGGTCGCCAGCGCTGGAAACGTAGACTTCGTCGGCCATGATCAGATCTCCGGGGGGGCTCTAGTGGGGAGCGCCATCCGTCAGCCGCTTCAGCCCGCCGCCAGCCTTCCACGCGGTGTACTCGTCAACGCTCATGGCGTCGATGTCCCGCGCGCTCAACTGCCGTCCGGTGCCGGGTGGCTTCGGGTCGGCACCCCCCTCGGGTGTCGTTTTCGGGGGGGTCTTCGGCTTCGGTGCGGGAGTCCCATCCAGGACCACGTCGAAGAAGGCGGGCTCGGAGCCGCGGAGGTCAGACAACCACTTCGCGTTGTCGGTCGGCTTCGCCGCCTTCATTCGCTCAGCGATGTAGCCCCGATAGCTCGGTGCCACTCGTCCATCGGCCAGGAGGGTCGCCTGATCGGCTGCTTCCTGGACCGCCTTGGTGTGGTCGTCGGGCTTGATCCACCCGTCGAACCCACCCAGCTTCGCTTCCGCCGCCTGGAGCTTCCCGGTCGCCGTCTTGAGATCCGCGTTCGTCTTCTGGAAGACCGAATACGGGACGGTGTCTGGGGTGCTCTTTGGGGGCTTTGCGTCGCCTCCGCTGCCCCCGCCACCGTCGCCGCCGTCGCTCGCAGCCGGTGCCTCGCCGGGGGGCGGTGCGTCGGGGTGCAGGCTAAGTCGTCGTCGGGGAAAGCGCATCGTCACCACCTCTTCGTGTTTAGAGCCCTACGCGGCTGAGGTGTGGAAAGCCTGCCCGCCCCCGGCGAGCACGTCAAGCAGGAGGATCGCCCCCGACCGTCCCCGACGATCCGGGAGGATCTGCCACCTTGGGGTCCACGTCGGCACCCAGGGCATCCCCGCCGTCCAGCCCGCCGCTACCCTCGGGACCTGCTCCCGGAGCCGGTGCGGACGGCGGTGCGGCTTCGTTTTCAGCCTCGATTTCTTTGGCGATCTCCTTCAGCGCCCGCTTCGCGTCAGCTTCGGTCGAGCCGGGGTGGAGCCGCAGCCACGCATCAACCTTCGTGGTCAGCCCCATCTCAAGCTCTTCCCTGATATTGGCAAGCTCCTCCTTGCGCTCCAGCGGCGACAGTTCGATCGCCGCGTACTCCACCTGAAAGTCGGTCTGCGGGACCTTGATCCCGTGCGCCCCCAGGACGATCGCGATGCGCTCCAGCAGGAGCAGGTCGCCCTCCCGGAACCGGGGAGCCAGAGCAGCCTGGAGCTTCCGCTGCCCCTGCCTAGAGACGGTCAGGGACACGCCCGACTGCGGCGAGCGGGCTTCAAAGGAGACATCGGCGGGGGACAGCCCGAAGTGCACCGCGAGCCGCTTGCCGTAGTTGCGGGCGAACTGCTCGGCCTTGGAGATATCGACCGACTCGCCCCACTCGCCCACACTGACCGCGTCGCCGCCCTCGCTGGCGATCTCCAGGGCGACTGCCGGATCCGCGGTGAACGTCTCAACCTTGTCGCCGCCGCTGCCCGACACCTCCTTGACCACGCCGCCCTTGATCCTTCCCCCGGCGATGTACCGCTGGCGGAAGCTGCCGACCTTGAAGCCGTGGTTGACCTGCGTCCAGTTGAGCCCGTCCTGGAGCGTCCCGAAGATCACTTCGGAGCCCTCGCACCACGCCCAGAGTCCATCGTGGGGGCTCGCGTGATAAAGGACCGCGGGGATCACGGGTTGGTTGCCCAGGTCACGGTAGGGGTACGCAGCGCCCTCCCACTCGGCGGGGTCCACGAACTGCGCGGTCAGGTCGCCGCGCCGGTTGCTATCCAGGATGCGGAAGCTGGGGCGGTTCGCTTCAGGGCTCGCCGGGTGCGCGTCCTCCACGGGCTCGCGGACGTCCCAGACGTCCCAGGTCCACTGTTTCTCACGCCGCCCCGTCTCGGCGTCCACCAGCACGTCGCGGCGGCGGGCTTCATAGAGCAGCCCAAACTGCGTGGGGTCGTTGGGGTGGGGCTCCCCGAAGACGAAGTCCGCGGACACCTGACGCACAACCAGCCGCCCGCCGTCTTTCTCGTCGCCGCCGTGCCACCCGGCGAACAGGAGCCCCTCGCGCAGGGCGAGCGTCCACTGCTGGTTCCGCGCGGCGAGTCCCCAACATCGGGACTGCTCCAGATGCGTCTGAAGCACCTCCAGCCCAGCCTTGTCTGTGTGCACTAGGGTCGGCGGGGAGTCGTACAGGCGGGCGATCTGGGTGACGTACTGCAGGACGAGGTTGCTGGACGTGTCCATCAATCCCGCCATCGCGGTGCGCTTCTTCCCGATCTGCTGGATCGCGTGGGTCTTCAGCGTGGGGCTCCACGTCCCCTCCATGAAGGAGCGTCGCAGCCCCTGCTCGCTCACACGGGCAGCGTTGTCCGCGCCGGGGGGCGAGGGCGGCACCGCCGCTTGAAGGGCCTGGGTGTCCGTCTGGGTCGTCGCAGTCATGAGTCCATCCTAACGCCGCTCGGCATCCCGCCTAGCTTGCGGAAGATCTCCACGATCAGGTAGCGCAGCGCGTCGATCCGGTGGGGCAGATCGCCGCTCTTCTCGCCCGTCCAGTGGCGGCAGGCCTCGATCAGAAGCGGGCAGTTGGTGGAGATCATCAGGTCGCCTCGCTTCAGATAGTTGTTCGTCAGCCGCACCCCGAACCCGATCGAGCCGGGGCGCTTCCACGCCGAACTGATCGTGAACGAAGGCGAGCGTACCGGGAGCCCCATGAGCGCGGCGAGGTTCTCGGTCATGATCTCGTTCAGCTTGCGACCGCCCTGGCTCTTTCCGCCCGTGTTGATGTCGCCCACGCCCCAGTCGATCATCTCCAGGGACAGCCCAGCCGCCTCCACCGCGGCGCGCACGCCCTCCGCGTCCTCCAGGTCGTCCGTCGCCCGCGGGTTCACGTACTCGGCCAGGATGCGGACCCTAGCGAGCCCGCGCCCATATTCCTGGTAGGCGGCGACCAGCCAGCAGCTGTACTTCGCCCGCTCGCCGTGGTCGGCGGCGATCGGGATCAGCACGGGGCGCTCCCCGGGCCAGCCGTTGAACGCGGAGAGGTCGGCGGGGTCGTAAATGCAGGACGGGTTGAAGGCGGGCAGGGAGCGGTCAACAGTCAGCCCGTCCCACTCGCCCAGGACTCGCTGGGGGCGGTCATAGATCGGCACCTTGGAGATCGCCCTGGTCACCTTGTCCTGATCCATCCAGGGGCAGGACTCCACGCTGAGGGCGTAGTGGTGTTCGCTGATCGTGTGCGCCATCGTGTCGTCCCAGAGCCCCTCAAGCTCGGGCGGCACCTTCCCTTCCACGATATCCTTCAGCCAGCCACAGGGGCGGTCCACCGGGGTCAGCGTCAGGTAGACGCACCCGTCCGTGGCGAGCGTCCGCACCTGACACTCCGCGTACACGCCGGGGTCGGGCGGTTCATCGATCCAGACCACGTGGAGCGTCTCCGAAGCGTGGGCGAGTGTGTCCTGCCCGACCGTCACGATCCTGATCTCGCTGCCATTCTTGAAGCCGATCCACTTGTGCCGGAAGCCCGTCACCCGGTCGAAGTAGGTGCGCGGGTCCAGTTCCGTCTTGGGCAGCGTCTCCCAGAGCTTGCGCTGGACGGCGAGCGACTGCTTGAACGAGTGACAGACCACGCGAGCGCGGATCGGTGGCGGCGGGACATCCTGCCACTTCCCTCGACCCAGACAGCGGTCGGTGATCTCCTTCGCACCCGCCTCAGTCTTGCCCGACTGGTTAGGTCCACGGAGCAGCCGCGTCTGGGAAGTGTCGCGGTGGAAGGCGAGGTGCGGCGGGCCAGGAACGTACCGTGCATAACTCGTGCGGGGGGTCGCCCTGGTCCTCCTGACTGCCCCAGCGAGCGTCACTGGACACCGCCAAGCTTGTCAAGAGTTTGCGAGTCTTCGGGAACGGGCACGATCTGGCACACCCCATGACAGACGGCAGAAACGCTAGACAGGTCGCCCAAACTGTCCAAACAGATTCTCCGACCGCTCGTACCAGCGAGGGGCCGGGATGCCCTGGCAGGGCGCACGTGTCCAGTGACGAGGGGCGGCATCTGAGCCCTAAATGTCAAACCACTGTCAAGACCCACCGGCATGGTCGCCCCCAGCTGCCTGATTCTGGAGCCGCTCAAGGACTTCAGTTGCCTCTTCCAGGGTCAACTCAGACGCGAGTTCATCGATCAATTCACCCCGCTCCACGGACTCCAGCGAGTCCGGCGGTGCAAGCTCTTCGGGAGCTTCCCAGACACCAAGCAGCCGCATCTCCAGGCTGACCATCGACACCGCGGGACCGAACTTGCCCTTGGACTGCGCCGCCCGCCGCATCGACCGAAGCGAGCCCAGGAGATCCACGCGGGCTTCGGTGCGGTTGCCCAGGACCGGCTCAATGTCCTCCCTGTGCCGCTCGATCACCTCCAGCTTGTAGCGGCGGATCGCACGGGCGGTCACGCCCAGGCGCTCTGCCAGGGACCGCTCGACGCGCAGGCTCCACCCGAACTTGTCGATCGCCTCTTCCACGATCGCCAGCCGGCGGCGCTTCTCCTGTTGAGTCACTCCAGCCATTCGACCACCCAGCCTATAGGGACTGGATCTGGTCCGGCGAGGGGAACCGGATCGTGACCTTGACCGACACCTCAGCGCCCTCGCCTGCGTACCGTTTCACGCACCGGGTGTCGAAGATCCGCGAGTCGTCCACCATCACGCCGCCCTTGACCAGGGCGTCCTCGACCGCCTTTAAGACGTTGCTGCCGTCCGGCTTCACGGTGTGCGGGAACGGGGTCATCCGCTTCCGCTTCCAGGTCTTCGCCTTCGTCCTCGGGAACGTCGCTTCCACCAACAGGACGCAGGGGCAGTCGAGGGGCTCGCGGGGTCGCCAGTTGACGCGGAACCAGTCAGCGGCTTGGTCCTCCCATGCGTCCGACTTCGGGTCTGGGTAAGTCGTCGCAAACGGCTTCTTCCGTGGATCCTTGGGGATAATCACCCGCGTCCGCACGCTGCCCTTTCCCACGGGCTCGGCGGTGAAGGTGGTCTGCCACTGCATCAGGCGCGATCCGCGAGGACCGACCGCCCCCGTTTCCCTCGCGCCCCGTCCACGCCCCGCGTGCCCAGCGTCCTGGCGACGGTGGCGACGGGCGGCAGTGGCTCCGCAGAGTGGACGCGCCCGCGGAACGTCTCGCTGATCTTGAAGCGCCGGTCAGACGCGATCGGCCAGCCGATCAGGTTGGACGGCATCCGCGCGAAGTCCTCTGGGGTCGGTGCCAGATCCTTGGTCCCCGGGGTGCAGACCAGCTTGGCGGCGACCTCGCGGCTGACCTGCAGCTGCTCCGCGACATCGCGCGTCCTGGTCTTCGCCCGCCGCGGGTTGATCAGAAGAATGTGCGACGACACCGAGTTGCGGATGTACCAGTCACGGAAGCGGTCATAGTGCCCCTCAAAGTCGTTGCCGCTGACGAAGCGGACCAGCGGCGCGGGCGGGCTGGGCTGGTAGGACGTGAACTTGATCCGGGTGATCCCGTACTCCTTCTGGGCGACCAGCCGCACCATGAAGTCCCGCCACTCCATCCAATCCACCTCGCCCTCAAACGGCGCTCCGACGATCATGAACATGTGCGAGTTGATCTTGGCTCGCTCCAGGTCAGCCAGGACGTCAAGCACAGTGGCGTGCGGGATCGGCTTCATCCAGGAGTGTCGCAGCCGCTCGCTGAGCCCCTCGACACCGAAGCGCACGATGCGCGGTCGCTGACGGATGATCGCGGCGCGATTCTCAGGGCGCAGGAACTCTTCGATCGTGTAGCTGCCGTGGTCGAGGTGCCCCTGAAGCGCGGGATACCACTTGATGTTCGCGGGGTCGTTGGACAGGACCTGCACCCGCTCGCCCGCTCGCCCCAGCCGCTTGACCAGCGAGCGCACCCTGCCGGGGCTTGGGTTCTCAGTCTTCGCCTGCCGAAAGGTCGTCGCGCAATATCCGCATTTGAAGTGGCACCCCTTGGAGCCCAGGACGCGCACCACCTTGTCGTCGGTCTTGACCGCGGGCACGGTCCAGTCCACCCACGGGTCGGGCGTGGCGAGGATCTCCGGGGGCTCCGCGAGCAGCCACTTCCGCTCGCGGTCGCGCTTCAGCTTCACGACCTGCGACCGGGCGATGGCGTGCGGGTCTTCGACCACGAGCCGCTCGACATCACCCTTCGTTGCACGGGGGTCCAGGAGGACGTCCAGGAGCAGCCGGATGAAGCGGTAGCCCTCGCCTACCAGCACCCCGTCCGCGACCGCCAGGGCGGTCAGGGGCGTCGCATCGACGGGTCCCCCGGTCAGGACGAATGGGGGATCGTCCTCGCGGGTTCGCATGACCGCGCACGGGCGGATCCCCACGCGCTTCAACTCGCGGCGGGCGGCTTGGTCCCAGCCGACGCTCCCGGCGAACACAACCAGCACGACGTCAGCCTCACCGGGCGATGTCAACTGAACGCCGACGCGGGAGGCCTCCCACTCCAACCACTGTCCGATCACGCTGGCGACAACGCCCTTGTATTCCTTCGCCGCGTTCGTGTTGGCGTCCACGATCCCCAGGCGCAGGGTCACCGCGCACCTCCACTGGTCACGGTCTGAAGCTGCTCGCCCTGGGGCGATCCGGGGCACCTCCACTGGTCACCCACTGAAGTTGCGCGCTTCAAGGCGAACGAGCGCAACATCACTGGTCACCCACTGAAGTTGCGGCGTCGTCGTCGTCGTCCTGGGGGGCCAGGGCTGCCCCGCAGCCGACGCAGTCTGTTGAGCCGGTCGTGGGGTCGAGCCGGGGGACGGGCTCCGCGCAGCAGGCTTCCACGACGGTCACCCCTTCAGCGGCGGGCGGGAGCCCCAGAGCGTTCCGCAACCAGCGGTCGAGGACGTCCTGGGTGGACACGCCATCTGCGACCAGCCGCGCGAGGGGCTCATACAGGTCGATCGGGAGCACGCACCGGAGATCCCCGAACCGGAAGATGCGCGCCTTCACGCCGCCGCTGTCCATCTTCTGCATGTTGTTGTTGGTCCGCTTGACATCCGGGTCGATCCGGTCGCCGCCCAGGAAGTCGGGGATGCCGCCCTCCAGCACCGCCACCTCCTGATCGTCCCAGCCAAGCTCGCCCAGATCGAAACCCTCGTCTGCAAGCTCGCCCATCAGCTCGCCCAGCTGGTCGTCCCAGACAGCGCCCTCGTTCAGCTTGTTGTCGGCCAATGCATAGGCGTGTGCTTCGCCCTCGCCCGTGAAGCTGTGGAACCGGACGGGGACCATCCCTGGCGCGGGAGCCCCTCGGCACGTGAAGCCCGGTCCCAGCCGTTCGCGGGCAGCTGCAGCGTCGTCGTCGTCCAGGTCCAACCACTTCACGGTGGCGTCCACGTCGTCGTCCAGGAGGCGCAGCGTCGCCTTGCGTCGGGTGTGACCGGCGACGATCTCGGGGACGTCACCGGGGGCATCGGGCCAGACGCAGATCGGAGCGACGAACCCGAAGCGCAGGATGGATCGCGCCACCTTGCGGACGGGTTCGCCGTCGTTGATCCGCGGGTTGCGGTCCCATGGTGCGAGGGCGTGAACGTCGGTCCACTCTGCGGCGGCGGTCGGGGCGGCTTCAGTCAACGGGAGTCCTCCTGGTTTGCGCGAACGCGAGCCCCCAGCGACCCCCAGGAGGAGGTTGGGTGCCACGCGGGGGTCCGCGCTCGCCGCTCAAGGGTGGTCGCTCCAGGGAGCCCCTGTCAAGTCCTGAGAGAATCCGGCAAGGACCGCGACAAACCGCTAATGATCCGATACGGTCAAGGGCTCGGCCCCCGCTCCTGGGGGCGACCGGAGATAGACTGAATGACCACCGAAGCAGCCCCCAACCTCGACCCCATGCTGAAGATCCCCGACGTCGCCACGCGGCTGGGGGTGTCCACCACGACGGTCTATGACCTGACCACGAAGGGCTCCATCCCGATGTTCAAGCTGGGGGGGCAGTGGGTGATCCGCGCGTCCAGCCTGGAGTCCTGGCTCAGCGAGCAGGAGCAGGCGAGCGCCGCCAGCGACACCGACACCGACACCGACACCGGCGAGTAGCCCGGTGGCTCGGCGGCTCTACTCCCTGGTCACCCGGGGTACATGGACAGACCGCCGATTCCTGCAGCTGGCTCGCCCCGCCCCAAACGCGCAAACTCTCTGGCTCTACCTCCTGACGGGGGATATCCAGGGGCCGATCCCAGGGCTCTTCAGAGCAGGGATCGGGACAATCGCGGACGGGCTCGGGTGGGACTACGCAGGGACGGCGAAAGCGCTGGCAGAGATCGAGGCGCAGGGGATGGTCGAACGGTGCGCGCTCCCGCCGCTCCTGTGGCTCCCGAAGGCGATCCACCACAACCCCCCGCAAAGCCCCAACGTGGTCCGCTCCTGGGGCGCGTACTTCCGCGAGCTACCAGAGTGCGACCTGCGCGACCGGGCGATCCTGGCGATCCGCGAGGGGCTCCCCGGTCCCCCGTTCCACCGGGCG
>Ga0080013_1003477_pt1 | contig 16572 bp, 9 predicted proteins | sample ETNvirenome_6_85_FD_69236 | JGI IMG/M metagenome (GOLD analysis project Ga0080013, IMG submission 69236) | Marine viral communities from the Pacific Ocean - ETNP_6_85 (SPADES assembly) (version 2) | ecosystem: Environmental > Aquatic > Marine > Oceanic | place: Pacific Ocean | collected 2013-06-19 | reverse complement strand
TGATCAGTTGATTATCGACGCCCCGGCTGCTGAGTCGAGTCCGGCGGGCACTATTGTCCACGGTTCGGGCGGCATGACTGTGGCGAAGGTGGTCGAAGCCTCCAAGCATCTCAACGACAAAGGTGTGCCCTCGGGCGACCGGCATTTTGCAGTATCTGCTGGCGGCCTTGAGGACTTGCTGAACATCTCCACGGTCACCAGCTCCGACTACAACAGCGTGAAAGCGCTGATGTCTGGTGAGTTGAATTCCTGGATGGGTTTTCAGTGGCACATCATCGAGTCCCGCGACGAAGGCGGCCTCCCCTATGCGTCAAGTACCTGGGAAGGTTTCGCATGGCACAAAAGTGCCATTGGCCTTGCGGTTGGTATCGACATCAAAACCGAAGTGAACTACATCGCGCAGAAGACCTCCTGGCTCTGTAACGGTGTGGTGAAGGCCGGCTCGGTGTCTCGTGACGGCGACGGTTCTGTATCCGTCAGCTACCAGTAAGGGGAACATCATGGCATACGCATTAAGTGGTTTACAGCAGATCGGCCCTGGTGGGAAAGCTCCCCGAATGTGGGTCTATTCCACAACCGACGCGATTGCGACTGTTAATACCGAGGGGTACTTCAACGACGCGACTGATCTTTTGCAGGTGCGCGATATTATCTGGGTGTGCGATACCAGCACACCGACGACCAATATCGTCAGCGTACTTTCAAACGCATCCGATGTGGTTGATATATCCGACGGCACCGCAATCTCCGAAACCGACACCGACTGATCCGCATCAAGCGGACTGATCGGGTTTCCCGTCGTATGGGAGACACAACTTGGAAGGGACGGGGGCCCTGTGAGGGCCCCTGTCTTTTCTTTTTAAGGTGCAGGAATGGCAACTGACATTTCAATGTGTTCTAACGCACTGCTGATGATCGGCCACGGCACGATCTCGTCGTTCACCGAAGGCGGCGCGGGTGCTGAAGTGGCTTCGAATCTTTACACCTCAACCTACGAGGCACTGCTGTCAGTGCATCGCTGGCGCTTTGCGTCGGCCAAATCTCAACTCGGGCGGTTGACTGATGCCCCGCTCAACGAATGGACTTATGCCTACTCGCTGCCGTCGGGTTATCTGATCGGAATCAAGACTTATCCCGACATCGAGTACGAGGTGTATGAGAATAAACTGTACGCCAACGCCGCAACTGTGGCGCTTGACTACCTGTTCAAGCCGGCTGAGGCCAGGCTGCCGCCGTACTTCGCCAAGGCACTGGAATACGATCTCGCCAGCCAGTTTGCGGTGCCGGTTACCGGGAACCGATCACTGGGGGTGATGTACGCAGAGCGGTTCGAGCAGCAACTGCGCCGGGCGAAATACGCCGACTCGCAGTCCAGGCCGATTGAAGGGATCGTCGACTCTCCGTTTACCGAGGTCCGTGCGTAAGTGCCGCGAGTCAAAACGCTGCAGACGGCGTTTAACGCGGGGGTACTTGATCCGCGTCTCGCTGCGCGTGTCGATATAAAGCAGTATTACCAGGGTGCTGATACCGGCACCAACGTCCTGTCGCTACCGCAGGGCGGGTTCAAGCGCCGGCCTGGCATGGCGTACTACGCCACGCTGGGTGCCGAGTCAGTGCTATACACCTTCTCGTTCAACGTCGCGCAGACGTATGTTATGGCATTCCAACTCAACGCCATCAAGGTTTACATGGATGGCGTACTACAGGCGACGGTGACAACCACCTACACACTGGCGCAGTGTAAGGAACTGAATATCACCCAGTCGGCGGACACGATGATTATCGTGCATGAGGATCACCAGCCGGCCAAGCTGGTCCGTGGTGGCGCACACACAAGCTGGACGTTATCCAACATCACGCTGACAAACATTCCGCAATTTGATTATGGGTCGGGGGATGAGGATGTCTGGTCTGCAACACGCGGCTGGCCGAAGACGGTCACATTCTTTGAACAGCGGCTGTGGTTCGGCGGCTCAAAGTCCAGGCCACAGACGTTGTGGGCTTCGCAGATCGCGGACTTTTTTAACTTCGACGTCGGCACCGGGCTGGATGACGAGGCCATCGACGTCACCCTGGACACCAACCAGATCAACGGTATTGTAGCGCTGATGCCGTCCAGGCACCTGCAGATATTCACTAAAGGCGGTGAGTTCTACATCACGGCGTCACCGATCACGCCAGGCAATATTGCTGTTAAAAACCAAACGCGGTTCGGATCAAGCACCGTGCCACCTGTCAACATCGACGGCGCAACACTGTTTCTGGATTATGGCCTGAGTTCAGTCAGGGAGTTCCTGTTCAACTGGGAGGAAGACGCCTACACCTCGAACAGTTCAACCCTGATGGCCTCACACTTGATCACCACGCCGGTGGATATGGACGCCAGGCGCGGCACCGCTAACGAGGATGCCAATTACGTCTATGTCGTCAACTCTGACGGCACAATGGCGGTGTTTAACACGCTGCGAAATCAGGAGGTTGCAGGCTGGACGAAGTGGGAAACCACGGGTGACATCGAGGCGGTCACGGTAGAGGGGACCGAGGTATGGTTTGCCGTCAAGCGGACGATCAACAGCGCCACGGTGTATTTTCTGGAAAAGGCCGACGCTGATACCTATACCGACGCCAATAAGTATCAGACACAATCATCAAGCACCACAGTCAGCAACCTTGATCACCTCGATGGGGAAAGCTGCCGGGTGCGTGCTGATGATGCCATTATGGACGACGCCACCCCGTCCAGTGGATCGATCACGTTAGATAGGGCCGGCGTCACCATTGAAGTGGGCCTCGATGTCAATGTGACGATCAAGACGATGCCGATCACGTCGCAGTTCGCTGATGGTCCGATCCTGACCAGTTACAAGCGGGTGATCAGGGTTGTCGCGGATATGTACCAGTCGATGGGTGTCTATGTGAACGGCACGCTGCTGCCTGATCGCCAGTTTGGCGAAAGCATACTGGACACCACACCGGCGTCGTTTACCGGCATCAAGGAGTTGTATCTCACCGGCTGGGATCGCCTGGCCCAGGTGGAGATCACCCAAACCGATCCGCAGCCGATGACGCTGCTGGGTCTGGTGGTTGAGGTAGAAGCCTGATGTCTGGTGCAGGCCTCTTACTTTATGCCGCGAAAGCGGGGATGGAATACTCCGCCGGCAAAAAGGCCAAAAAACAGGCCGGCATTGTCGCCGATATGACGCTGGCATCTGGCATTCGCCAGGCCGGCCTGTTGACGGAGTACGCCGGACGGCAGGAAGAATACGCCGGGCTGCAGGAAGAATACGCCGGCCGATATGATGTTTACTCTATGCGGGCAGAGGATGCTCTGATCCGCCAGGCAGGGCTCAAGTACAAGTACGCCACTGCAGCGGCCGATCTTGAGGAGCAGGAAATACCGCTGTTGATGCTGTCGATTGAACGCCAGGTCGCCGAAGAAGAACGCGCAGCAACAGACCGGGAAATCGGCAGGCGTCGGCGACTCAATCAGGCACTGGGAAGCCAGGCTGCGCTGCGTACTGCACAGGGCATCCAGGCATACGACGGCAGTCCGCTGGCGATGATGGGTGCCGATATCGCTGAATTCGACTACGACCAAGCGATAGATAAGGGTGAGACGGCGCGACGAATTGTTGATGCCAGGTTCTTCGGGTCCGAGCGCGTCAAGCTGATGGCACAGCGTGTGTCGCTGCTGCGTTACGGTGCCGAGACGGAGTACACCACCGGGCTTGATCACGCTGCGCTGCAGGCCGATCAGATATCACTGCAGGCGGAAAGCATACGCCTGGCGGCCGAGGGCACCATGATCGCCGCCGCAGGCACGCACATGAGTGCCGCATCCAAGCTGGATGCCTCACAACTCGAGGCCGAGGCCATCCGTATCCAGGGCGGTCAGGCCAAGACTGCCGCAACCATATCGGCAGCCAATACTCTGCTGACTGCGGCTGATCGCTACAGCAAGCTGGGCGGGTAAATGGCAAACGCTAAACGTTACCAGTCTAGTCAACCACGGCAGGCACCGCGTGGCGTTGATCCGTTCAGTTATGCGCGTGGCATTCAGACACCGCCAGCGCCCACGATACCGATGCCGCCCTCGCCGGCAGGTTCTGCACCGCCTGCACCACCGGGACCGCCGCACATCTATGAGCCCAGGAATACGCCGGCTGAGCAGCGCATGAAAGGTGCCATTGCCCAGGCCAGCCAGTTGTCACAAATACTTGGCGACTGGGGCGACAGGTTCTACAAGCAGGCGGCAGCCGGGGCCGAGGCCAAGGGTAAGCGGGCAGGCTTATCAGCAGGATTGGCAGGGGAGTATGAGCCACGCACTGGCGACACGATCTATGACCAGGCCTTCAACATAGGTGCATTCGAGGCATACAAGGGCACGATACAACTTGATGCAAAAAACAAGATTCGTGATTACGCACTGCAGGTCGAGAAAGATCATCCAGGGGATGCCGATATCTTCGACACATTGGTGAATAACTATGCTTATTCAACACTAAAGGAGCAGAGCAACAATCCTGAGTTGCAGGCGTTTACCAAACACAAGATCGCCGAATACGCTTTTGAGTACCGCACGGCCATCCTTAAAGATGGCATGGCCAGGGCAAAGCAGGAACAGATTGAGGTTTTCTATTCTATTCTAAACGAGGATACAAACGATCTGACGAATGCGATACGCAGCGGAGACGAGGCTCTATCTGGAAACCGTTTGCTTGAGTTGCAGACACATTTCGACAAGGGTGTGGCAGCGGGCCACCTCACAGGGAAGGAAGCAGCCACAAAGTTCCAGAAAATCAAGGACGATGCCACCGAGTTGGAATATACAGTGGGCTTTGAAAGAGTGCTGGAGTCAGGAGGCATTGACAGAGGATGGGTTGCATACGAGCAGTTCAAGTTCAACACTCCAGAAGAAACAATGTCGGTTGATGTTAAAGAACGCATTGAAACTATGATGGAGACTAGCCTGGCAACCTTTACACAACATCAGGATCGTGTTGATCGCCTTGCTGATCTACAGGTCACTAGAGATCAAGAGCGGATGTTCGCCAGTGGACTCATTAAAGAATCCATTGGGAAACTGACAATGCTTGAAATTCAAGAGCAGTTACGCGCACGCAAAATCAATCCGACACAGTTTAAGGCACTGGCTAAACTGTTGGATGCGGACTTGAAAGAGGTTAATGCCGCTATCAACAGGAATACGGAATTCTATATCTGGCAGGATATCCACAATGGGTTTGACGAGGATGAACGTAGCGACATCGGTTTGAAGATTGCCAGAGCGATTGAAACGGGGGCGTTATCGCCAGGGGTTGCAGCGCAGATGCTCGAGACGATTGGCGATCCGAATTTTCACTCAGTTACTAAAAACGCGGATTACAAGATAGCTATCGAGCAGATCAGAATTGATCTGGGCCGCGTTTCCGGGCCGCTTGCGATGTATGAGGAAGGCACTGCGACGACTGTGGCTGCTGCCATGCGGGAACTTTATGTCCGCTCAAGTAACGGCGAAACGCCTCTCGATATCGTCGACAGCATTATAGCCAGGGGAAAGATTAAGTTGAATCGTGACTACCACGATCAGATTGATCCCGGCCTACTCCCGCTATATAGCGCGTTCCATCAAGATGGCTCTTATGATATTCAACAAAGTCGAAGTAACGCAAGGCAGATGCTCGAGAGCAAGACAATCACTTGGGAACAGTACCACGTTATATTTGAAAACCAAGGGAACTACTGGCGATGGAGTACAGAGAAAGGTGCCAGCGTAGATGATGTAACTCACTACCTAAAACTAGAAGCGGAACGAAAAAAGAGAATTGAGGAAGAACAAGCCGCTGGAGTTGCGGGGCGCAAATAGTTATGTCACACGTCAAGTCATACAGTGTGGAACAAGATGGGCAGCATTATCTATATGGTGGCCCGGATGATGAATTGCTTGGTGGTCCTTATGCTACAGAAGACGAGGCAACCAGCAGAAGCAAGGAAGCATCCCGCGTGTTGGGTGAACAACCCATCGATAACTACAAGCAATTTTTCGAAAGCCGCAACGTGGAAACATTTGGCGGGGGATCGCTGACGTTGCCAGAACTACCGGAACATACACAACTCACAATACCAGGCTCAAAGCACAAAGATAATTTTATCAATGAGTGGTCTGATCATTACCCCACGCGTAAGTCGTACTACAGTGAGGCGGCGAATCACCTGCGTGCCAATACGGAAAAGCCGGCAGAGGAAGTGATTGACGATACCGATCTGCTGATACCGCAGTCGAATCTGTGGCTGCGATCACAACCCGGACATGAGGACATCCCATCCATACCCGATCCGCGCAATCAGACACCCGTGCGTGATGAGGATAAGCCTGGAATTATGGAGCAGTTTTTTAAACAACTCTATCCACAGTTAGATGTAGATGAGGATTTGTCTGGGCATATCAAGCAAATCCTGGCCGACATCACGCGGCCATCATTAACCAATCCTGCCGGCCCGGTCATCGCGGGTGGTGGCCGCGATCTAATCCAGGGCCTGATTGATGTGGCATCCGACGCGGACATCGCGCTGGGCGGCGCAGGGTTTGATTATGAATTACCGGAGATTGATTCGGCGGATGAGGGAGTGGCGCACCTTGTTCGAGGCATGACGCAGTTCTTTGCCGGGTTCGGTGCTGTCGGCGGTTTAGCCAAGGGTGCGAGCCTGCTGCGCCAGACAGCCGCCGGTGGGTTTGCCGATGCCACCTTCGATCCCGAGTTCGGCAACCTGTCGACGATGCTGCGTGAGCAGTTCAATGTTGATAACGCGCTGGTTAGTTTTCTGGATGCGAAAGTCGGCGAGGACGCTGATGTGTTTGAGCGTCTTGAAGGCCGGGCCAAGATGGTCCTGGAAGGTGCGGGGATCGGGGCGCTCGTTCCGACATTGATGGGCTCATTCCGGGCTATCAAGGCTGCAGGGCCGGAGGCGATTGACACACTGAAACAGGTGATGTCGCCATCCGGTTCATTACCGACATTCCCCGGTGGTGAAGGCCAGAGGGGTATGGTTGACTTGGGCCCTTCGGTAGGGGTTGCTGCCCAGTCATCAGAGGCCCTACCGTCAACCGGCCTGCTCCAGGGGAGGATCATCAAGCAATACCCGATTGAGAAACAAACCGAGTATCAACGCGGTATGGATGAGATAACGGATGGTTTCGTTGAAGAGATTATGGGTATCGAGAGGGTAAGCTCAGTTAATGCTCCATCGCGTTATGGGGGGCATATCGGTGAGTCTCAGCAAATTGTCTATAAAGTAGAGACTACGGTAGATGCTGATGGGTTTACTACCCCAACTGATGCGGCAAAGACTCAATTAAAACAGGCTGCTGCGATAAAGGGGTATATACAAGAACAAGACGCAGTTGTTAACTCATTCCTAACGCCGGTAAAAGACCCTAACCTTGTGGACGCGGCAGAGCTTTATGTTGGGCGGGTGATTACCCATGATGAGATGGTGCAAGTCGATGAATTACTTGGGCGTTTAGGCAAAGAACACGGGTTCGATCCTGATGACATAGCCTTGCCAACGACAGAGGGGGGGGTTAATATACTGAATGTATCATTCGGTGATATAGATTCCGAAACATTCCACGTTATCGGTGATACGATAGCACAACATTTTAATGTTGGCGATATTAGGTTTCACAAGAATACACTTTTAGATGACGGTTATATCGGAGGTTTCAGTGGCTACAAATCAGGTCAAGACGCGTATCGGAAAATTTGGAGTGAAACGAATCTACGGGGATCAGAAGTCGGCCGACAGGGCGAACGCTGGTGGGGCCACGCAGATCGTGTTGAAGCGAAGAAAGCAGAAGTCTCAGCCTACACCGAAGGATACATAAAACAAAATCCCCTCCCCAGGAAGACTGTTCGCCAGATTGGCGAAGAGTCGGACATCCGCTATAGCGAGCGGGGTGAGACTCTAGACCCGAAAGACTTTAGCCCAGAAGCTAAAGAAACCCTCGTCACAAGACTCCACGACGAGGTTGTTACCGTACTACAGGGCGGTGATAAAGAAGCTAGAGGGTGGTATACCTCCAAATACCAAGAAGCCCTCGACGTCACATCGAAGCACGTCCCAGGATTGCGTAAGTCGGATAAAACCGGACGCCGTCTCTTTACCACGTTTATAGAGATTGCTTCAGACCAAGCTGATGTACCCACGAACTATAGTAATGCCGTTAAGGTATGGCAGTCTTACCAGAGAACCGGGAAAGTAAACTCCGTTATCCCAACAGGGAAAGCGAGCGCCTCGTACAGAAAGAACCTCAACCTACTCCAGCGCCTGATTGACGGGAAAGGCCCAAAGGGGGTGAAAGGGTTAAAGGGTGCGATGGATTGGCTGGATGAAACCGCTCGAGTGGGCGATATTGAAAAAGAATTAGGCATAAAGTTAAGCGGGTATTCAAAGAACGCCGTATTACCCAGGCAGGTCGCGTTTGGGCCGAAGCTGGGAATATTTGGTGCAAACTTGAAAGGCTCGCCACAGTATCTAACGATGGATCGTTGGTGGTCGCGGACCTTCAACAGGTTAAGGGGAACGATGGCACCTCCCCCCACTGAGAAAAGTATTCAATCCTTCAAAACAATGATAGGGAAACCAAGGGCCCAGAAAAAAACCGTACTTAAAGAAGCAGAGAAGATCGCAAAAGCGTGGGCCAAGCGTGGTTTCAAGAACGGCACCCCGCTAGAGAAAGCTGCTAACACCATCTATAAATCTAGTATCGAACTGAGGGACGCCCCAATAAATGTTGGGGATCGGGAGTTTCAGCAATCAGTCACAGAGGATGTCGTTAGCGCACTGCGAAACGAGGGTTGGGGTGATATGACTGTGGCTGATCTACAGGCTATTGTTTGGTATCACGAAAAACGGAGGATGAGAGAACATGGCAGCAGAGCGCCAATCGATGAACTAGATTTTTCGGATGCGGCAAAAAAATATTGGACTAAAAAATAATGGCAATCCCTAAATACCCTGATCAACCGCTGCAGCCGCCGCTTGAATCTATCGAGCCGGACGTGCTTACGCCAGAACCTGATCCGGTACAGGTAGCCGGGAAGTTCGGCGGGTTCCGGGGCACCAAAAGCGCAACCGAAATACGCGAAGGCGTAGAGCAACGCAAGATACCGGCGTCCAGGATGGAAGACGCGGCCGAGATTCTTGTGCCGCCTGGTGGTCCTGTTGATCCCGGCAGACCGTCGGCCCGCGATCCCAGCCTGAGAAATATCAATTTCAAGCACATTGAAACAACCGACGATGTATTACGCACGATTGATACGATCAGCGAACAGGGCGATCACTTTGTCGTAGATCGCCGTGGTGTGCGTACAGTAGACCAGGCCAAGGTAGAAGCAGCAGAGATCGAACTGGAGGACTTGCTGGGCCGATCTATCGGTGAGGCATTCAACGATTCGCAGGTCATTGGGATTCGTACCGTCCTGGTTGAGTCCGCAGAGCGGCTGCAGAACGCTTCAAAAATTATTCGTGAAGGGAATGCCTCGGAAGCAGATATGCTGGCGTTCCGTCAGATGGTGGCGCAGCACGCGGCTGTTCAAGCCCAAGCAGCAGGGGCTGCAGCCGAAGCCGGCCGGGCACTTAACGCATTCAAGGTGACGGCTGAATCAGGGATGCTGCGGGCCGCACAAATCCGTCAGGCGATGGAATCAGCCGGTGGCCGAGCTTCTACTGTCAAGCTGGCTGAACTTATAGACGATGCTGCCGATCCGGCGGCAGTTGCCGAGGCAACCCGGAACACCTGGCACGCAAGAAGTTCTGACATGATTTTGGAGTATTGGATCAACGGCCTGCTGTCATCACCGGCCACCCACGCAGTCAACACCGGATCAAATGCGGCGGTGGCGCTGTGGCAGATACCGGAACGTCTGCTGGCTTCTGGTATCTCCAAGGTGCTGCGCTCTGAAGACGGTGTGCGAGTCGGTGAGGCGGTAGCCCAGTTATATGGTATTGTGCAGGGTTCCCGCGATGGGTTGAAATTAGCCTGGCACGCACTTAAAACAGGTGAGCCGACAGACGCACTCCAAAAATACGAAGCCCGGAAGTACCGCGCAATCACCTCCGAAAATATCGCGGCGCTCCTGGGTGAAAAGGGTCGGGTTATTGGGCTTGATCCCACTTCCGTGGGTGATGGAGGCACTGTGGCTAGAGGCGTGGACCTCCTGGGTGAGGCGGTACGCATACCGGGCCGGTTCCTCGGCGCGGAGGATGAGTTCTTCAAGTCCGTCGGATACCGAATGGAACTCAACGCCCTCGCGTACCGACAGGCAGCCAATGAGGGACTGACAGGGCGCGAATCTGCTGCCCGTATCCACGATATCATTAACAATCCGCCGGAGTCGATACACCTGGCAGCGATTGACGCTGGGCGGATTCAAACCTTTACCAACGAGCTGGGCGAATTCGGCAAGAGTGTGCAGAGGAATGCGAACGCCCACCCCGCTGCAAAGCTGCTGCTGCCTTTTGTCCGCACGCCGGTCAATATCGTTAAGTTTGTCGGTATGCGCTCACCTATGGCACCGTTTGCCAAGTCATTCCGCGCAGATATAAGGGCAGGAGGTGCCCGCCGTGATCTGGCGCTGGCACGCATGGCAATGGGTTCGCTGATAATGATGGTGGGTGGTGAAATGGCCTCCCGTGGGGTGATTACCGGCAAGCTGTCAGAAAACCCAGGTGTCCGGTCCGCGCAGATGCGGAAGGGGATACAACCGTATTCGATGCGGTTCGGTGGGACGTATATCAACAGTTATTCATTCAACCGCGCTGATCCCTTGGGGATGTTTCTGGGGTTGGCGGCTGACGTTGTGGAAGTGATGAAGTATGCGAGTGATGAGGATGGTGATCTAGTCGCGGGTGCGGTGGTTATAGCACTGGCGCAGAACCTCACATCCCGCACCTATATGCGCGGACTGTCGGAATTCGTCACCGCGATGGACGATCCTGATCGCTATATGGGCCGTTACCTGCAGCGCCAGGCAGCGACGTTTGTGCCATATACCTCGCTGGTGGCACAGGTTGAACGGTCAATGGACCCGACATTACGGGCGGCGTACACGGTAATGGATCAGGTGCGCTCGAGAACCCCAGGTCTATCGGCAGACTTGCCGCCGCGCCGCAATCTGTGGGGCGAGCCGATAGTGTTAGAGGGCGGCCTGGGCTGGGATTTTATCAGTCCAATTTACACATCCACCGAAATTGAAAGCCTGGCGGACGATGAGATTATTGCCAATGAGGTGGATATCAGGATGCCTCGCAAGGTGCTGGGCCAGGGCGAATTCGCAGTCGAGTTGGCCCCGGTTGAATATGATCGATACGTCGAGCTTGCCGGAAAGGAGATCAAAGTGCGGGGTATGGGGCTCAAGGAATATCTGGAGAAGAGGACTATACCGAGCCGGATGTATCAGAAAGGCACCACAGGGCCGGACGGGCTGCGTGCTTTAATTCTCAGGAAAGAGGTCAATATGTTCCGCGATCTTGCCAAGGAACAATTGATGGAAGAATTCCCATCATTACAGAAGGCGTTAGATATTGAAAAAGGCGACAAGGTCGAAGCATTAACCGGTAAACGGCCGCGTGCCAAACGGTTCCAGAGGAACGAGTAATGGAAAGAAGATACAATTCGTATCACAGGACATAGATTATGGCAACACTGACAGTTTCAGACACGAACCCTCGCGTTCAGTACACGGCGACGAGTTCGCAGACCGTATTCGCTTACGCATTCCCCATTTTTGCGGATGCGGACTTGAAGGTGTACCAGGACACCACACTGCTCACCCTGACGACTGACTACACCGTGAGTGGAGCGGCCTCATCGTCAGGCGGCAATGTCACCCTGGGAACCGGGGCGACTACCGGCGATATCATCACGATCTACCGTGATCTGGCGGTATCCAGAAGCTCCGACTATCAGACGGGTGGTGATCTCCTGGCCGAGACACTGAACGATGATCTGGACAAACTGGTGATGATGGTTCAGCAGTCGGAGTTCGACGTCTCCAACCGCTCGATTCGCTTCGGCCAGTTCGTTACCGGCCTACCGCTGAATGAGATCACCGACAACGCGACAGATCGCGCCAACAAGGTGATCGGCTTCGACTCCTCAGGCCAGCCGATTGCGACTACCGAGATCGGCAACTATCAGGGGGATTGGGCCACCTCTACTGCATACGTCACTCGGGACATCATAAAAGACACCAGCAACAACAATATTTATCTTTGCAATGAGTCGCATACGTCCAGCGGTTCGCAGCCGATCAGCGGAAACGCGGACAGCGCGAAATGGGACTTGCTGGTGGATGCGTCATCTGCGGCAACCAGTGCCACGGCAGCGGCCACCAGTGCCACCTCGTCAGCGTCAAGCGCCACCTCGTCAGCCTCAAGCGCCACCTCGTCAGCGTCAAGTGCGACCACTGCCACAACCAAGGCATCAGAGGCCTCGACCAGCGCAACCGCTGCAGCCAGCTCTGCAACCAGTGCAGCCAGTTCCGCAACCAGCGCAGCGGCATCATTCGACTCATTCGATGACGTCTACCTGGGGGAGAAATCGTCGGCACCCACGCTCGATAATGATAGTGATGCGTTACAGGCCGGGGCGCTCTATTTCAATAGCTCGACAAATGCCCTCAACGTTTATTCGGGTTCCAGTTGGTCGGCTATAGCGGCCGACACCGATGTCAAGGTTCTGGTCAGTTCAAACGACACGACAGCGGGCTACCTTAACGGCAAGCTAGTTGCTGGCAGCAACGTTACTTTTACAGAAAACAATGACGGCAGCGATGAAACGCTGACAATAGCAGCAAGCCAGTTGTCACTAACGGCCGCGCATGAATGGACCGCACAACAGAATTTCAATAACACTGCACTTACCTTTGACGCAACACAGGATTGGGCGCTCACAGCTAACCAGGTTGCCACCCTTACACTGACTAATAACACGACATTTGATGCACCCACCCAGATGGTTGATGGTGCTTTCTACTCTTTGATCATTATTCAAGACGGCACAGGATCAAGAACAGCGTCATGGAATGCCGTGTTTAAGTGGGCGGGGGGCACTGCTCCAACTCTAACAACCACGGCGAGTGCTAAAGATGTGTTCGTGTGGAGAAGCGACGGCACAAATATGTATGAAGTCGGCAGACAACTGAACGTAAGTTAATGTCAAATCTTGTTTTAGGTGCCGGTGGCGTATCTGATGCCTACACGATAGACCAGTCGTTGCGGTGTGATGATGGTGATTCTCCAAAACTGACTAGAACTCCCGGCTCTGCCGGAAATTTGAAAACGTGGACTATTAGCGCATGGGTTAAACGAGGAAACCTTTCTGACGGTGTTGTCATTAGCGCGGGAACTTACTCAGAAATTAAATTTAGTTCTGATACTTTGTATGTTGGTGTTGGGCCAACGAATAGTACTCAGTTTGCAATTCAAACTAGCGCTGTTTATCGTGATCCTTCTGCTTGGTATCACATTGTAGTCCACGCAGATACTACTCAGGCTTCTGCCTCTAACAGATTAAAGTTATATGTTAATGGTGAGGAGGTTACAGCGTTTGCTGTCGATCAAAGATCGTCAATTACTCAAGATGTTGCTTTAACTTTTACTGGAGCATACGAACATAGGTTAGGTGTTGATGAATCAAGCGCGTACTTTGACGGTTACCTAGCGGAAGTTCATTTTATAGACGGTCAAGCCCTAACCCCATCATCCTTTGGCGAAACCGATTCCGACACCAACCAATGGAAGCCTATAGAGTACGAAGGAACCTACGGAACCAACGGCTTCTACCAGAAGTACGCAGGTACGGAACTGGCGGACAGTTTTGAGGATAGCAGTTCTTCTGACCACACCATAACCGCTAACGGCGACGTAGCCAATACTCGCGCACAGAGTAAGATTGGTGACAGTTCTATAGTCTTTGATGGTACTGGGGATTATCTGAGCGTTCCTGATTCTAGCGACTGGGATGTCTTTGGTTCTACTACAGGAAATTATACTGTTGATTTTTGGGTGAAGCACTCGGAAGTGTTTGCAAGTGGAAGTGAGGTCTACATAGGACAGTACACTTCTGATGATAGGTGGATATTGAGGCAAGATGGGTCATTAGGCAATATTGAAGTATTCACAAGATGGGATGGGAGTAATGTTTTTTCTGGAACCGCCTCTACATTTACTGATCTAAATTGGCATCATATTTGTCTTGCGCGCGTAGCGAATGAGGTTGGTGTTTATGTGGATGGGACTCAACTCCTTTACCACACTTTTTCCCAAACCACAACGGTAGGCGACCAGTTAGAGATAGGTCGGCAAGGAAATAATGACGACTATTTTACTGGTTACATGAGCGAGATCAGGATAACCGCAAGTAATCCATTTAGCGCGGCACCAAATGTCGGCAATACAGACACAATAACTGTTCCTACAGCAGCGTATACGGCAGACTCTGATACCAAACTTTTGATTCACACTAATTGGGATGGTGGTCTTGGCGCAGACTCAAGCGGAAACGAAAACACCTTCGCCGCTACCAACCTTGTCGCTACTGACAAAATGTTGGACAGTCCTACTAATAACTTCTGTACAATGAATCCTTTGGCAACGGAAGATATGACCTTGTCAGAAGGAAATTTAAGAGTTGATACTGAGAATAACGGTTTTGAGAGTTGGGCAACGATGGGCGTATCATCTGGCAAATGGTACTTCGAGGTTTTAGCAAAAGATTATGCGGCAGGTGGTGGTACTTGTTTCGGGATTGCAGAGAAGACTTATATAACTTCACATGCTTCCCCACCCAATATGCCACTGGTGGGAGATTGTATCGGAACAGATACATATTATGGGCCCAAACGTGGGGATGACTGGGCTGACAATGGCGCTTATGCAGACATAGGAACTGATATTTTTGCAGATGGTGATATTCTCCAAATCGCTTTTGATATGGATGCGGGTAAGTTTTGGGCGGGAAAGAATAATACTTGGTTTGATTCTGGCGATCCTGCTGCGGGAACTGGTAATATGGACGAGACATTTCCAACCTATACACCATTGGTTCCTTCAATGGCGAGAGGCGGTTCTTACGATGAAGAGTATATTTTTAACTTTGGCCAAGACTCCTCATTCGCAGGAGAGAAAACAGCACAAGGCAATCAGGACAGTGGCTCAATAGGAGACTTCTACTATGAACCACCTTCTGGGTTTAAGGCTATTTGCTCAAGTAATTTCGCAGCCCCAGAGATAGCTGATCCTACAGAGCATTTTAATACCAAACTCTACACTGGTAATGGAACCGCAATAGGTAGCGGTGGACAAGTAATAACTGGAGTTGGGTTCCAACCTGATTTTGTGTGGATAAAGCAGAGAAGCAGTGGTGCAGGAACAGAACCACCCACCGTGACGGATGCTGTAAGGGGAGCGACAAAGTATTTAGAAACATCAAACGCGGCTATGGAGGCCACTGACGTAGAGATGGTGAACACTTTTGACTCCGATGGATTTACAATTGGAGATCAAAATAGGGTAAATGAAAGCACTGATCCTTATGTCTCATGGAACTGGAAAGGAGATGGTGTATCAGGCGGCACTCTTAACCAAGATGGTGATATAGATTCTTATGTGAATGTAAATACGACAGCAGGTTTTAGTATTGTAAAGTATGTAGGCACTGGTACTGCGGGCGATACAGTCGGTCATGGATTAAGTTCTACTCCTGAGATAATTTTTGTAAAAAATCGAGATACAGGAGGTAATTGGATGGGTGGGGTAACTGTAGTAGGATGGGATTACAATATGGTACTAGAAACTACCAATTATAAAGAATTGGGTACGTCTTTTTGGAACGACACAGCCCCAAGTGCTTCAGTATTTACTTTAGGAACGAATGCTGCGGGTAACCAAAGCACCAAAAATATCATAGCCTACTGCTTTCATTCAGTAGAAGGCTACTCAAAGATGGGCGGATACACAGGCAATGGTGATGATGATGGTCCTTTCGTTTACACGGGATTTCGTCCTTCCTATATTTTGATAAAAAGATACGATGTCGGAAATTCTTGGATTATTCAGGATGATGCTCGAAGCCCATACAATACTGTAAAGGCGTGGTTAAACGCAGATGATAATACTAACGAATACACGGGTTGGACAGGACTTGATATGAACTCAAATGGATTCAAACCTAGAGATGGTGCAGCAAACACCATGAATGCGAGTGGCGGGGATTATCTGTACATGGCCTTCGCCCAGACCCCGTTCAAAACAGCTAACGCGAGGTAAATTATGTGGTATTCAGAAACATTTGGTGTAATCAAGACACCTAGAGCGCTTACAATTAACGAGATGCAGCATCCGCAGAGTATATTTAGATTGTGGAGTAAGCCGCAACTTGCTGCTATTGGTATTCGCCCGGCTCGTATGGAAACTCCAGATAGTCGATACTATAATACTGGCGCAGAAAATTATGAGTTAGTTGGAGATGAATGGGTAATAAGTTATGTCTCTACAGAAAAGGATGTA
>Ga0080013_1003475_pt1 | contig 16579 bp, 15 predicted proteins | sample ETNvirenome_6_85_FD_69236 | JGI IMG/M metagenome (GOLD analysis project Ga0080013, IMG submission 69236) | Marine viral communities from the Pacific Ocean - ETNP_6_85 (SPADES assembly) (version 2) | ecosystem: Environmental > Aquatic > Marine > Oceanic | place: Pacific Ocean | collected 2013-06-19 | reverse complement strand
CATATTATAATAAGGAGAAGACAATTCTTCAAATGCTTCAGCCCAGGTGCCCTGAGTTGATGCTTTAGAATATTCAGTTGATCTTCCTTCGAAGAAATTCATATGTTCAACAGCATTTAATATTGCATCCAACCATGTTAAAGGATTTTTATCAACCTTATACACTTTTTGAAATCCCAATTGCTCTAATCTTCTGTTTGCAATCCATCTAATATATTGTTTGACGTCATGAGCAGTTAAGTTCTCTAGTGGGCCCATCTCAAAGGCTAAATCAATGAAGGCATCTTCTTGACCTACAGCAATTTTACATGCTTCATAAATTTCTTCCTTTAATTTATTAGTTAATAAACCAGGATTTTCTTTTATTAGTTCATTAAATAATCTTATCATTGAATTACAATGCAACGTCTCATCTCTTACAGACCAGGTTATAATCTGGCCCATACCTTTCATTTTATTATGTCTTGGGAAATTTAATAAAATTGCAAAGCTTGCAAATAATTGTACACCTTCAGTGAACGCACTAAAGATAGCAACTGTTCTTGCAATATCGTGAAGTGTGTGTGAAGTTTGTTTATTTAAATAATCATATTTATCTTTCATAGGTTTAATTTTTAAGAACTCTGAGTATTCAGATTCAGGAAGACCAATTGTATCTAGTAAATGAGAATAAGCTGCAACGTGTACTGTCTCCATGGCAGAAAATACTGATAACATCATTTTAACTTCTGTTGGTTTAAATACATGCATGCAATGGCCCATGTAGTAATTGTTAACTTCAACATCGGCCTGGGTAAAGAATCTAAAGATCTGCATTAATAGATTTCTTTCTCCCGGTGTAATTTTCTTAGCCCAATCCTGTACGTCATCGGACATGGGAACCTCTTCTGGTAACCAGTGTATCCGTTGTTGTGTTAACCAAGCATCATAACACCACGGGTATTTGAATGGTTTATAAACTGGATTTCCTGATAGTAGCCCTGATTTATTGTTTATCATTTTTATTCTAATTTAGCGTCTATTCTTTTTCTAAGTTCTGCTCTTTCTTTTTCAACTTCTCTTAGTTGTTCTTTCAATTCTTGACTATCAGGATTTTCCCTTACAAGTTTCTTAAGTTCGTAATATTGTTTGGTTAGTTCTCTATATTCGTATGTATCTATACGAAGATTGATTTGTTGTTTCAAAGTTTGTGCTTCTTCAGCATCTACATACCTGTCGTCAATAAACCAAATACCTGTGATAAATGTAATAATAAGGGCGGCACTTCCTAATGTTTTTAATATTTTCATAAATTAGGCCCTGCACACCATGCCAGTAAAAATAGAGCCGCGAGTAAAATCATTGTAAAATATCTTTGTCTTCTTTGATGCGCTTTCGCTCTCAGAAGATTTAATCTTTGATACTTCAATGTTTTGTATTTCATAACGCCTACCCATTATTGACACCACTCGCATTCGTTTGTATCATCCACCACTAAACCTTCTTCTTTAGGTTTACATTCACATTTTTTACATGCGCAGGTTCCATATTCATCTGCATGAAGATCGCCGCTACAATGACAGTCGTGGCTACATTGCTTACACTTAGTCATCTTATTCCTTATTTAGTTGCTAGTTCGTATAATATAAATACAGCAATAACTATACCAATAGTAGTTTTCTTATTAGTAATAGCTAATGTCCATAATCTTTTAGCGTGTTGCTTTATTGTTTCCATATTTTCCTCCTGGTTAATCATAAATATCCCCCCAATTAGACCCAAACTCATAATCTACTTTGTTAGGAACTTCAAGTGTAACAGCATTCTCCATAATCTCAACGATTTTTTGAACTTCTTTTTCTTTCTTGCTTGATTCTATTGATAAATCTAGTTCATCGTGGATTTGGATGTGCGCTACTATGCCTTCTTTATACAATTCTAACATAGATTTTTTAGTCATGTCTGCAGCAGACCCCTGAATTAATTTATTAAGTGCTTTGTATGTGTAAGCTCTTCTAATGCCCGGTCCATGTTCCCTGAGTGCATCTTCATGCATCATAGCTTTATGCATACCAAAACTATTTGGTTCCCATAAATGAAACCTACATAATCTGCCAAGTAGAGTTCTTATTTGTCCTCTATCCTGCGCCCTGTTTGAAGCTTTTTCCATTAGCTGTTTAACAAATGGCACCCTGTTATGGTAAGTGCTAAATAATTCTTCGGCCTTTTCTTTGGTTACTCCCAGCTCTGCCTGTAGTTTAGTTTTTCCCATTCCATAAAATAATCCTAAATTGATTGTTTTAGCTTGTGTTCTTGGAATCTCTGCCATGTCTGCTACTGTCTGGTGAAAGTCTGAATCTGCATCTGTATTGTATGCATCAATAACATTGTACACAGAAGGTAGTTTATAAAGTGCCGCATAATGTACAACTAGCCTTGGTTCTTGTTGTGAATAGTCAAAGCACCCCCACTGACATCCTTCTTCAGGAAGAAATAATGATCTAATCTTAGGACCAAGATCTTTATTCCTTGCAGGAATTTGCTGGAGGTTAGGATTCTGATAAGAAAATCTTCCAGTTACCGTTCCTCCTCCTGCATTTCTAAGTTGATTTATTTCTGCATGTATTCTTCCTTTATGTTCATACCGTAAAATAGAATCTATAAAAGTTGTATGAGCTTTATTAATCTCTCTTGCTTTAGCAATCATATTTACAACGGGATGTTTATGTTCTTGTAAAAAATTTTTAGTGAATGATGGTGCTTCAGTTTTTTCTGTACGAGGATACTCTAATCTTAACATATCAAATACATCCGCAATACTTCTTGCTGCCCATATCTGTGTATCAATATTAGTTTCCATTTTTATTTTATGCAGTAATTCTTGTTCAGATGTTTTCATTTCTTTCTTCATTGTGTTTGCTCGTTCTACATCTACTCTTACTCCTTTAAATCTCATGTCGACTAGACATGGAAATAAATCAGACTCTAAATCAAATATATCCTCTAAGTCCTGGTTAATAATTTCTTTTTTCATTTCTTGCCAAAGTCCTAAAGTAACTTCAGCATCTCGTTCTGCATATGCACCAACATGCATAGCCGGTAATTTATACATTTCAGATTTTGGGTTAATGCCCCATCCAGATGCAGCTTCTGCTAACGCTGCTTCATTCTTACCATAACCTAAATACTTCCACGATAAACTATTGAGATCATAACGAAATCTATTCTCGTCTGTTACTGCTGCAGCAATCATTGTACATGCTATATCACCATTTATTTTAAAGCCCATAGCTTTTAACCAACATACGTCATAGATAGCGTTGTGAAAAATTTTTGTTGATGGTGCCTCTAATATATCTTTTAACCATAATAAAACCCTTGATTTATCCATGTTTCCGCCGCCTTCGTGGGCTATTGGAAAATATCCTTTGTAATGTTTTGTTGCAACCGCAATACCAATTACTTCTCCATTACCAACAATGGAACCCGATCCTTTTTTAATCAAGTCAGGATCTTTTGTTTCCAGGTCAATTGCAATTTCATCTATTTTTCTTAGGTCGGGAAATTCTGTTGGTTTTACCCATTCTGTCTGGGCTTCAAATTTAGGTATTTTCATTGTTTTATTTTAGGTTCAAAGGTTTGACTTTTTTCTGCTTCATCTCCATAGTCTCTTTCGATAACCATTTCAATAAAGTGAATAGCTTTTTCCAAGTCCTGTCTTTTTCCTTTCAACCGGTGCCGGCATATATATTTTATAGCGCACCCTTCAGGAAAAAGCAACTCATTCTTAACTACAAATTCACTAGGTTGAATTTTAAATTTCTGATAATGTTGTCCTCCGATTTGTTTATCCCAAACTTTCGATGTCGTATCCATTAGCCTCCTTTTTAGCTGTCATAACATATAAGTTTTGTGAAGTTCTTGTGACTCCTACGTACCAGACTCGGTTCTCTTCATCAGCTTTTTCAAAACTTCTTTCGATTGCTTCTCTGATAGTTTTTGTATTATCTAAAACTAATAAAACATTCGTAGCTTCCCCACCTTTTGCAGAATGTATTGTGGATAATTGTACTCTCGCATTCCCCTTTAATTTTTCTTCCTGTCTCAACATTTCTCTTATATATAAACATTCCTCTGGATCTGTTGTAAATATGTCAAACCATCTTTGAGTATGGCTGAACCCAAATTCTTTTAAATCATATAATCTTTCTTCTTTTAAATCATATTTATAAGGAACACAGTCAAGTACATCTTTTACTTCGCTTAGTGATAAAAGATCATTTTTATTTTGCCATCTGTTGTAATTTAAAATACTATTAAACAACGAGGACCTAAAACTTTTGCGTCCTTTGAATTGAAAATAAATACCCATCTCTCTTAGAATAGGTTTAATTTTTTCTAATCTGTCATTGGTTCTGGCTAGGACGAGCCAGTCTTTATCGTATAGGGGAGCATCTTCAATAGATGTAATGTAGCCCACATATCCTTCTTTATCTTTCGCTTCCCAGCTTTTCTTAACCCTTCTTTCGTCAGGAATCCTATCTAAAATTTTATTTGCTATATGTTGTACTTCTCTAGGAACCCGGTAAGAATATGGTAGAACAATGTCTTTTGCTGATTTTATATTTTGAAATTTTTTAACATCCGCACCAGCCCAGCCATAAATTGCTTGATCGTCGTCGCCCGCTAGTATAGTATATTTGGAATTTTTACGTATAATGTCTACCATTTTCCACTGTATTGGGGACAAATCCTGGGCTTCATCAATAAAAACTACGTCATATTTTGGACACAATTCTGCCACATTAAATCTTTCGATCATATCTGTATAATCTTTAAGCTTAAAAGATTCTTTGTAGTTATCTAATTCTTCTTTAAGAATATTTAATATTTGTTTGTCTATGTTAGGTGAGTACATTCCTGTATTGTATTCTTCTTCAATTGAGGACTCTTTTATTCTGGCTGCATTTATTAAGTTAAAGTATTCATTGTTGGAATCTACAAATCCTGTACTTTCTTGACCGTTGGAATAAACTGTAACCTCTATTCCTAAACTTCTTCCTATATCTTCATAATGTTCGTCCTGCATTACTTCACTTTTTCTCATACCTAATCTCCAGAAAGCCAGTGAGTGTAATGTTCTGAAGTGTTTTAAATTCTTTTTCTGCAAATGTTTATGTGCGTCTAACATCCTGTTGATGGCTTCAGTAGCTGCTTTAGTAGTGAAAGCAAAATAACCTATTTTATCTAGGGGTGTTCCTAACTTATAAAATGTTTTAGCATAATCTATAAGTCTGGTTGTTTTCCCTGTTCCCGGAGGCCCGTATATTTTACGACTAATCACATTATCTCCGTTTTATGTTGTATTTTAGTATGATGAATTGGTACTTCTTCAAAATTTTTTATATTTATTTGAACTACATTTTTGACTGAGGCGGTGTATTTTCCTCTCTCTTTAGCGGGGAATCTTTTTTGATCCAGGAATTTTACATCACAGCTCTTATATATTGATTCCATCATCCTACCTGTTTTCTCTTCTTTATATTTCCAATCTTTAGCTTTTAATCTGTCATAAAATTTATCAAATTTAAAAAATGCGTATCCTTCTTCAATCAAAACTGAACCAGTTTTAAATGCGGCATCGTTGGTTGCCTTTGGTCCATTAATTTTAGTATGTAAAACATCATGTAATTTTTCTTTAGGAGATGTTCCGATAGGCGGCTGAACTGACTGCTGGGTGTCGTACAAAGCATCCATAATTAGTTGTTCTTGTGTGGTACTTATATGCGGTGCGAAAAACCCGGCAGCTTTGGATATAGCATTTCGTCTACCTGTCCGATCATTTAGTTGCTCTACAGACTTACAGAACACTGTTACTTTACTGATTCCATCAGGCTTAATTACATCGAATTCATATTCGGGTTCTTCAAAAATTTCTATCTTTCTTAGATTAGTCAGAACAGGATAAGATCCTTTAGAGCCTGCTAAAATTCCGAATTTTTTCTTAACGCAAATTCCTTTTTTACAGAAATTAACAAGAGGGTCTTGCGTGCAAGTATAGCCTTTTTCTGATTTTGTCCAGGACCTTACTTTTCCTTTTAACTTTTGATCGTTCCAGGCGTTGCCATGTATCTCTTCAAAATATTTTACTGGTGCATTTTTAACTTTATCCTCCCAGGTATCTGGAAACTTCATTTTAGCTAGGACATGGTAATTATACATAAACCTATCTTTACCATCAAAAGTTTTTTCCTTAGATTCCTTAGAAATTGAGGCTAGACAAGGAGGACCATCAATAAAATCTTCATTGACTCCTTGATATATTTTTTTATCTATATTTTCTGTAATCGTATCTAATTCATCTTTTGAAATTAAATTAGCTTCTACAACCTGTAAAAATTGGTCTAATTCAAATGGTGTACCATCTATATTTAATCCTTTTCTTTCTCCGCCATAGTAGGGTAAATTAATGAATTGTCCCGGCTTTAATTTTCCATTCTCTCCGTCTTTCGTTAATTCTGTTTGTTTAGGAAATATTTCATTATCAGGCTTTAACTTAAATAAAGGGAGTAAGTTAGTCAAAAAAGATACTATCTCTTTTGCACTTACAAAACTATCTATAAATAACCAAAGGTGTAATCCCCCACTTTTAGATTCCACAGGTATTAGTGGTAAATCAAATTCTTGTATCTTATCTATGAAAAATTTTTTATCGAAATTTATATAATCTTTTGGATCAACATCTATGACACCAAGTCTTGACTCTTTACTTTCGTTACACGGCTGTATTCCAATTGAAATTTTACCTTCTATATGAGCCTGATAAACTTTTTCTGTAAGCGGTTCGAAGTTCCATCTGTATACTGGTTTTATTTTCCCAGTTTCCGGATCTACTATTGCTTCTTCATGTTCAAAGTCAGCTAACCCGTAAGCAGCACGATAACCATCAAAATATTTTATATATCTTTTATCCATAACTTTCTATGCGGGCCCTTCAGTCTCCCTCCAGGCCCACAAATGTGCACTCATTCTCTTAGAGAATTATATAATGCTTTGTTGATCCTTTGGTTTATCTTCGCCATGTTTTGCCTTAACACTTCCTTTAGAAATGTTTTCAGAAAACGATTTGGCTTGTTGATAAAGCTCTTGATCAGTTATGAGTCCAACCTTACTTACTTCCCAACCAAACCAAGTGCCTTTATCATTTGACATTTGGGTTGTCTTTAGTCTGTAAATATGGCTAAAAGATGCCGGTGTATATAAACCGTTTTTACCTTTTCGTTTGATTCCTGACATCATTGAGTTCCATTTTCTACTAATTTTTAATTGGGTAGATTTCATAGAAATCAAAGCTGTCGATGGACTATCTCCTGTTATGATTACAAAATGAGACGCAGTTTTTTCAACATAGTTACCGTTAGGTAATCTGTCTTTGTAATTTGCGTCAGGTTTTGTTTTTGATATGATATCAGATGAAGAGTCATATACGTGCACTGGTGCACCAGGACCCTCCCCTCTATCTTTCCATTCGACGTACTCAAGTTTATAAAAGCATGGAATTACATCTATACCTTTAACACCATCGTACAAATCTCCAGAGACAGAATTGAAAATCATTCCTGGCTCCGCACCTTCGACATACTTACCATCACGTTTATTAACTTCCGGTGAAAGTTGTCCAAGGATTTTAAGAAAAGGAAGAGCTAGATCTTCTTGACCTATGTTGCCCAAACCTTTTGCTGCATCTTCTTCAAAGATATTTGAAGGAAGTCCTGCAGTCTTTTTCTCTGCTACTTGGTTCATGTTTATTTGTTCCTTGTTATTTTTGTTCTGTTGCCCGTGAACAGGTTAAAAAGATCAGAGGGCATATCCTGTCCAGATTCGATACGCTCCCTGACCAATGCTTTAAGTGTCATGGGCTCAACCTTTAATTTCTGGACTGGGTCGTACCCTTGACCTTGCGCAAGGACAGCATATTGCTGTGCCTTGTTATCTTCGTTACGACCGAAGGCAACAGTGATTTCGTTTTTAATTAAATCACCTAGGCCGTTTTCTCGAAGCCATTTATATGCCTCTTCCTTTTTTGCAATAGGAATAGAAGCACCGTAGACGGGTTTTACTTCTACTGAAGTGCCGTCTGCTAATTTTAATGTGGAGATATTCATTTCCTGCATCATTGTAGGAATAACTTCTCCTGAAACTAATTCTACTTTTCTTTTTAGTTCCTTAAACTCTTCCTCTTTAGTTAGAAGTTCTTCTTCTAATCTTTGTAGTTTTACAACTTGATCAGATAATTTGTTGGCATCATTTGCCCCCTCTAAATCTGCTCGTTGGTCTTTTTCAAAATCAATCATTAATTTCTCCTTTCTCATGTAAGTTAATTTCAATAGGATAATATTTTCTTTCTTGTTTATCCCACTTTAATAGATTGTATTTTCCGTTTGTATTATCAGATACAATAGAACAGGCTACTCCAATTATTGCTGGATCGCCGGTCAATAATAAATAATCTCTTTTAGAAAAATTTTTTAGACCTTGTCTCAACTTATAAATTAAAGGACCAGGTGAAAAAATTATTTGTGAAAGTTCTGGCAATAAAAATTTTAATCTACCATAACTTGTTGCACCCATAATATTTATTTTAGGTCTTCCTTCTTTAGTACCAGGAATTTCCTGTATTACGTAGACTATAGTTTCCGGATATTTTTTATCGGGAGTTGGTCCACATTGTATAGTACTAAAAGTGTCTGGTTGTATCTTTCTCATTGACAAACAATATAGTCATGTATATATAAGAAGTCAAGAAAGAAAAAATAAAAAGTTATGAACTATAAATTTAAAACTAAGCCTTACGCGCATCAATTAAAAGCGTTAGAATTATCATGGGATAAACCCTATTTTGCGTACTTCATGGAAATGGGTACTGGTAAATCAAAAGTACTAATAGATAATATAGCTATGTTGTATGACAAAGGAAAAATTAACGGTGTTCTAATTGTGGCACCAAAAGGTGTTATTAAAACGTGGTATGAACAGGAAATACCAATCCATATGCCTACGCATGTAGAGTATATCAACATATTGTGGCAATCTTTAATAAATAAAAAACAACAAAAAGAATTAGATAGATTATTTCAACCGGGAGAAGATTTACACATTCTCATTATGAATGTTGAAGCTTTTTCTACTAAGAAAGGCGTAGAATTTGCAGCTAAGTTTTTAAGATGTCACAGAACTATGATGGCTGTAGATGAATCTACCACTATTAAGAATCCGGACGCTAAACGAACTAGACACATCTGTTCTTTAGGGGAATACGCTAATTACAGAAGAATACTTACAGGTTCTCCTGTAACTAAATCTCCACTAGACTTATATAAACAATGTGAATTTTTAAAAAAGGAACTATTAGGTCATACCTCTTATTATACTTTTAGAACCAGATATGCCGTAATGAGAACAGCTAATTTTAGTGGACGATCTGTTCAAATAGTCGTGGGTTATCAGCACTTAGCTGAGTTATCAGAAAAATTAAAATTTTTTTCTCATAGGGTATTAAAAGATGATTGTTTGGATTTACCTGAAAAAACATATGTTAAGAGAACGGTGCAATTAACGCCTGATCAGGAAAAGATATATAAACAAATGAAGGTTTTAGCGCTTGCTCAGATGAATGGAAAAATGATGACTACTGCTACTGTATTGACTCAATTGATGAGATTACAGCAGATCACATGTGGACATTTTACCGCAGATGATGGCACATTCCAGGAAGTGGACTCCAATAGACTACCTGAATTAATGGATGTATTAGAAGAAATAGAGGGAAAAGTTGTTATATGGGCGCATTGGCAAAGAGACGTACGTAGGATAATCCGGGATATTTCTAAAAAATTTGGTGAAAATTCTTTTGTGGATTATTACGGTTTGACCCCTATGTCGGAGCGTCAAAAAAATATCGAAAAATTCCAGGATCCCGACTCACCGGTAAAATATTTTATTGGTACCCCTCAGACAGGTGGATATGGTATCACTTTAACTGCCGCATCTACTATGATATATTATTCCAACGGTTATGACCTGGAGAAGAGACAACAATCCGAAGCAAGGATAGACAGAATCGGACAAAAATATCCGATGACATACATAGATATTATGTGTGAAAAAACTGTTGATGAAAGAATTGTTAAAGCTTTAAAAGAAAAAGTTAATATCGCTTCTCAAATTATGGGAGAAGAATTAAAGGCGTGGATTTGAGACCATCGGTATTTATTTTACGTATCTATCTGTAGAGAGCCCTAAAATAGGCTTATATTGGGTTTTTCCATCAACTCTGATGGCCATTAAGTATTCTTTCCTATTTAAATTGATATCTTTTGTATAAGATACGTGAATCCAGCCCGAGTTTGGTTCGCCGGGAGTGTAGTACTCGAGAATTAATTGATCGAACATTAAATTTTCCTTGATCCAGTCACTAACTTCATTATTAGGCTCTGAAAATATTTCGAAGTCTGCCGCCTGGCCCTTGCAGTGCTGTGATTTACTAGAGCTACCTATTTTTTGTGACAAAATTTCATCTCTGAATCCCGAGGATATTGAAACTACTTTGCCAAAGTGATCGCGAACAGGTTGAAGTACACGCTCACATAAGAGCCTCAAGTTTTCTGTTTGATCTTCGTTGGGTGAATTATTTAAACCCATACGTTCTGCTGTTTGTGATTTTACTAATTCTGCTAGTGAAAAATTTTTGGATAACTGCATAGTTCTCCTAATAATGATTTGATATTATGGTTTGAAGAAGTAGAACAAAGAACCTAGAATTGAAAATATAATAAATAGAAGAGCCCCGGCTCCCTTGCCACGGTTCATAAAAGTTTTAAGTTCTTTGATATCTTTTCCCATCTCATCAATTCTTTTGAATAATGTTTTCATACGGTCCGCACAGATTTTCTCGTGATACGAGATTCTTAAGTGTGCGTCTGCTGTTACTTGAGCTTTTGTTTTACGTGTTTTTTTCATGATTTTATATTATCCGTTAGGGAATAGTAAATCTAGTTTTTGTTGGGTTGTCAAGGTGTTATAGTTACTACCTTGCACCTGTTGTGACACTAAATTACTATCAATATTAGGTAGATTTAATGACGTAGGTGTGATAGGCGTGTCCTGCATTATTGGAAGTAAAGGATTCTCGAACACTGGGAATTCAGGAAGCGCTAGAGAAAGATCTGCCATTTCACTTTCCAATTCAGCAATAGCATCCCATGCATCGTCTAAAGGATTTGCTTGACCTATTTTTTCTGCATTCTCTTGAGCTGCATTATAGATATTGTCTGAAATAGTCATTGGTGTAAATATATTTTCTTCAAGTGCACCAATTTCTCTATTAGAAATTCCTCCCAATGCAGTATAGTAACCTTCTTCTGATATATTAAGTATTTTTGCAGCGTCCATATCTTCCTTTAAAGTTTTCTTATTATCAAACAAAGCACGGTTAGCATTTAGATATGCATCAACAACTTCTCTTGGTTCAATTGGTCCACCTTTCAAAACAGTTCTAGTAAATAAAGATCTTGAATCTCTGGCTCCTTGTTTATAGTCAGCAACTTTAAACTTCATTGTTCTATCTGGGTCCAATCTTACTGCTCTGAAACCAAATATACCTGCAAACTCATCACCGAATTCAAACTCTTGTCCGTACTCATCATACTTTCCTTTAGTGATTACATCGACAGGTTTAATAGATCTGTCTAATCTTTTTAATTGTTTCCAAGAGAAAGGCATTTGAGCTTCGACTAGGTGGCCTATAATTTTGTTAACTTTATCACCGGGAGTATCTTCATCGTTGTACACTTGGAAACCATCTCTTGATCTTCCTTTTCTTGCTATAATATCTAACGCAGCTTCTGTCCAAATAGATTCTGATACAAATGGTTGAGCGAATTCTGACATAGCTGTGAGGACACCTTTCATTAGGTCATCCATCATACCATCTTCATCTGTTCTGCCATCCTGGACAGAGTTAACCACAGCCTGAAGCGGTCTTATTAATGTGTCGTAAGCATTAGCATGACTGAAATCTATGTATTTAAAGCTACCATCTTCCAGTTTAATAGGAAGTATTGTAGAGTTCTTAGACCATTTAGCTACATACCTTCTGATTGCTTCTCTTTCATCATCAGTTACATCGTATAAGGCCTGGAAAGCTGCAACAGTTGCTGTAGGTACGGCTGCAACGGTAGTTGTAAAACCGAATAATCTTGTATAACCCATTGATTGGAAAGGTTTTATTGTTTTTCCATTAGGTAATACAATCTCTTCATTGATCTCTCTTAATGCACGTCTAACAATGTTAACCCCTGTTCTTGCTATTTCTGCTGGGAAAGATACGAAGTTTCCAATTGGCATTTTTCTTAAACCTTTTACAAATTCGGAAACATAATCATAGTTAGGTATATTGTTTTTAACTATGTCTGCTGCTTCGTTTTCTAAAAATTCTTCTGTTAGTCTTACGTCTCTACCACCTCTTTTAAAGAACTGTCCTCTAACTACACCAGCATTTCTGTAAGCTGCTTCTATTCTAGACTTCTCCATAGCCCATGAGAAAATTTTCCAGTAGTCATCTTCAGCTGTATATAAATCTTGTGATACAGATTTTAATCTTGATAGGGGTCTGAGTAATGCTCTCATACCTTTAGATGATGTCATTGTAGAACCAAAGTCTACATCCTCTAACAGTCTTACAAGGTCTCCCATTTTTACGTTCGTATTTACGACACCTAGTTTTAAAAGTTTTTGATACAATTCATTTTGTTGTCTTGTTCCTTTTAATCCTGTTTGTAATGCTTGGTAAGCTATCTTCATTGGGTTACCAGTAATCATTTTACCCCCAACTTCTATAGACACATCCTTCATAGTCATTGGTATGATACCATTGGCTGCAGCAAAAGCTCCAGCACTAAAAAAGTTTCTCATGTGAGTAACAGGAGATAAAATTGTTTTAGCAATTTGTGATAGACCTTTAGGGTACAAGACTAAGCTGTGATATATTCTTCCAAGTGTACCGGCGTCTTTAATTTGTAATCCAGTTTTTTCTAGAGCATCCGCTACACCATTTCTTGCCCAGAAAGGTGTTCCTGCATCTCCGAAAGGATTTAATCCCCCAGATTGTGGTCCTGATGTAGCAATCTTTTTACCTGTTCCTACATCTAAAGTCTTAGCTGGGTCAACAACATCAACTCTTCTAAAGGTTCTATTTCTTGGGCTCCCCCAATACTGAATTGCTTCTGCTTCTGATCGTGCAAACATTGGTTGAGCAACTTTTGTTTTATCAGGAGCTGTCTTCCATGCTGTTACAATCTCATCATTCTTTGTAATTAAATCTTTATAAAATAAGTTACGTCTGGTTATTAAAGATAGTTTAGCCATTCCACCTATCATGGTTTGCATAGGGTTATTTGTTTTACCAAACAATCTATTAAAAACTTCTCTATCTGCTTCAGAAGCTAGATTAGATATTGAAACTCTAGGGACACCACCACGTTTTGTAAACTCCATTCCTTTAACTGCATCATCTAGCGTAGTTCTATTAACAAAGAAATTGGGTACGTTAAATAAAGCATCAGATGGTCTGTCTACTCTAAATCCTTTAGGCATGTCGGCAGTATTCAATGCATTTTCTACCCATTTCTCTGCCTCTAAATCACTTAAAACTTTTCCCGGATTAGCTTGAGCATAACTTTCTTGAAATAATCTTTTAGCATTTCTTATTGCTTCGGCCGCAGGTCTATAGCTATTCCATGGCATTAAGCCTTTGTTCTGGAATACATCATATGTTGCACCAATATAGTCTTTAAATTTACCACCGAACAATGCTTTGAATTCTGCAATCTCTTCTTTACCAAGGCTACCCCCTAGTTCTGAAAATAGTTCAGCCCATTTACTTCTCATAGTTCCCAGGCCCCCGATCAAAGACTTAACAACCTCGTCCGCTTCGTCACTGTTGGCAGCAAACTTTCTAATAGCTTCTTTTAATTTGACTAGTTTTGCCTCATCCATTTTACCAAAGACAGTTCTACCTGCATCATCTAGTTCAGCTTTACCGGATAGCATAGTGTCGTTTACTAATTGTAAAAATTCTTTTCTTGCTTTAGTTAATGGCTGCTTATCGAACATGGTTTTTATTGGAGGAAATAGTTTATCTATATCTGTTTCCAGTTCTCTAGACAAAGTTTTAGCGACGTTAGTGTCCGCTCCTCTGGCACCGATTGTGCCTCTTTCTATGTCAAAAAATTCAGGAGTCTTACCACTTCTAGCTCTTAACTTTTCTGCAACCTTATCAATCCATCTATCTATTCCGGAGTTTGCAACATCCAGTCGTTTATTTCTATTAATAAGTTTTTTAATTACTTTTCCTGTTCCACCTATCAAACCTGTAAACAATGCTCCTTCAGTTCCAAACTTAACTCTGTTTAATATTTCTTTAGCTGCGTCCGGGTCGGTGCTTCTGTCTATTTTTGTAGGTCCACCTAATAAATCTCCAAAGGTTCCAACCTTTTCTGCATCACCAACAAAGACACCTTCTGCTAAACCACCACCCAGGGCTCCGGCAATAAATTGTCTGCCTTTACCTTTAGCTGTTAGTTCTAATGCTTTATCAGCAGCTTTAACTAGATTAGGATTACTTAAGTTAACATACTTTTTATTTTTAGCTGCAATCATGGCAGCTTTAGACATACCACTAGCAGCCTTGAAAGCTACGCCACCAGGTATACCAATGTTAACTAATAGTTCTGTAATTTTTCCAGCGGCTGTTGCTTCTGCTTTCTCATCCCATTCTGTAAGATCATCAAACCATTGTTCTACTTTAGCAGCCTTACCGCTATTGACACCCAAGTCCATAAGACTTGCGCCTAAAGAAAATAAACCTTTTGGAATTGCAATTAAACCGGAACCTATACCTGCTAGCATAGATTCAAATGTGCCTACTTTATTGTTTGATTCAGTTTGGACGTCAAATATAGAAGCCATTTAATCTCCTTAACGTTTCTTTTTTACCTTACCATTTTCATCTATGATAATAATTTTATCTTTTACAACGTAGACCCCTGGAGTTACTGACTTACCTTCTTTTACATTTGCCTCTACTATTGATTCCATAAAAGAAACTTCATCTCCGCCGTTTTTAATATGTGCGTCAACTTGTGTTGTGTCAGCCACATCAACTACGGGGATATCTATGTCTAATAAAATTCCTTCCAGAGAATTTCCCGACGGATTTCTCTGATGTTTGGTTCTGAATTCACCTATTCGTTCATTAAGAGTTTTTCCTGCTAATTGTTTATCATAAATTTCTATTTGTTTTCTTTTAACCTCATTGGCTAATGCTTTCTCTTCTTTATTTAAGTCATGTTGAATTTCACTTTTAAGTATAAGAGTATCAATTGCTCTTTTCATGTCAGCAGGTTTGTCGTATGCTTTACTAGCACCCTGAATGATTTTATTAATTAAACTTCCTGATCTAATATCACCTTTAAAATCTTGTGATTCATTTATTAGTCTACTTGCTTCAATTAAAGATTTTGAAGCAGCTTCGCTGTTCATACCTTTAATATCCATAATGTCTCTGTACTTTTGAATTTTCTCTGCTCTTATTTCGTCATCTGTTCTGCCATCCGGAACTAAATTTTCTGGCACTGTACCTTTTTTCTGATCAGCTATTTGTTTTTTTAATTTTGCAAGTTCTATTTCAGCTGCAGTTGGTCCCTCTTTCATGGATGAAATAGTCCATCCTTTTTTAGTTGAAGTAGGCATACCCATCCAATAAGATGTATCAGGTTTATCGGGTTTTATTCCCATAAACTTTGCTCCAGAAAATCCTGGATTATATCCTAGGGCCATTCGAGATAATGCATTAAGAGGCACTCCGCCTAGGTCATAAGCCCCTGCGATCATTTTTTTACCTCCGAGTGCAATTTGTTTTGGATCAAAAATGCTACCTACTGGTGTTTCAAACCAATTATAGCTTTTTTTCTTAGGTCCATCTTTAAACCCTATTCTACCACCACCTGCATGTGGCTCTCTGATACCTGACATGATACCCTCTTTAATAGGGCCGCCGTATCTAAACATTGGTCTATTTAATGGTCTCATAATTAATTACTCGTATATTTGTTTATACAATCCACCAAGACCTGTCATTGTACTTAATGCACTTTGCCATGGACTGCCTCCTCCCGGAGCATCGTATTGTGGTCCAGCCATGCCGCCAGCAAGACCTGTAATACCTGATGAATATTGACCTAGTCTTCCGTAAGGTTCGTAAGCTTGCGCTTGGTGTTGTTGCTGCTGTGCGTTTAATAATGCTTGATTATATCCTTGTTGCATTGAACCCATTGTGCCCAGTGCCTGTATATCTCCACCTAAACCTTGTCTTGCAAAATTAGATAGTCCCATCTGCTGGGAGCCTAATATTCCTAGATTAGTAAAATCTTGTGCACGTCTATTTTGTGCATCCATATAACCTTGTTGTAATAAACCTGATCTAATTCCAGCTCTGTTAGCTAAAGTGTCGCCCTGGTATTGTCCGAGCATTGCACCTTCT
>Ga0080013_1003474_pt1 | contig 16579 bp, 14 predicted proteins | sample ETNvirenome_6_85_FD_69236 | JGI IMG/M metagenome (GOLD analysis project Ga0080013, IMG submission 69236) | Marine viral communities from the Pacific Ocean - ETNP_6_85 (SPADES assembly) (version 2) | ecosystem: Environmental > Aquatic > Marine > Oceanic | place: Pacific Ocean | collected 2013-06-19 | reverse complement strand
GCATTAAAATTTGGAGATGTGGATAAAGGTTATATGGATTGGAGTAAACCACATATTGATAGTGAAGAATTTGAAGATAGTTTTTGGTTATGGTTTGATGACAGTGCTATTCATTCACTTGATAGGATTGGAATGGTAGGTGGTGAACCTATGATACAACCTAATTTATTTTCATTCTTAGATAGGATGATGGAATCATATAATAGATTAGATACTAAAAAGAAACCTATTTTATGGTTTGTTACTAACTTGAATGCGAGTGAAAAAATAATAGATAGGTTTTATGAATATCTTCCCAAGTTATGTGAGGTATTTCAAGTAGAAGTTCATGCGAGTATAGAAAGTTTTGGTAAAAAGGCAGAGTATATTAGATTTGGTTTAAATTGTGATAGATTTGTGAGGAATGCTAATAAATTATGTTCGTATGAGGATAAGAAAAATTTCCACTTCGGATTTCAGATAGCAAATAATAGTATGAGTATTACGGGATTGTTAGATTTTATAAAAGTGGCAAAGGATTTACAAGATACTTATAAAAGAGGAATTACATTAAAACATAATATAGTTACAATTCCTGAATTTCATTCACCAATGATTTTAACTAAAGATTTTGCAAAGTATTTAGATGAAGTTGTAGACTATTTAGAGAAATTACCAGTTAAAAGAATGTTACCAGTACCAGATCCGTTAGGAACTTGGGAATCTTTTCTTGAATGGATTACAAATATACGAGATAGTATTAAAAATCAAGAAGGAGAAAAGATAGATTGGATAGGTGGGGGTGTTGACGATGTTAGAGCTTCTTTTTATGAGTGGTTTAAGAAATATGATGAAAGACGAGAAATTAATTTTTTAGAAGTTTTTCCAGAATATAAAGAATTTTATAATTTGTGTAAGGAATTATGTGAGGTTAAAAATGGAATTATATAAACGAGAAAAATATTATCTTAAATTTAAGGAGGCGACTTGGGAAGGTTTTACACCAGATGATTATTTAGAATATTATGCATATATTAAAGAAAGGTTTGGAGTTGATATTGATTTTTTTGAAGATGCTTCAGATGATTTAGTTTATTGCCCAACAAAAGATATAGAACGAAAACGTCAAATAGAAAGTTCTAAAAGGCATTTAGAGGATGCTAAATTTAATTTAAGTGTAGCAATAGAACAAAAAAATGATGAAGATATAAAAGTTTGTTCTGATATAATTTCAGATTTAGAAAAAACTATACAAACTTTTGAAGAAGAGAATAAAAGATGGACAGATAAAAAGTTTCCACTACCTAATCTTAAACCAGGAGTTTTAGATGATATATTACGAGAACATATACCAGAAAATTTTTGTATTTTTCCTTTTACACAAATGAATATAGATCCAGATGGTAGAGTTAGACCCTGTTGTAAATGGGAAGTGGGTAATGTTTGGAATTATCACAATGGTTCATTGGAAGATAAAAATATTCAAGAGTTATTTGACCAACCATATATAGAAGAAGTTAAAAAAGAATTTTTAAGAGGAGAAAAACCTAAAGCGTGTAAGGCGTGTTGGGATGAAGAAGATGCTGGATTAGAATCAATTAGATATATGTACCAAATGGGTGGAAAACAAAGACCAACAGCTACTTGGTTTGAACATATAACATCACCAACACCCGTTGGACTCGATTTAAAGTTATCAAGTATTTGTAATAATAAGTGTAGAATTTGTAGCCCCTTTTTATCATCAAAATGGCTACAGGAACATGAGGATTTGGGTTTAGTGAGCGGTGATGTATTAAAACTTTATAGATTAAATGCTAAAGAAAAGTTTATAACAAATCCTGAAAATATTAAGATATTAAAACATTGGGCCCCAAGAATACAAGGTATAGATTTTTTTGGTGGAGAACCATTATTACAGGCAGAACATAATTTAATTTTGAAAACTATAGTTGAGACAGGGAAAGCAGAAGATATTACTTTGTATTATAATACTAATGGGGCAATATATGATGAAGAAATATGTAAACATTGGGAATCTTTTGGTCACGTTAATTTAAATTATAGTATTGATGATATTGGAAAGAGATTTGATTATGAGAGACATCCTGCAAAATACGTTGAGGTGGTGGATAATGTTAAAAAATATTATGATTATGTTTTTACTGATAAAGTAACGATGGATAAAATCATTAAAAATAAAAAATATTTTCATAGATTTAATTCTACCCGACATGGAGAATATCCAAGTCCAGAAATAATGAAACAGCGTGGTATGAAAATAGCAATGATAAATAGATTTTATATAACGGTTGGATTTTTTAATATATTTTATATAGATGAAATATTACGAGAATTAACTACTAACTTTAACATGGAAGTTCAGTTTAATCCAGTTCATTTTCCACATCATTACGCGTGTCATATTTTACCAGAAAAAATGAAAAAAGTTATAATTGAAAAATTAAATAAGATAAAATTTAGAAAGATTATGGATAATAAATATATTAAGTGTGCACCTGGTGGTTCAACTGTCAATAAAGAAATAGATCATTTAATTACCTTTATGAATTCATCAAAAGAAAATCCTCAATTGATTAAACATGCACTTAAAACTATACGAGTACATGATGAATATAGAAAGGAATCTTTTGAAGAAGTGTTTCCTGAAATGTGGGAGTTTTTAAAAGAGTATGAGTAAGTTACCAGATACAATTTGTTCTGCACCATTTTTTAAACTTGAATTGGATAATGCTTTTAGGTTTAGACCGTGTTGTAAGTTTGAGGGTGGATATAAAGTAGACGAAAAGTTTTCGTTTGAGGATGCTTGGAACTCACAAGGTAGAAAAAATCTAATAAAAGATTTTCTTGATGGTAAAAAACCTACACAATGTAGAGAGTGTTGGGTAGAAGAAGAATTAAATGTTCCGAGTTATAGGAGTCATATGTTAGATGTAATTCCTAAGTCAACAATTGAACAATCTTTAAATGATGAAAATATATATCCTAAATCTTTGGATATAAAAGTATCTAATCTTTGTAATATGAAGTGTAGAATATGTGGGCCAGGAGCTTCTTCATTAATAGCTAAAGAATATTTGAAACATGGAGAATTAGGTAAAGAAGATTATGAGTTTTTTAAAAGTAAAGCAGAAATATTAACAGATGTAAATATTTCAACTATTAAATCTTGGTTGCCAAGTATTGAAAGATTAGAAATTACAGGAGGAGAGTCTTTTATAAATTCACAAATGTATGATTTATTAGAATTATGTGTTGAAACAGATAATGCTAAACACATAACATTTCATACAAATACTAATGGGACAATTTTTAGTGAAAAGTTAAATAAAATATTTAAAGAATTTAAGTCTATAAGTATAGGTTTTAGTATTGATGATATAGGGGATAGATTTGAATATCAAAGAGATGGTGGTGATTGGAATAAAGTTAAAGAAAATTTAAGTAACTATCAAAAATTAGATTTACCTAAAGAATTTTTTATAAACTGTACTGTTAGTTTTTTAAATATATATTATATGCCAGAGTTTATTAATTGGTGTAATAAAAATAATTGGCATATGGGATTTAATATATTATTTTTACCACCACACAATCATATAGGTAATTTACCTCATAGGGTTAAAGATAAAATAATAGAGAAATATGAAGAATTTCCAGAACTACTCACAAATGAACCACATAATATAGATAAGTTACCAAAACTTATTGATATGATGAATTTAGTAGAAGTAGTAGATAATACTCTTTTTAATAAAGCATGGAATGAAATAAAAAAGGTAGATGGTCGTAGAAACCAAAAATATTCAGATTCACACCCAGAATTTTATAAAATAATTCAGGAGTATATAATTGAAAAAATATAAATATGTTGTGGCAAGTGGATGTAGTTTTACTGTAGGTGATATTTTAGCCCCAAATATAGTTAATCCAGGAGAGACCTATGGAGATATTGTAGCTAATCATTTTGATGCAAAATTTTATAATTTGGCTGAGGGTGGTGCTGCAATATCGAGTATGTACAGGAGAACTTTAGAATGGTGTGGTAATAATAAAGATAAGTTTAAAGATACTTTGATTATATTTGGTATGACTGGGGTAAACAGGATAGAGGTTTGGAATAGTTGGGATCGTAAGTGGCAAACTGATTTGACTCATCATCCATTGTTGGATGCTGAGTTAGAAATTAAACTTATGATTGATTGGCCCTTAGAACAAAGAAAAAACTATTTTATAAATTTTTATAATGATAATGCACAATTTTTATTAGCTACTAATATGATTATAGGGTTACAATCATTTTTAACATTGAATAATATAGACCACGTGTTTTTTGATGCGTTAGATCCTATTGATACATATTGGGAAAAATTTTGTGATGATAAAGAAGATAAATTTGGACACAAGTTATTATTTGATAATTTAGTTTCACACGAGAATTGGTATAAACATCCAGAGTATAAGTCTTTTAACGATTGTACATATACAAATATCCAAATGGGAGCATACAAAGATGGTACAGATCCCCATCCAAATAAAGAAGGACATGAATATTGGTCAAAATGTTTAATAGAGTTTATTGATGAAAAAATTAACAACTGAAGAACGTAAAAAATATAATAAAATGAGAAGGGATTTTGATTGGAAACAACGTCCTAATTTAGATAGTTGTTGCAATGCTCCTCTTAATAATATGTATTTTTCAACCAGAGGTAGTGTTTCACCATGTTGGATTTTAACAGATGACGTGGAACATTGGGGAGATAATAAATCTATAAATGATATATGGTTTGGAGAAAAATATAATGAGTTACGAGATAATTTAAAACAAGGAATTTTTCATCGTGAAAAGAAATGTGAAGTTTGTTATCACAATATAAAAAATCAAGTCTGGCCTTTAGCAATGGCATATGATAGATTTGGTGTAAATGAAAATAAATATCCTACACTATTAGAATTAGAATTGAGTAATGAATGTAATTTAGAGTGTTTGATGTGTGATGGAAATCTGAGTTCAGGTATAAGGAAAAATAGAGAAAAGTTACCAAAATTACCTATGCATTATAATGATAATTTTGTTGAACAGTTAAAAGAGTATATTCCACACTTGGAAGAATTAAGATTTAATGGTGGAGAACCCTTTTTACATAAAATAGTACATAAAATTTGTATGTTGGTATCAGAGATAAATCCAAAATTACAAATTAATATGGCAACTAATGGTATGGTATATAATAAAAGAGTACAAGAAATTTTAGATAAGTGTGATATTAGGATGAATATATCAATAGATGGGTTTACTAAAGAGACTTATGAAAAAATACGAGTGAATAGTGATTGGGAAACTTTAATGAAAAATTTCAAAATTTTTTGGAAGTATTTACTTAAAAAGAATCAAGCACCATCCGTTATGGTTAACCCAATGAGAAATAATTGGTGGGAAATGAAAGATGCTGTACGTTTTACAAATAAATATAAATCTAATCTTTGGTATAATACAATACATCATCCACCACACTTAGCTTTACATAATTTACCAATTGAAGAATTAAAAGATATTTATACTCAGCTAAAAGAGGATTTAAGAGAGTTGGAAGAAGAAAATAAATATTACACCAGTAGTAATACACCACCAGATTATTTAGAAAAGAGAATGGCCAATATAGGTAAGTTTTCAATGTTTGTAGAAAATCAAGTAGTTGGTTGGATAAATGAAAAAAGATAAAAAATTTTTGTTAAAAGAATCAAAAACATTTTGTATGGCTCCTTGGGTTGAACTACACGTGGCACCACACGGAAAGATTTTTCCTTGTTGTATGTCTGGTGCTTTTCCTGATAGGGCGATTGGTGATACTCGAAATGGAGATACTTTGAAGAAAAGTTGGAATTCAACGAATATGAAAAAATTAAGATTAGATATGTTGAATGAAAATAAAAATAAATTATGTGAGAGATGTCATAAATATGAAGATTTGGGTAAAGATAGTGAACGAACTTGGTATAATCAAAATTTTTTACAACATTTTGATAGAGTTAAACATACTGAAACTGATGGAAATTTATTAATTTATGATCCACCATATTTAGATATTAGATTTTCTAATATTTGTAATCTTCGTTGTCGGATATGTGGTCCTGAATTAAGTAGCGGTTGGTTTAATGATGCAAAAAAATTAAATCCAGAAGGGTTTAAGGAAAAAGAAATAATATCACCTACAGAAAGTCCTGAAGAATTATGGGAACAAGTTGAATCACTTATACCAACTATAGAACGGATTCATTTTGCTGGTGGCGAACCTTTGGTTATGGAAGAACATTATAAAATTTTGGAATTATTAATAGAAGAAAAAAATACAGATGTTACAATTACTTATAATACAAATTTTGCTAATTTAGTTTATAACGGAAAAAATGTATTAGATTATTGGAAAGAGTTTAGGGAAGTAGTTGTTTGTGCTAGTTTAGATGGTATGGGAAAACGTGGTGATTATATGAGAAAAGGACAACAATGGGATAAAATTGTTGAAAATCGTAATAAAATGAAAAAGAAATGTCCAAATACATATTTTCATATTACACCTGTAGTTAGTTTAATGAATGTTTTTCATATTTTAGATTTTTATAAATGGGCAGTAGATACTGAATTTATTTCACCTAAGAATATAACAATTTATTTATTGTTTGAACCGAAATATTATAATATTCAAGGATTGTCTACAGATATGAAAAATAGTGTTGTAGAAACTTATAATAAATTTTTTAATACTTATTTAACTAAATTTGATACTGATGTATCAACTCATGTTAAGAATCAATTTGAAGTAGTTTTGAATTACATACAAGAAGGTACATTGGATATTAAAAAGAATTTTATAAATATTAATACAAAATTAGATAAAATTAGAAAAGAAAATTTTAGAGAAATATTTCCTGAGATAGAAGGAATGTAAATAATGGATAAACGTATATTAAAAGAATATAATCAATATAGAAGTTCTGAATATCCAACTATATGTTATGCTCCAACAAAAAATATGTATTTAGATATTTTTGGAAATATAACATCTTGTTGTTTCAACAGAGGAATTTCAGTAGGAAAATATCCTGAAATGTCGTTAAAAGAAATATGGAATGGAAAATCTTATACACAATTACGTGAGGATGTAGATAATTTAGATTTTAATAAATGGTGTGGATTTTGTAAATATGATTTAGAGAATAAAAATTATAGTGGATTTAAGGGAAAATTTTGGGATACCTTACCATTGAATAATGATTGGCCAACAAGAATTGAATTTGAATTAACTAATAGATGTAATCTTGAATGTGTAATGTGTAATGGTGATTGGTCTCATTTAATACGAAAAAATAGAGAAAAGTTAGATCCGATAAAAATGGTATATGATGAGAAATTTGTAGAACAATTAGAGGAGTTTATACCAAGTTTACATGAAACGCTTTTTATTGGTGGAGAACCATTTGCAATAAATATTTATTATGATATATGGGAAAAAATGGTAGAATTGAATAATAAATGTAATATAATAATTCAGACTAATGGTACAATTTTGAATAATAGAATTAAAAAATTATTAGATAACGGAAAATTTACAATTAATATATCATTAGATTCTTTAAATGAAAAAAATTATAATGCTATTAGAGTGAATGCTGATTTTAATGTAGTGATGAAAAATTTAGAATATTATATGGAGTATTGTAAAAAGAGAGGTACAAGTTTTAGTATAACTCCTACGATAATTAAACAAAATTGTTTGGAGTTGGAAAATTTTGTTAATTTTGCAAATGAAAGAGGAATCGGAGTTTATTTTCATACAGCAGAGTTACCTAAAGAATGTTCTGTAAGGGATAATAGTTTAAATGAACTTAAAAAAATATATGATATTATGACAAAATTTAAATTTACAGAAAATACTTGGCAAGAAAAAGATAATAAAGAAAATGCAAAAAGTATTATATATAAAATAGATTTGTGGAAGCGAGAATTAGAATGTTAAATTTTTATTTTGATAATTTTGTGTTATTTCCAAATTTAAAATTTTATAAAGAATATTGTAATTTACATTATAAAAATTATTCTATTACTGTATGTCAAAAATTTCCTTATGTAAATGGGTATCCTAAATTTGTAAAGAATTTTGAGAATTTTGAGGAAAAACCACAAATTGTTATTAAAAGAAGTGATTTAAAATTTAAAGATAAACCATTTGCATTACCAATCGCAAATGGAATTCCAAGTTTTGTATGGGATATTATAAATAATAATGTGGATATTACAAAAAAAACACCATTAGAATATATGACACAGGAATGGATGAAGCTACCTTGGTCGTGGCCTGAGTTTGGCCCAAGAATAGAAGATTTTATTTATGATATATATCAGTTTAAACGTGACAATTCTGAGTATTTTAGTACACATGGTTGGTTTATTAATTATTTGTTATGGTTGGATATACCTTTTACAATTAATTCGTTAAATGAAAAGAATAATGATAAAATTTTTGGTAAAAAATGGTATGTAATAGATCATTTAAATTACATTCATAGTATGCCTTATGAAATGGATTTATATAAAAATACTATAGATTTTATTAAAGATACTGATATTAATTTAATGTTTTTAACTCCACAAGAACCATCTACATCGTCAGATAAATTTTATAATATAATTAAATTTTGTATTGATAGGAATTGTTTGGCTAATAAGATATTTTATTTAAGTCAAGATTTTTTTGTAAAAAATAAAATTTATAAAATTAAACCTTATATGTGTAAAGAGAAAAATAGTATTGTTAATAATTATGGTATTTTAGGCCCAGCCTTTCTTCTTAATGTACGACAACAGCAAAAGTATCTTACTACATATAAACCATCATTTGATTTGGAAAAAATAAATAGAAATAAACATTTTTATTTTGTAGTCGGTAATCCAAAAAAAGAAAGAATAAAGGCACTTTTATATTTTTATTCTGAAAATTTATTAAATAATATGAATTGGAGCTCTATATATCCTATTAAAGAAGCTTCTGAAATTACACCAAAAGTTTTTGAAGATGATTTGAATTATAATATTTGTACAAATGAACGCGAACTTACATTTGCAGAGGTTTTGAAAGATGATAATTATATACCAAAAAAAATAGTTGAAGATTCTTATATTTCAATTATATTTGAGGTAGATCCACGGGGATTAAACAGAATTATAGATGAAAAAATATTAAAACCAATTATTAGTTTACATCCATTTATTATTTATGGAAATCCTTATACATTGGATTATATTAGGGATATGGGGTTTGAAACTTTTCCAGAAATTTTTGATGAATCATATGATGAGATTATTGATGATGACGAAAGATTAGAGTTTATTCTGAGACAGATTGAAAATATTTGTAATTTATCTGTAGATGAAGTACATGAATTGTATAATAAAGTATATTCGAAACTTGTTAAAAATAGAGAATTATTTTTATCAATGGATATTAAAAAAGAATATGAAAGTTGGTTTGAAATATCGTGAATAAAGTAATATTTTGGTTTTTAAATAAAGATGAAGATAATATTCCAGTTCCGTTAATTAAAGGTATACAATTTGATACGATTACTCAGAAATTTATTCGTATTCCTAATGATAAAATCGGAAATGAATGGGATATGGATATAGATTTAGAATTATGTAATCAACTCAAGTATTATAATATAGATTATAAGGTGAATTTAATAGAAAGGGAATGTAGTATATCTTTAGATACTAATCTTATATGGATTAGTATTCCTGGATTTTTTGAATTAAAAACTACTTTAAATAAAATACCAAAAAAAGTATTAGAGTTTGCTAAAATTAACAATGCTACTATTCTAATTAATAATGCCCGTGAATCTTTTGATGATTACCCACCAGGAAAATTTCCCGAAAAAGTGATTAGTAATTTTATTAAAAGAAAAAAATTTCCAAACCATTTAATAAAAGTTATTATTAATAACCATGGTTTACCCAATAATATAACTAAACCAGAGTATTTTAGACCAATAAATCATTGGCCCATGTTTATGGTACAATATACAATACCTAATATTATAAAACATAATATTAAAAAAAATAAATATAATTTTTGTTTTTTGGCTGGTCATATGAGGAAGGGGTCTACAAGAGAGGAATTTTTAGCTAAAGGATTGGAATCTGGTATTATAGATGATAATTTTTTTTATACTAAGATATGTTATAATCCAAAAGAAGTTAGGGATAGATTGAAAAAATGTGGGTATAATAAAAATACAATTAAAAATTTAACTACTACATATGTAGTGGATTTGTTTGGAAATGAAATGTTGGGATCGGAGTTATATAAAGATGTATTACCTGGAATACCGGCATCGACTCCAGACCTAAATCTACCGCCACAGTCATTAAGTAGTTATGTAAATATAGCTATAGAGTCAAGACTTAATTGTAAATCTGTAACAGAAAAAGTATATAAGCATATACATAGAAAATTGCCATTCTTGGCGTTAGGATACCAGAATTTACATACTAAAGTATTACACGAAATGGGATTTAAACTGTATGATGAAGTGTTTGATTATTCATTCGATTGCAAAGAAGCACATCAAGATAGAATAGATTTACTTTTAAAAGAACTGCAAAGATTAAGTAATACAGATTTATCTGAAATACAAGATATTCTTAAACCAAAATTAGAATATAATTATAATAATTTTATGAAGATAGCTAATGATAAATCTACTTGGATTTATAGTTTGACTGGAAATTACATATGAAAAAAATAATTTTTTATAGAAAAAATTTAGATGATTCGGAAATGGAAGAATTTTTCAAATGGCCACAAGAAATTTCAGATTTATATGAATGTAGATTAATAGGAGATGAGGTTTCAGAAAATTTTTATAATTGGTACATAATAGACCTTGCAAGTGAGGAATCTATGGAAGGCAAATTTAATGATTGGATAGATGATAATATTGCTTTATTTTTGAAACAAAATAATATAAAAATTATGTTGTGGATGCCATTAGAATCCATACACCCTGTTAAACTATATACGTCGATGTTAGAATTTTTTAAATTAAATAAAATAGATTTAAATAATGTGTATCTCGTCCAGAATAATTTAAGTTTAGATAAATTTTTACATCCTGATGTTAACATTCGTACTCAGTATTCATCAGAATGGTTTAGATTTAGACAGTTATTATATTATAAAACATTACCACAAACAAAATTTACAAAAGAAGTATTGAGTGATAGCTATATTGAAAAAAATTTTACATTTAAACGAAATAAAAAATATTTTTTACCTATAAGAAATGTAAAAATTGAAAGAATTTTGTTATTGTCTATTTTAAATAGTTTGAATATATTAGATTGTGGATATTATAGTATTTTGGGAATAGAAGATGATAAATATTTAAAGAATTATCAACTTGAAAAAGTTGATGGAAAATTAGTTTTAGCACACGACTTGAAGGAATTACTAATACATAAAACAAAATATCTTAATAGTGGAGTAGATTTCGATGAAACCGAAGATTCGTTTTATTCAAGTGTTTTAGATTATTTTGATGTAACTCAAGTTGATATTGGAATAATATTAAATAAGGTTAGACGTACAATGGATGGCAATGAAAATATAGGAGTAGATTTTAAAGATTTTGCTGAAGGGCTGTATGATAAACAAGAGAATTTAGAAATAGATACTAAAATAAGTAAATATGATAGATTTGAAATGGGTATATATATTAATCAAGATTTTGATAAAGAAATAAAAGATTCATTATTTACTATTACTTGCGAATCTGTGTTCGAGGATAAACATCCGATAGTTATGACAGAAAAAGTATGGAAACCAATTATTTATATGCATCCATTTATAGTTTTAGGAAGTGTTTATACATTAAAAAATTTAAAAAAATTAGGATATAAAACATTTCCCGAATTTTTTGATGAAAGTTATGATGAGATAGAGGATCATAGAGAAAGATTAATTTTTTGTGCAGAACAAATATCTAAAGTTTGTCAAAAACCTATAGAAGAATTAAATGAAATGTATTTATCTGTTAAAGATAAATTAATATATAATAGAAATTTATATTTTTCATTTAATTTAAAAGAAACTTTTAAAAATTGGTTTATTTATTAGGAAATTTTAAATGAAAGAAAAAATATTTGCAGCTTTTGGGTGCTCTTTTACTTGGGGACAGGGATTATATTATTATGATTGGATTAAAAAAACCAAAATGACTGAAAGTGAAATTAAAGATTTTATGTTAACTGATATGGCAGGTATGCATAAACATTGGCCAGCCTTAAATTGTAAAGTCACTAATAGGGATTTGGAAAATATGAGAAACAGTCGTTATACAACACTACTTTCTAAAAAATTAGGTATGGATTATATTTGTAATTTAGAAAATGGTGGAAATAATTATGAAAATATAGATAAGATTAATTCCTTATTAAAGGGTATAGATTTTAAATCCATAGGTTATTTAGAAGAAGCACATACAACGGAGCAATTGGGAGTTGATAATTCAATATATGGAGATAAATTATTAAATAAAGATATTAAATTTATTATTTTACAACTTACTTCTGCGGAGAGAGATATGGGGGATGAATTTCCATTAACTGATGAAGAACTTAATAAGATAAATCACGGTAGTGGGGCAGATACTTCGGATAGTCGGTATAAACAAGTTTTATATAGTACTATAAAATATGTTGATAAAATTTATGATATGTGTAAAGAAAGAAATATACAATTTTTGGTATGGTGTTGGCCAGCAGATTTAGGATATGTTTTTAAAGATAAAAAATATTTTGTAAAAATAAAATTTAATGATATGGAGTATAATAGTCATAATGATTTAGAAGAAGATTATCCAGAATTTACTTTAGATGGAGATTTGAGACGGTTTGGTATAGCTGATGAACATCCATCAAAACGATTTCATATACTTATTAGTGAGGTAATATTAGATAAGTTGGAAAAATGAAAATTAAATCAAAAACAATAGATAAAAATGAATTCATTATAGATGATTTCACTCCAGGCAAACCATTAAGAATATATGATAAAAATGGTAATTGGAAAGATTATAATAATGAAAAATTAGTGGGTGACAAATTACATCATTTTAAAGGATGGAAATGTGGTGCTGGAACATTGAGTATGCATGTAGGTTTTCATGGAGAGGTAACGGTTGGTTCTTATTCTTGTAAGTGGGGAGTCAATAGTCCTAAGTCAATAAAAGAACAAAAATTGAGAAATATAAAACATGAATATGGTGTAAATATACTCGGTAATGTGTTTGATGACTTTAACCTACCTACAGGTTGGATAACGTGTGAACAAAAAGAATGCATTTGTGGGGCAGATTTATTCATACCTAAAGCAAAAACAAAAAAAGATTTGGATTTACTGAGAAAGACGCAATATTTATATACAGACTTTAGTAAACAGACTAAAAATGATTTCGAAATTGTTGCAATGGAAAAATCATTTTTACCTGGTTATAAAAAACAAATTTATTGGGATTTGTCTCTTGCTTGTAATTATGCTTGTTCTTATTGTTGGCAACACGATAAAAAAGAAAAATATAATACTTATGAGCAGTTAATGGAGGCAACTAATAAAATAGAGGATAAATTCATTAAAGGAGAAAATTGTAATTTTTGTATATCGGGAGGAGAACCAACATTTCAACCAGGTTATATGGATTGGGTTAAATATTTATTTAATAAGGGATATTATGTTTCATCACATAGTAATGGAAGTAATAAACCTGAAGTTTATAAAGAATTAATATATTATAGTGATTTAAATATTAGTGTACATTTCGAGTTTTATAAATCTGAGAGATTATTAAAAGTTTTAGATACAATCACACAAGAAAAAGTTAAGAATGATAACAAAGGAGTAAAACATTTAGAAGTAAAGTTAATGTTTAGACCTGGCATTAGAGAAGAATTGTTATGGTTTGAAAGACAAATACACCAAATACCTAATTTTACTGATTATTGTACATTATCAGTCGTCCCATTAGTTGGCCCGTATAAATATGAACCAAAAGAATCTTATTTTAAAGAAAAGGAATATGATATAATAGAAAAATATTATACTGACGAGGATAAAGAATTATTTGGAGATAGAAATTGAATCATAATAAATACATAGTGGGAATATGGAAAAATATTCGAATAAAGGCCAGCAATATTCCTGATGCACAGGAATATGATCCAGTATTTACTCATGAAGGGAATAAAATTATAATGCCTCAATTTGAACTATTTGAACGTGGAGAATTAAGTAAAGATGAATTGATGAATGGTATGGTTGAGGCAGTTCATCGACATCATGATGCCGGATTGCGTCATGGTGATTTAAATAGAGGTAATTTTATGATTAATATAGATAATAGAGTTGTATTAATTGATTTTGAGACGACTAAAAAACATTATAATGATAAAGAAGAAATCAAGCGAGATTTATATCAAGCGGCCGTTTCAATTATTAAAATTCATAATAGTTTATTCAAAAAAAATAGAAAAAAATTATTAATATTGAAAGAGAACTATGGTAGTCGATATGAGAAGGAAATTGCAATAACAAATAGGTTTTTAAAACTTACGAAAAACGGGTTTGATGTGGACGAATGGGAAACAATTAAAAGGATAAAAGAGGTAATAAAAAAATTATTTGGAGATAGAAATTGAACAAAATAATTGTTTATGCGATGCCACGGACTGGGAGTACCAGTTTAATGCATTTAATTGAGATGATAACTGGGGAGAAAATGTTACCAGAACCTTATCTATTTGGGAAAAAGGCAGGATTAGATTTTTTAGAAACTGGTAAATTTGAAGAAGGTATATGTGGTATTAAACATATTGCAGGTTCTTTTCCAGTTAAGGATCCTAATCCTGATATAAAAAAAGAAAAAGAACTTTTAGAGAAATTTGATGTTATTCTTTTTTTAGTTCGTAAAAATTTATTTGATGCACAACTATCATTAAGGGTGATGGATGAGACCAGTATTTTCCACTATGGTAGGAAACCTAAACCTGGATATTGGGATGATTGGGAATACAATCCCGATACAGACGAATTAGAAGCTTTCGATAAACATTATTATAATAAAAATAAATTATTTGAATCACCTATTACTATAGATTTAGAAGTTCTTATTTCAGACGCAGAACAAGACAAACAAACTTATATTGAAATGTATGAAAACGTGACTAATCATGGGAACTTCTATATTTTTTATTATGAGAATCTATATCCAAACTTACCAGGAGGGAAACTGAATAATTATGAAGTTTATGAAAAGGGTATTGCAAATTGGAAAGAAATTTATGATTATTATTTAGAACACAAGTCTGATTTTTTAATAGAGGAATTTGATACTAAATATAAAATATAAAGGAAAATATGAAATATTATCATAGTATAGAACGTAGAGAGATACATTTACCTTCAGATTTAACAATGGAGTTCGTGCCATTTTTTATATCAACTATAAATGAAATGATTTCTATATCAAGTAAGGATATAACAATATATTGTTCTTCTTATGGTGGGGATTTATATGCAGCATTTTCTATAATTGATTACATTAATTTAATTGAAGCTAAAGTGAATACTATATGTATAGGTGCGTCAATGTCTGCAGCCAGTATTATTTTAGGAAGTGGTACGGGAGAAAGAACAATGTCTAAGAATTCTACCGTTATGATACATAGTGCAGTATTTGAAGAAGGGAAAACTTCATATGTGATAAAATCTTCGGAACATTTAAAGAAATTAAAAATAAATATTTTGGAAGTTTTATCTAAGATTTCTAATAAAAATAAGGATTATTGGAAAACTAAAATAAAAGAAGATTTATATCTCAATAGCGAAGAATGTTTAGATTTAAATTTAATAGATAAAATTATTTGATATTTATTAATATATGGAAAAAGTAATCATAGTAAACCCCGACGCTAAAATGGATGCAAAACAATTTGCATACGCTCCCTTGGGCCCATTATACATAGCGGCTGTTTTAGAACGAGATGGGTTCGAATGTGAGTTGTGGGATTTAAGAGAAGATTATAACTCATATGATAATCCACCAAAAGGTGATATCTACTGTATTACTGCCGTTACACCACAAATAGATGATATGAAAGAAGTGGCTCGTAATATCAAAAAGAAGTATGGAGATAAGTCATATACAATTTTAGGTGGCCCACACGCAACTTGGTTACCAGATGATTGTGTGGATGACTTTGATTGTGTGGTTCAAGATGAGGCAGAGAGTATTATAACAAAGATTTGTACAGAGAAACCAAAAGGATTACAAAGAGGTGATAGGATTGTTGATTTAGATACGATACCTCATCCCGCAAGACATTTACTACCCGACCATAGAGCAGCAAGTGCAGACTTATGGGGTGGATACAATTATGAGAGTGATGTAATTGGTGCAACATTAATGACAAGTAGAGGTTGTCCTTTTGCTTGTGCTTTTTGTGCCAATCTACAGCAGAAAA
>Ga0080013_1003473_pt1 | contig 16581 bp, 20 predicted proteins | sample ETNvirenome_6_85_FD_69236 | JGI IMG/M metagenome (GOLD analysis project Ga0080013, IMG submission 69236) | Marine viral communities from the Pacific Ocean - ETNP_6_85 (SPADES assembly) (version 2) | ecosystem: Environmental > Aquatic > Marine > Oceanic | place: Pacific Ocean | collected 2013-06-19 | reverse complement strand
GTTGTCCTTGATAGACTTGGCGTTACCGTCGATGTCATAGACCCGCACGGTGTTGTCTCCAAGAGCGCTCTGGTCCCCCAGGACAACCACATATCTCTCGTCGGCATCCCGGTTGATCGTATGGGCCATCACGGTCCCGGCGTCTCCCGAGAAGACTGTGGCTATGTGTTCTGTCGGAGGCCTCTTGGTGAGACCCTCGACCACAGTAGCCATGGCGTTCTCTTGCAGCTCCGCCTGACCGGGGAATCGCAAGGCAGCGGGTTGCTGACTGACTCCCCCGATCAGGTTGGGGACCGGGGAGTTAATCAGGGCCATCAGCTAAGGGTGTCCAGGCTGGAGGACTTGAAGGCAGTCGGGCGATCTATGATGCGGTATACGTCGTAATTATTAAAGATACTGTGATCCGCCGTATCGCCCTCCATGTCCTTCAGGTCAGCCAAGGCTTTCACCTCGTCCGTCATGTTGTATGTGTGGTGATTCCCAGAGCCCACCATGCGGTCTTGGAAGACCCTGGCAGCTCGAATCATCATCAACCGACGAGCCGCTTCCGGCGTGTCATCAAATGCCATGAAGTAAATGACATCACAGGTCAGCTTGTCGGTAATCGTGTATGTGTGGTTCTTCCGGTCATACAGCCGGTTCCCACGTTGGACCAAATCCAGGCCCGTGTTGTATCCGGGGGTGGCGTCAATGCGAGCCACATCGGTCCCCAGGACGATCTCGCTGTTACCGTCAGGAGACAGCGGGACTTTCCTCTCGTAGTTGAAGGCCCACCCCTGGGAGGTGACCTCTCGGGTGACTTCATCCAGGATGTTCTGAGCAACCACGGCATCAGCGGTCTGCTGGCCGGTCAACGTACTGACGGGGCTGGAGCCCACCGCAGACAACATCGTGTTGACTGCCTGCAATTTGGTTGTGTTCGTTATTGCCATTGGTTTCTCAGGAAAAGAAGGGGGACACCCCTAGTCGAAACTAGAGGTGTCCCCAGGAGGCATCAGAGGAGGAAGGACTCCGATTCAGATTTTGGTTTAGGCCGTGATGGCTGCAACCGCGCACTCAGGACGGAGGATACCGTGCCCACACATGTACTTCGCAAGGAAGAGCGTGGCGAGGCGGTCCACTTGGTACTCACTCTCCAGGGAGAGGTCGGCAAGTTTGACGGTGCCCACAGCCTCTTTGGTGAAGGCGAGGCCCCAGAGCTTGCTGAAGTCGGCGTTGTAGCCAACACCGGCGCTGCCGAAGACATCGTTGTTCTCACCAGTCGTAGTGACGGCGTCAGAGTCAGTGGACCTCATGTTGTTGGTAGACACGATGGTCATACCAGCAACCTTGTAGACCACGCCCGAGTCGAGACCGCCGTTACCGCCGACATAGTCGCGGTTGACGAGTGCCGTACCCGATCCTGCGTCTTCAATCAGCTTGTAGTATTCAGCCGGTCGAAGGGCAAAGTAGCGGTTGTCGGTCGGGGCGTCGTTCTCGTCAAGCTGTTCGGCAGCGTCGAAGGCGAAACCGATGAGGTCGTCGCCAGTGCTACCAGACATGGTGATCTCACCGCCGACAGGACCGCCGGTCACGTTCGGAGTAGACTCCTTGGCAGCCGCGAAGATCGTCGAGATGACGTTCTGGTCCATGCGCTTGGAGAGGGCTCTTCCGATGGCCGAAGCGTACTCACTACGGACATCGTAGTGGTTCATCAGTTCATCTGCATCAGCGACCAAGACCGAAGACGTGAGGATATCGTCAATCGAGATGATCCTCTCGTTGTGGTTGATCTTGCTGAGGTAGTTGTCACCATCGGCGTCGGCCCCATCAATTACGGATTCACCGGGAGTGTGGTAACGAGCAGCCGCAACCCCGAGGCACGGGAACTGAGCTGACTTACCACTGGAGATTGTACGGACAGTGTGCTTGTCCATGAATTTGTTGGTCTCTTGGAATGTACTGAGTACCTCTCCAGCGAAGACCTTAAGGAACAGGGCGTCGGCATCAGAAGCGCCGTTGACCTGACCAAGACGTGAAACATCAACCATTGTTGATACTCCTAGATTTGTTGGTTTGCGTTACAGAAAAGGGAAATAACAACACTCGCGCACAAACCCTGGAGCAGCCGGTTATCCGCCTTGACGGGCCGGGTCAGACGATAAGTCTAAGTGTGTTGTGTTTTATTGTTCGATGTCCTTCCGGTTATCTTCGCCGTTATTCTCCCCAGTCACCAGGGGTTGAGCAGCCCCCCAAGGCTAGTGCGCCAACCAGGAGGGGCCTCAACATTACGCTTCGGGGGTATCCTTAGGCTCTTCGGCAACGACCGCAGCCTTCTTGCGACGGCGAGCCCTACCTAGGAGGACCGCAGCAAGAGCAGCAGCTCCGCCAGCGGCCATGGGGTTACCCGTGACAGTCCCGACGATTCCCTCGACGGCACCGGAGATGCCTTCGGAGTTGTCGGCAACTAGGTCCCCAACGGTGGTTGTTTCAACCTCGCCGTCCGGGGTGATAACGTCGATGGTCTTATCCAGAACAGCGCAACTCGCTAGAGCCCCAACAAGGGCCAGGGCGATAAGACTACTTCGCATTTTTCTTTGCCATCCCACGGCTGATTGCATAAAGACCTGAGCCAACGGCAGCCGCAATAAGAGCGGCGGTCTTGATGGAGTCAGAGAAGTCGCCCATAAGCACCCAGCCACATAGGCCAAGTAGACCAGTCTGGGAAACACCTTCGGAGGTGCTTGTCAAACTGCCCACTGAGAATTTCGGTAGTTCCATTGTTTACATCACGTTTGAGACACTGAGTCGGGCTTGGACCTTCGCTCGGAACGCCGGATCTGTTTTGTATTCCGGGTTCTTCATGTCAGCCGTGACCTGGGCCAAAGACTCATAGGGAGAGGGGCCGGAACTTCCTTCAGGTCGAGACTGTAGGAGTTGGGGGGAAGACCCGGTGGATTGTGTATAGAGGGCCGCCAGTCCTTTGACGGCCAAGTTGGCCTGGGCGAGATCAGAGTTCACGGCATCATTGAAGGCGTTGATGTCTTCAGCCGGGAGGTTGTCTGCTGCCCAGGTGACCATGCGATTGTAGTTATCCTCGCCACCGACTGACGAGTAGATCGCCCCGAGTTCCTGCTGTTGCTTGAGGGTTTCAAACTCAGAGGCAGTCGCGGACTTCTGGAGGTAATCGTCAATCAGCTCTTCAGGGAACTTCTCAGCCAATGCAGCGCGACTCTTAGGGCTGAGTTGGCCCGTTGCCGTGTACTCATCGACATACGGTTGAAGCTCATCCAGACCAGCCCGAGGAGCCTCAGCAGGTGTCTCGGGTTTTGCGTGGAATCTCTTTTCCAGTTCACTGTATGCCTCCGCCAGTTTGTCGAAGTCACCGGCAAACTTCTCGGTGACGTTCTCTACGCCGTCCGCCTGCTGGATCTGAAGACCCTCGGGCTCCGGGGGTGTCTCCGGCGTCTCAGCGGCCAGTGCTTCCTCCATAGCGGAGTCCACCTTGGGTTCGCCTGCGGTTCCTTCTTCAAACTGTACTTTGCTGTATTCAGCCATTTATCCTTCCTCGGGTGTAGGGGCTTCCATGTTCTTCTGGGCCATATCCAAGACCTGGGGTCCGAACTGTTGGACCATGCCTTGCATCTGGTTTTGCTGCGTCTCCTGTTGGATCTGCTCTTCAGTCTTCACGAGGCCCTTCATGGGTAGACCCAGGGCCGTCGCTCGACGTTCTAAATAATCCCGGATGTCGAGATACTGGTTGAGCATCTCAGGACCAAAGGTCTGCATGGCCCCCGCGATGAAGACATCCAGTCTCGTGAGATCCTGACCGCGACCCAGGGCTTCAATGCCGGTGACCACGGTGGGCTTCACGATGTCCTTGGGGATCTTCGGTAGACGCCCCTGGGACTTCATGCGGTCCATCACCAGGGTCACCAGTTTCATCTGGAGTTCCTGGGACAAGATCGAATATTGACCGGCAAGCTGGGCCTCCAGCTCTTGGATCATGTACCTGATCTCCTCGGCGGTGACGCGCTCACCCTGCCGTTGGACACTGGTGTTCAACATGAAGCTGTACCCCAGTCTCTCGGAGATATTGTTGATCGCCTCGTAGGCAATCCTCATGTCTGCTGCCTTAGATCCCAGCGTGACCACGGACACATCGTCCGCTCGTCCCTCTCGGATGGCTCCGTTGGGAGCCTCGGCTAATGTACGGGCTCTTGTGGGGGACGCTGGGTCCACCAAGAATAGGACCTTGGAGGCAGCGGCAGCCCCCTCGATCATCGCCTGAGACAGCGCCTCAAGGCTCTGGAGGTCCCCCAACAGTTCGACAGCGTATCCGTACCCATAGTCCATCCCGGTCACAGCGTTCATCCTGAGCGCCATATAGGGGAGCTTGTCAGCCTTGAAGGTGCCCATGGTGGACTCAACAGTCTCACCGGCAGCTTCCTGCCAGACCTCGTAGTTGTCTTTGTCTGACCGATGTACGCAGGTGTATATGTCTACACCGTCCTCTGAGCCACCCGTAGATTCCGAAGGCAGCATCGCCCGGACCTCCTCAGGCAGAGCTGAGGGAGAGATGGTCTCTTTGATGACGATGGTTTCGATGTCACCCTTGTAGTCCCGCTGGACCACATAGCGGTCCATCTTATAGACCCGCATGGTGCCCTCTTCGGGCATATACATCAGAGCATTCCCGCAGACCACCAGTTGCTTCAGGGCCTCGAAGACCGGCACCCGGAGGGCCAACGCTTCGATCTCCCCGTGTACGGCATTCTCGATTTCAGCAAGAGACGCCTCGACTTCCGTGCGGGCGTCCTCCATCCCCGTGAGTTGCTCGAGGGTGAAGGGGTCCACCTGAAGACGAAAGAAGGGCTGGCTAGGGGGTAGGAGACTTAGGAGGAGCTTGCTAGCCAGATTACTAATCCCACGGGCACCGACCGACTGATAGGGGGTAGCCAGTTTGGTGGAGTGGGAGTGACCTTCTTCCGTCAACAGGTGCGGGATAGTTACTTTCGCAACATCCCGGCCACGTCGCAGGTAACTATCACGTTTGCTTGAGAGCTTGGTGTAGAGGCCTGCGGCGGTGCTTCTTTCCATGTTACTGGGGTAGGTTCAGGGGGATACGAAGACGGCTCAGAGAACCCTGGGAACCGCCAGAGGCCGTGCGTGACCGCCCGATAGGGGTGGGGCGGATCTTCCTGGTCATCCTGGTGGGAGCCGGGGGAGCGGGCGGAGGAGGTGCGGGCATCTCCGGCATCTTGGGTTTACTGAATAGGCACATGGTTATGGCTTGCTTCGTTCCACTTGTTCGTTGAAGAGTTCAGCCAGGAAGTCCACAACAGACCGCTGGCCCGCCCGATACCAGATCTCGCGGTCTTTCCAATCGAGACCTGGGAACCGGGGAGGGAACCTTTCCTCTAATTCGGCCATTAAAGCCTTCGTAATACGAGGGAATGCGTGTTCCGTAAGGCGGATCTTATCTGCCATTACTGTGCCTTAGGTATGCTGCCAATAGGATCGAATAGTTGATAAGGTCCAGCAGGGTATCCTCCACCGTCTCATCGCCAACCTCCAGTCTCCCGAGGTCGGCATAGGTAGACAGCCGGGACATCTTGTCGGTCATGCGAACCAGGAACCCCTGTTCCGTGGTCATAATCCCCATGGCCTCCACGCGACTGAAGTTGGCAAAGGGATCATTCCCGCCACCGGCAGCCGACGTGTAGTCGTTGTTCTTTTTCTTACAGATAGCCAGGGCCTTCTCGGCCATGGACTGATGGAACTCAAACAGCTCGTTCTGATTCATACCTTCTTCCTCTCAGGGGTCCACAGTTTCAGTTTCTTGGTCTTGAGATTGTACTCAGTGGTTCTCAGAATGCGGGCAAGTTGAGCCTGACGGACAGCTTCGTCTTCCCCGAGACCCTTCTTCTCATACGCCTGGACAACCTCGTCCCAGCAGCCCACCTCCAGGATCTTCTCCGCCGTCTTGGGTCCGCACCCAGGCAGGCCGGGGTATCCATCGGTTGAGTCCCCGGTCAACGTCTGGGTAAGAAACCAGCGATCTGCCTCCCGTTTGGTGATCTTCCTGACCTCTCCTTCAGAGGGCCGGTAGACGTACCCCGGTATCTGTAGGAGGTCCTTGTCCTCGCTGACGATGATCTTCGTACCCTTGATGGACCGGGAGGTACTGAGGATGCCCATGACATCGTCAGCCTCCAGCCGGTCAATCACCCGGCACCTGTAGGCGTCCAGGCAATACCGACGCAGCTCGGGGAAGATCGTTGGCTTCCTCTGGCCCTTGCGGTTGCTCTTGTAGTATTCCGCCACATCGTTCCTGAAGTTGTCCGGTGCCGTGAAACACAGGATCACCTTGTCAGCGTTCAAGTGGTCCTTGTACCAGCGGACATCACAGTCCACCCGCTGTTTGGCCTCACGGGCATCTGCCGTTACAGACCAGATGTCTTCCGCCTGATCCCAACAGATGATCTGCTCACATGAGGCTGCCGTCTGGTGGATCAGGATGTCCGCGTCTATCAGTAGGGTCGTCGTCATCTTCTTCCTCGTCGAATTTTGTCAGGATATGGTCACTCCCGATAACCATCAGCTTTGTCACCTCTGTCGGTGGACCGCTGACACCCATCAGGTACTTCTTCTTCTGTTCGTTGGTCTTCTGCCGGATGAACACCACGCTGGCTCCGCTCCTCCGTTGAAGTTCCTCAATCAGTTCCCCTATGAAGAAGTCTTTAATTGAGTGAACCATGTCTTGTACGGGATTCTCTTTAGGGCTTTGAGTTCTCGCAGAAACGCCTGCCGCATCTCTGTCTTTGGGGGATACCGAAGGACCTTCCTCAAGAGTGATGCCTGCCTGTGCTTTTCCCGGAGATGCGGGAGTATGTCCTCTAACAGCCGGTCTGCATTAGGTCCCATGACATACCAGCGAAACATAGGTTTACGGGCTAAGTCGGGCTGGTAAGCCGTTGTAAATGTCCCGCCGTAACTCTCGTGGAGATCCCGCAAGGTCTCCGGGTAAGTTGTGGCAGCTTCGACAATCGGGGTGGCCAAGAACCGAAAGCATCCCTCACCATCAAGGAACCCAGCGATGTACTCTGGACTCAGTGTGTCTCCCACCAGTTCCTTCCTATTCGGGACTCAGCGGCTAGAGGTATATGGAAGTCGAAGACATCCCCAGAGGCTTCAATAGCGAACCGGGCGTTGTCTGACACGATGTCCGAGACAACCTCCAGGCATTCAATCTGGAACTCATCATGTACGTGAGCGACCAGAGCCCAGTCCGTAGGTTTGTATAGCTGTATACGGGCCAACCTGTCAGACAGAATACAGGTGGCTGTTTTCATAAGGAGAGCCCCGGCACTCTGGAGCAGCAGGTTGAGAGCTGAGTGTTGGCTGCGACAGTGTAGCTTGCGTCCATCCAGGCCCTTCAGGACACCATCGGTCTTCGCCTTATGCTTGACGGCATCCGTCAGTTTCTTGAGAGCCGGGGTGTTGTCCATGAACCGCTTGCGGAGAGCCCTGCCCTCCTTCATACCGCCGTCCACGATCTCCCCCAGCTTGGCGTCTCCAGCGCCGTACACGAGGGCATAAATCAGAGTCTTCGCCTGGGACCTGTCAGTCAGCCCTGCGGCCTCCATGTTCTGCGTATGGATGTCACCCTCCAAGATCTGGCGGGCATACGCCCCGTTGTCCCAGGGGTACATATAGTGAGCGAGACACCGCAGTTCTAACCCCGAAGCATCACAGCCCACCAACGCATAGTCCTCAGGGACGATGAAGAGATTGCGGAACTCTTCGTCGGCAGGGACCTGGGCCATGTTCGGGGAGTGATGGGCACATCTCCCGGACACCGTACCGTTAGCGATCACCCGACCGTGGACTCTGTCGTCTCTGTCGGCCAACCCCAGTAGGCTGTTCTTACCCTCGGCCAACTGGCCGATCTTCTTCTGGGTCAGGAGGTAGTCCATCAGCACCCAGGCTTCCGGGATACATCCCCCCAGTTCCCTCAGGATCGTCTCGGAGACCTTCGGGCGTCCATCCGGGGTGAACTCCTCGGGGACCCAGCCGTGCTCTTGGAGACGCTCTGCGATCTGCTTACGGGACCCTGGGTTGAACACCTCGGTCTTGTCTTTCAGGCGACGGCCCGTCTTCTCCGAGTACCGCTCGATGGTCTTGGGTGGGAAGGCTACCGCCAGTGCCTCCTCGTGTCCCCGCTGTCTCTTAGTCAACCGGGCGTATAGCTTCTCAGCTTCCCGCCGATCAAACAGGAACCCGTGTCTACTCATGTCCTCCATGAGGACCGTGAACTTGTGCTCCAAGGCAACCGAGGCTTCTGTCGGGTCCTTGTACTGGATCTCATTCCACAGTCTCCAGGTCACCTCGACATCCCTGGCACAGTAGTCTGAAAGTTCTTGAGACCACCGCTCGAAGATCGACTTGTCCTCAGTCACGTCAGTCCACTTCTCGAACCCCAGCCGGAGTCCCCAAGCCTCCAAGGAGTGAGACCCGGCGGTGACCTCGATGTTCTTTCCCCAGTGCTTCTGGTGGTCCAACTCCCGGAGATGCGGCCAGATCAGCCGGGAGTAGATCAGGGTGTCCTTGATCTCAGCTCGCGTGGTCCACTCGGGGTACAGCTTGCGGATCGCTATTAGGTCAAACCCGATGATGTTGTGGCCGATGATTACGTCAGCCTCTTGGAGAGACTTCAGGCCCAGGTAGAAGTTGCCCTCGTTCTCATGGTTGTACCGATGGATCTCTCCGGTGTCGCAGTCCAGGGTGACGAGACAATGGATCATCTCGGGTTCCAGGCTGTCCGTCTCGATGTCGAATATTAGTGATGTCACCTTTCTCTCCTCCTCAGGTTTCGGTGTACAGAAGTCACAGTGGTGCCAGCGTTTGGTCACAGGTTACCCTTCACCTTCTTCCAGTAATCCTTTGTGTGTTCGCGGTTCTTCCAGTTGGGACCGCCGTGGAACAGCCGCGACAAGGTCTCATAGTCTTCTGCATAAAGAGCGTTCGGTTCCCACCGCAGGAAGTAGACGAACATGACCAGCTCGGCATTCCGCATCCCCCGGCAGTCCTCGAAGACCAGCCCCATGTCCGGGTAGAACCCAGCGGCATCCTCGAAGAACGCCAGGGTGATCTGGTAGGGACCGATCTCTCCATGGGCTCCGTTGGCCGCCCAGGGGTTCTGTTCACCTCCGGTCTCGACCTGCTGGATCGCTTGGTACAGGGGACGCAGGCCATCGTTAGAAAGGAGGATCGACATTCGCTCGGACAGACTCAAAGGCTTCTTCAACGACATGAAGGAGTCCAGAGTCTTCGTCGTATCGAAGGGTGTCTGCTGTTCCGATTTGTCCTGAGTAGCGGTTCTTAGCAACCCGGAGCCTTCGGTCGTTAGGCGAACCCTCCCTGTCGGGAGCCTCAAGGAAGACGATTGCGTCTGCATAATGAGCGATGGCAGCGCTACCGCGAAGATCAGCCAAAGATATAGAGCCAGACTCTTCATGTGCTTGTCCTTGAGATTTACGTAGGTGAGAAACGAGAATGAGCCCCACTCCGCAGGACTCAACTAATGCCCGAAGGTTCGACATGATGCTGTCGATGAGCTGCCGCTCGTTGTCAGATCCGCCAGCGGCGATCAACATGTGGAGGTGATCGAGGATCACATAGTCCACCCCCTCGGAAAGCCTCATGTACTTGATCCTAGCCAGCAGGTTCCCGATGCCTCCGCTGGGGTCATGCTTGAGAACAATCAGTCCCCCTTCAAACTCTTCCTTTAGCGTGTCCGCCAAAGCCTCTGGGGATAGGTCGCCCCGATCCAGGTGTAGCGGTTTCCCCAAGACTTGCCCGAGGAGGCCAAGGATGGACTGGACCACGCTCTCTTCCAGACCGATGTATCCGACCTTGGCCCCCTCCCGGATCATGTGAACTGCGAGACCCCGGCAGAACTGACTCTTGCCCATGCCCGTTCCGCTGGACAGGACAACAATCTCCCCCTGCCGGATACCTCTCAGGGTCATCTGGAGCCTTGGGAATTGCCAGGGTATCGAGGGGATCTCGACCTCGTTGGTTATCAGTTCACACAGGTCCGTAACTGTCAGGATGCCGTCCGGTCGATAGACCTTGGCTTCCCACCAGGAGTTGACCACCTCCTCATGCTGCCCCTCCAGCAGAGCCTCACAGATATCCTTGGACCCTGTGGGGACGTTGGCTATCCGGGCTTTACCGGGGGTCAATAGAGCGGCACACTCGACAGCCGCCTTGCGACCGGGGGTGTCGGCGTCAAAGAAGAACACCACCCGCTCATAGGTCTCCAGCATCTCGATGTGTTTGGCGATGATCTTCTTGGCTGACTGGGCTCCGTTGGGTAGAGAGACCACAGGCCTTTTGCCAGAGAACAGTTGGTCCAAGGCAAGACAGTCGATCTCTCCCTCAGTGATCGTGATGTACTTCCCCCGGTCATTACGGAATCGGTGAGACTGCCAGAGACCCATAGCTTTGGCGTCCCCCCGGATCTCGAACCGCTTGTCCTGGTACCTTAGCTTCTGAGCAACCACGGTCCCGGTGTCATCACAGTAGTCCGCCACTTGGACAGGCTGCCCGTTGACTTCACCGACACCGTAGCCAGCTCTAGCACAGGTAGACTTGCCGATCTTCCGAGCCGTCAGGTCCACCGGGGAGTGTCTCACTAGATCCTTGTGCATCCAGTTCACCTCCTTGATGGCTTCAGTTCCATCAGGCCAGAAATGGACACCGCAGGAGAAGCAGTACGAATGGTGAACCTCCAGAGTGTCGGCGTCACCATATACAGCACGACCATCAGACGATCCGCAGACGCAGGACTCATGCCTGAGGAATGAGCCGGTATCTTGCATAGCGTCTTCCGTTAGAGTCCTTCTTCATGTCGGTCTCGATGTCGTACCCGGCGTCTCTCAGGTCTTTGATGCGAGCAGCCAGCCGGAAACAGCCAGCCCATACCAAGGCCTCTGCCGGTGAGATCGTCTTGCCACTTTCGAGATACTCAAGAATCTGTGTTGTCTGTGTCTTCATAACGCTCCTCTATATTTTGTCAGTCGATTGTCGCTTCCTGTTGGCAGGCTTCCCAGTGCTCATCGTCGGACCAGTAAGGCTCCACTCGTACTTCGATCCATCCGTCTTGTTCTGGTTCAGCCCATGACTTCGTAGCTGTCAGTTGGACAACCTGCTGGTCATCCTCAAACAACTGCCCGTTCAGGGCATCAAGCGCAGCCTTCACGGCATTGTCTGTGTCCCACTTGGGGTACTGGAGGATTGTCTTCTTAGGTCTCCTAGCGAAGAACCTGAGGTCCACACTAAGGGGACCCTCAAGAGGACAACCCTCCAGCCCTTGTTCGCTGATGGCTACCGGAACCGCATGAGCCGCCTGTTTACGAAAGGTGTTGTAGGTCTTCGCATAGAAGACCCGGTTGTTCCTTGCGAGCCGGGGTCGGCTGGCGGGTACGGGGTTCAAAGGCAGCACCAGCAGCATCAGAATCCAGAGGCGTCCTCCGCCTGTGATTCCGTAACGAGATCCTCGTCCGCTGTGAAGCCTTCGGATGCGGTGAACCCATGGCCCCCGCCTCCGCCGAACTCCACCAGCTCTAGCACCTTGACTGCCTTGCACCAGAGGGTGACCCCGGTAGTCCCGGAGGGAGTACAGTAGGGGTTGACCTCAGTGGACACCTGGAGCGTCGAGCCCCCTCCAACCTTGGCGGTTGTCGGTTTCAGTTGTGAGTCCAGCAGGGTCGGGCGCTGCTCCCAGGAGTCTCCGTTCCTGGAGGTGATCTTCGCCTTCAACTTGAAGGACAGAAGGACATGATCGGGGTTCTCCTCGTCGTCCTTCCAGGGCAGGTCGTTCTGCTCCAGCTTATTCTTGCCCTTCTGTGAGCAGGCCATCTGGTACTTCTCGTCACGGAACTGGGAGACCTCGTACATGAAGCCTTCGGCCTCCTTGCGGGGGACTCGGAGTTTCAGGTGGAACAGACCAGCCGGGTCAAACTCCCGGTCGGGCTCATTGAGACGAGGCCATACGGCGATGCCTTCGGGGGATACAATTTTCAGTCGAGTTGCCATTCGTTCCTCTTTCAGTTCTAGGTTCTAGTTGAAGAAATAATCTGAGTTGATTACGCAAGCCGGATCTAGGTCGCCGTACTCAGGCAGCTCAGGGAGTTCCACCCCGGCTGGCAAATAGGCTTGGACCTCATCCCGGAAGTCACGCAAGAGATCCATGGAGAACATCTCTGCGTAGGACGCCCTGACGGCACCGCTCAATGTCGATGAGTCGGCAGCCACAGTGGCGAAGGAGTCATGCACCATCGCAAAGCTAGAGACGCCGTGCATCTTGGCGGTGTTGACGGTGGCACACATCGCCGCGCTGTCTAGCGAGTGGATGAAGTTGGGACTAAGAGCGTTAATCATCTTGCGACGATCCAACTTGTCCGTAGCCACCCGTAGGTTATGCCTGCGGATCTTGTCCCCGATCCTGGTCTTGACCACCTCGGAGTTCCACTTGGTGTACCGCTGTTTGACTGGGAAGCCGACCGGGGTAGTCCATCGGATCGGGATGTCATGCTCACAGCAGATATCCGCAACCTCTTTGAACCAATCCATGGCCCGCATGGCTCCCGTCAGTGTCTCCTCCATGGCCCGCCAGATGATCCGACTGAGGAACAGGCAGGGAGTCCAGGTGTTACCCAGCGGTAACTCCTTGCCGTTCTTCTTGGACTGGCTCTGGTACCAGTCTCGGGTGTACTCAAAGCAACTGTGGTGACTGGAGTTATAGGATCTCGTCATGCACGGGCGCTTGGTTAAACCACGATTTATCCCAAAATCCAGCCAGAATTTAGCAAACTCGTTTTGTGCTTTAGCCAGGTCTTCCAGTTGCCGGATGACGTTGTCGGCTACTGCCTGATAGAGGTCCTGGGGTTCGTCTGACGGTGTACAGTTCGTGGCCTCCGCACCCTCGGGGTCTCTCAGTAAGAGACTCAGGATTTGCAGGCCTGACTGGGTGGCATCCTGATGGATGGGGAGGCAACTGACAAAGTTCTCCGGGTCTTGGGTGTACCCTTGGAGTTCAAAGCAACCAGCCAGTGCCTCCCATGGACTGTCCGAAGAATGCCAGTCGTTGTTTGTATAAGGATCTTCCGCGACCGCTTGCAACATATCCATGTTGTCGTTGACCCATGACACCCGGTCATCGAAAGACAACTTGTCGTGTCCCCAGGCATTAGCGACAGCTATACCCAGCCATGCCTCTGCGGTCTTGGTCTCAATCCGCTTGCCCTCATTGAACAGCAGCAAGCCCTTGCATAAGGACGGCCCCTGGGGATGCAGAGCTAGGCTGACGGGATACTGACGGCCCCTCCAGTCAAGCTGGGAGGTAAACCACAGAGGACTCTCTTTGAACTTCTTAGCTATCCACAGGACCTTGGACAGCATGATCCGCTCGGATCTACTCTTGGCATTGGTGTCATTGACAGCAGCCGCAGCTCTCCGCCAGACCTTGCGGGCCTCGTCGTTGGTCGCTATGTCCTCTGGCTTCTCGGGTAACTCCAGGTCCTCCCGCTGGGGTAGGTCGGCACACTCCAGGTTGTTCTCCCAGTAATGCTGGAAGACCTCCAGGACACGCTCGTTGATCTTGAAGGGTGTCCCCTGGATAGCGTTGATCGCATCAAAGACCGTGCTCAGGTCATAGTCGTCCAACTCCTGGAGGTACTTGCGATCGTAGGTCTTAATCAAGACCCTCTTGTGAAGATCCTTGGAGTGGAACCCGCCGTCAACTATCGAGGTCCAGGGCCTAGGCTCTTGGACCAGCGGTAAGTACACCGGAGCCAACAGTTCATCCCTGGAGTGTGACTCCTCAAGGAACTTCATGCACTTCTGGCTGGCGTGTACCTCAGTGCGGGTCTTGTTGAACATCGTGGTCCGGTTGACGATATTCACGAGACCACTGATGGCTGCGAATCGGTCAACCAGTACGACACCGACAGACAACTTGTCGTTCTGAGGCCATGGTTTGAACTCGTGGTCTACCCGCCTCATCGCGGTGATGATGTGGCGTCTTCGGACCTTGTTAGATCCGTACTTGGAGGTCCGCTTGTACAGCGTGTCCCACAGTCCCTTGTCGGTCTCCTCCAGGGTCCGATAGCGGACCTCGTCCTCAACCAGCGAGGCGACCGTCATGCACAGGCGGGTAAACAGCTTGCGGTGGGCTACTCCATCCAGGATGGCACGAGCTGCCAATGCACAAGAGACATCCAGACCCAACAGGTCCAGGTATTCGATGGCCCGGTGTTTCCTCCCCGGCTTACTGCGGGCAGTCGTCTGCCAAGCCTTCATCTCCTCCTCGAAGGGCTTGAGGTAGTGAGCCAACAGCCTCCGCCCGATGGGCATAGCTGTCTCTAGTTCCTTCTCACGGGCCTGGGCCAACTTCGTCCGATACCGGGCGACACCTAACTCAGACATCTCCTTCTCTAACTCATGCTGCTCCATGGTTTTCCTTTCGGTCAACCACGAGTGAGTCAGGCGTGGAAAGTGGTTCCCTTACTGTCCCCGAGTCAGATATGAAAAAGCCCCGGAAACCGTAAGGTTCCCGAGGCTCTCTGCTAGGGGTAGCTGGGCTCAGTGGTTGCGGGGGTAGGATTTGAACCTGAAGACGCTTTGCAGATTCTAATGGAATCAACGACTTAACGCCTGGAGGATTGTCCATTGTGGTCATTGTTCCACTACCCCGTCCACATCACATCAGGACACTGGCGACATCTTCCAGGTCTTTACCGGCGACCTTGATGTAGATGTCTGTCGTTGCCTCGTGCCGGTGACCCATCCAAGTCGCGATGTGGGACTTGTGGATGTTCTTCTGAGCCAACCGGGTAGCTACCCCGTGTCGGATGGCATGAGGGACAAACTCTTTGTCGTCCCCCAGGCCCATGTCTCCCTTGATCTCGTTCCAGACGCGATTCAGGTGCGTCTGAGAGACATCAGGAAACAGCTTGCCTGACCGATGGCCCATCCGAGACTCGATGACCTCCTGGACCACCGGGGTCATCGTCAGGCTACGCTCGTTGCCTCCCTTGAAGACCTCCAGCTCTATCTTAGATCCCTGGACCTGGATATCCTCCAGCCCCAACAGTTCCCCGGTACGCATCCCGGTGCCACCCAGGACCTCAACAAAGTCAGCCAGGGCCTGGTGTCCCTTGGACCGGAGACGACTAACCATCTCCTGGACCTCCTCCTTTTTGGCGTACCGAAGACGACGACCCTTTCGGGGATCTTCCGGGGTCATCGGGACATGGGGCATAGCCGCCAGCCATCCCATCTGGAACGAGGTCCGCAAGATCACCGACAACGTCGTCAGCTTACGGTTCACCGTCTTATACGACAGATGCCCCAAGGCGGTCTTGGCCCGTTGGATCTCTTCAGTTGTGATCCCGGTCAGCGGGGTATCAGCCCCCAGGAGATCCATGAGCTGCTCAGCGTTGGCCCACTGATTCTTGACGCCCTTCTCAGAGGTACAGGTTTTCTCCCAGCGCTCCTGGAGGGTGTACTGGGAGGCTTCCCCCAGAGTACGGGGTCGGGCCTTCAAGGCCTCCTTAGGTTGGGCCAGTGGTCTACCACTCAGGATTGCGGAGGTGGCCTCGTGGCCGTACCGTTCGGCCTCCTCGTAGGTTGGGAGTGTCCTGCGGATTCTCTGGGACACTCCATCAGGACCAGCTACTCGGACGTAAACCTCGAACCCCCGTCCCCGTGCGTTGACTGTCATTCCCATGTCGTTTTTCCTCTCTGGTTATTGAAGGCGGATACCCATAAAGGGGCAGTGGGTATTCGTCAAGTGTTTACAAGTAGGTGGGGGACTGCCCTCGATCCACCGATGGACAGTCCCCCTAGGTTCACTCACGAACCAATGCGGGGTTCCTCTGATGCTGCGTGAGTGGTCACGGTCGAATGGTTAAAAGAATTAGAACGATCACCGCATGGGCAATCAACAGCGGGATGCCCAGAGTTTCAGGAGACATCTTTGTCGGCTCCCAGATATTCCAGGTTCTCTTCTCGATGCTCGGGACACAAGGCGAACCCCAGGAGTTCCACGGTTTCGTCGGTGGTCCGCTCGCCGCACTCCTCGCATCTATGGGTCAGGTGCGTGTAGTCGTTGAGATCGTCAGACATTAGCGGGGCCTCCTAGGATGTTCCGACTGTCTACATATACTGTCGTGGCCTCGCGCCCCTGGTCCCGTTCGCACCAGAGAGGTACATAAGTAACCGCCCCGGCGCAGAAAACATCTCGATGCTCTGTGGAAAGGTTTACCATCGGCTCACCGTTCACGATCCCTCGAGATAGTGAGTCCTGGCCGTGGCACACGTTCCCGTTAGGGTCTCGAAAGGTTACGCAGTCGCCTATTTTGTAAGACATTAGCGGGGTCTCCTGGGGTTGCGTCCAGCTCGTACAAAGTTGTTCGCGAAGGTTAACCAGAGGACCCCGGTAGGGATTCCCAGGAGGAACCCGGCTAGGAATGAGAGGATCATGCTTGGACCTCCTGGACAACGCGCCACCGCCATGAGCCGCTAGAGTCT
>Ga0080013_1003471_pt1 | contig 16589 bp, 23 predicted proteins | sample ETNvirenome_6_85_FD_69236 | JGI IMG/M metagenome (GOLD analysis project Ga0080013, IMG submission 69236) | Marine viral communities from the Pacific Ocean - ETNP_6_85 (SPADES assembly) (version 2) | ecosystem: Environmental > Aquatic > Marine > Oceanic | place: Pacific Ocean | collected 2013-06-19 | reverse complement strand
GGTAGACGGGCACGGTATGGCGATAACCCACGTTATCACGGCAGAGCATCGCGAGCCCTGATCCCTGACCCCGGCTGCTGGGGGGTGGGGTCCTTTTTCTGGACGCAGGGCTCCTATATTTGTCCCCTATACACGATTTCTCCAAAAAACTTTTGTTGCACCCGGCGGGTATTGATACTCAACGAGTTATGAAAATAATGCTCCGTGAAATACGCCGTGCAAATAATGGGCGCAAATTATATTGCATTAGTTGTAACTGATTGAAAACCAAGGGGGGTCCCGGTGCAACATTACTAAAGCTGGGGGGACGCAAATAAAGTGGACCCACACTAGAGTGGACCCACACCAGAAAATACCCCCTAAAGGAGTTTTCTTATAGGGAACTCTCTCTGGGTACAGAAAACTCTTTCCTATAGTAGTTTCTATTGTGGGGCCACTCTGGTGTGGGTCCACTTGCGTAATGCCCCAAACAAAACCCCGAGGGCGCAGAATTTATTAGTGGCCAAAAGTGGTAAATAAACGAAGATTTGGCCACTAATAAATTCTGCGCCCTCGGGGTGGGATCGCCCCGGGTAGAACTACTCTTCGGGAGCGGGGCGCGGGATCACATCCAAGCCTACACACAATTTAGGTGGGAGAGGGGTTACCTCGATTTCACCCGTCACATTGGTAGGGGGGTTCGTGAATGGGATGGGGAGGCTACCCTGCACTCCAGTGGAGCTACAGGAAACCCCAAACACGATACAGGACGCAGCCGCAATACTTACGATAATCGCTTTCATACCCGGGAACGGTATCCCCACCCCCGGGGGTGTCAATTTCAAATTGGGTATATCCCTTGGCCCCCTTGACAGGAGTGCTAGAGTGGACCCATGCCAGATACCACTAGCCAAGCCGGGGCATCTCATGCCGAAGATCCGAAACCCGTGACCCACCTAGCCCTTCTTTTGGGAGAACCGGACCACATTTCTGAGTTGACCGCCGCTTTGCGGTATGAGGGCCTCGCGGTAGTGGGGGCTTCCCCGGTTGGCGCGGGGGAGGAAGGCCCAGATCCCCGGGGGCTGGCGGAATACTTGTCGGGGGTGTCCAAGTCCGCGCTGTCTGATTCGGGCATCGAGAAGGTGCACGTCCTTCAGTTCCCCGGGGTGGGGGTAGACGCGGAGGCCCTAGTTGTGTCCATACGTTCCGAATACGACGGGGTGGAGGTGGTTCGTGTCCCGGTTGAAACCGAGAAAGGGGCGAGGGCGTATTTTGAGGAGGCCCATTCTTTAGTTCCCGAATCGGAGGAGATTTTGGACGAGGGGGAGAAGTACATACAATCCCTCCTCCGGGACCCCAGCTTTCGGAAGACCCTCCGGGAGGAAGCAGAGAACCTGCGGTCGGAGCAGGGGCTACCTGAGTTCCCGGGGCTACCGGGGCTACCGGACCCCTTTGCCCTGACCCCTGAGTCTGGGTCTGCGTCTGGGGTTGGTTCTGGGGACAGGGAACAGGGCACACTTGAGGGATTGGAGCGTGTTGAGCCGAAGACATTATTGGAGGCGAAGGTATATTTGGAGGAGCGCAATGACAGTTTACTGAAGGAGGTGGACGTGTTATCTCGTGACAACCGGGAGTTACGCGGACGAGTGGTTAATTTGGAGGACCGCGTTACTGGTCTACTTCGTATTTTGGACAAGATCACGAATGCCTTTGATGCGCCATGTCCGGAGTAGATTTTGAGGATCAGCTATGTGAGGGGGCCTTGGTTCTTCATGGGTTGGACGACGCCATTTCGGGGGTTTCGGATTGTGGTCGTTTGATTTACAGTTACGAGAAAGTCCTCAAGATATTTGAGGATCGTGATCGGATGTCCCCTGAGGAGGCGGAAGAGTGGGTGGGGCACAACATCATGGGGGTTCAGCCTAACGGGGAGGGATTTATCATGCTGCATTCTTTATCTACGTGATGAGTGGTTTGGTAGTTGAGTTTAGTCCTCGGGAGTTTTCGGACAGGTATGTATTTAGTAAAGGCAAGGTCTACCGTAAGGGCGGGTTGGGCCCTATTAAGTCCCAGCATCGCGAGAACCAGAGTGGTCACGACTACTGGTTTTACCGATTGACTCGCAATGACGGGGTCAGGGTTCGGGTATCGTCTTCGTTGGTATCTGGCCGTGTGGTGAAGGTGGGGGATTTGTATATTGTACAGAAGTTTCCTCGCGGGTATGAGGCGAGGCCGGGGTGGCCCGCGTACTTGTTCCACTCTAAGCGTAAAAAAGTATTACGAGTTGGGTTCAAGTCCCCCCGTGTTGAGGTTGTGGTATTGAAGCCGAACAAGTGTTCACAGTATCGACTTTACAATTTAGACGGGGAGTATATTACTCTACACGAGGACGATCTATTTTTGTGATATGCCTGTTACGCCTCCTTCTTTTATAAATGTTGGGGGCAAGCGCATAACCATTAACATTCTCCCTCCGGAAAAACTTCCGGGTCGGTATGGGGAGTATGACCCGGGGTTAAGGTGTATAAATCTGTCTTCGGACATTTTGGAATCCCGCCAACTGTTTCGGGACACACTGGTCCACGAGGTGATCCACTGCGCCTTTGATTTGGCGGGGCTTTCATTTAATACGAGTGGGGCGTTAACAGAGAGGAAAGAAGAACAAGTGGTTACGGCAGTGGAGACCTTAGCGGCCCCTGCGATCATACGGGTATGGAGAATCTAACTATTGGGTAGTTGGACAAAACATCAAACCGCCCGAAAAGGAGACACGAGAGGAGGCTGTGGTTATACCAGTATCTTCTTGAGAACCCCTGCGTGGATTGCGGGGAGAGCGACCCGGTGGTTTTGGAGTTTGACCATCGGGAGGACAAGCGCCTGATCATATCCAAGGCGGTCAACAACTACGGGATTCCCGGGTTGAAGGCGGAAGTTGCTAAATGCGATGTTAGGTGTGCGAATTGTCATCGTCGCAAGACTGCGATTGAGCAGGGGTGGACCATGGCCCAGCTCCATTATTCGATTTGACATTATAGACCCATTCGGGTAGTATTCTACTAATCGCGGAGGATTCTGATGACCCTAGAAAATCAAATAGCAAAGTGGTCTCTTTCGGCCAAGGTAACTTCTACTGCGAAGCTGGGCTCGGGAACGACTACGATTGGAACGGCTCTTACTAAAAAGGAATGGGCTGATGCTAACATTATTTATGGATTTGAGATTAAGGCCAACGCCTCCGCAGATGTGGCTACCTTGACTCTTTCCACAGGAGCAATCGTGAAGACTGATGCGGGGATGTCCGTGACTCGTTGGGGGACTCAGACGAACGATGTTGCCGCAGAGGACTTTGAAGGGGTCACTATTCCAACGATGGCTGTCCTTTATGGAATTTTGGTGGAAACCAACAGTGCCAACGATAAGTATGTGGCTATTGCCTGCTCAGATGCTGCCTTGCCTGACATTCCTGAAATGCAGCCAAATTCTGTCTCTCTGACTGCTCTTCAGGATGGGGGCGCGTATGTTGGGACCGTTGCCTTTACTTTTGAGGATCATTCTGATGCCGCAGACGACATTGTCACTTGCACGGTTATTGGAAAGACCGCCTAACATATTGCAAACCGGGCGCAAGCATACGGGGGACCCCCTTATTCGATTTGACATTATAGACCCCTTCGGGTAGTATTCCGCTACTGTGCCTGATCAGATTGATCTCCTCGATTCAGAAGTACGTGACCTCCGGGATTTTGAGGACGGCGATACCAAGCCTGCGGAGCCCCGTCTCAAGACCCTGAATGCGGCTCTTAATTTGTATAACACTACTCTGTCTGACGACGGGGAGAGTTCCCGGAAGCGGGCCAAGGTGGATGCCATGTTTGACGGGAGGCCCCCGTATTCCACGGACAAGTTGAAATCGGCGGGGCAAGGGGGTCGGTGTAATCTTAATTTTGGCGAAGGGCAAAGGCATCTGGACGCAGCTCTTGCGGGGTACATTGACCTGATTACCTCTACTGAGTTTTTGGTAGATACCAAGGCGAAGCGGGGGACAAGCGAAGGGGCGGAAGTGGGGGACCGGGAAGCCAACGCGATCCGCAACGAGGAACTCACCTTGGCGATTCGCAACTGGCCTGAGTGGAATCCTCGGTTCCTGATTCTGGCTACCGAGTATCTGAAGCACGGCGTTGGGGTTTCTTACTTCGACAACCACATCGACTGGCGACCCCAAGTGTGTGGTTTACGGGATTTCAAGTTACCTCGTAATACCCGGTCTAATGAAGAGGCCATCGACATTTGTTTTTCCCGCCGGGATTATAGTGTTCATGAATTGTTTAAATTCATTTCCAACGAATCTGCCGCCGCCTCCCAAGGTTGGGATGTAAAGGAAGTTAAGAAGGCCATTTTGGATGCTACCCGTACTAACAAGGACGACCGGAATTACGACTGGGAGCATTTTCAACAATTGATCAAGAACGGCGACGGGAACTCCGCAATGGAGGTTAAGTCGGTTCGTTTAGTCCACACATGGGTGAAGGAAGCCAATGGTAAGGTATCCCACTACCTCTGGGAAGAGAGGCACTCCAACCTGAAGTCTAATCTCATGACCAAGGGTAAAAAGTTTTCGGGGAAGGATCAGAGGTTCTTATTCAAGAAAGAGTTTATTCACGAACGCAGCGAGCAGGCATTTACTTTATTCACGTATGGTGTTGGTAACAGTGGGACTTATCATTCCATTCGTGGTTACGGGCACCGGATCTTTCCTCTTGTTCAGTATTTGAATCGCCTCCAGTGCCAAGCGGCGGATGCGGCGGCTATTTCCGGGGGGATCATGGTGCAGCCCAACTCGATGGAGGATCTCCGGGACTTGGCGGTTCAGTTCTACGGTCCCTTTAATGTTCTCCGTCCCAACATTGAGGTCGTGGACAAGAAGATCAACGCGGATCTTACCAAGAGCATGATCCCGGTTGTCCGCGACATACGCCAGCAACTGGAGGACACGAGCGATTTTTACACCACAGCCCGAGCGACACAGGGTTCACCTTACCGGAATACCCTTCAGGTTCAAGCCGAGTTGGAGACTTCCACCCGTTTGTCGGCGGCTAACTTGGCGTTGTTCTATACTTCCATGGATCGTCTGGCCCAAGAGATGGTGCGGCGTATGGTAGACGGTCCCAAGAGTGACCCCGCTATTAAGAAGTTTTACGAGCGGTGCCAAGAGAGGGGGCTTACCCCGGGGCAGATTAAAAATCTCGACCACAGCCGCACCAAGGCGGCACGCGCCGTAGGCGCGGGTAACCCTGCTGCTCGTATTGCAGTGCTCGATCAGCTTAACCAAGAGCGGCCCTATATGGACGAAGTGGGTAACCGGAACCTGACCTTTGACCGGATAGCGGCCCGCATCGGGCATGATGTTGCGACTAGGTATATCCAGAGAGACGAGCAGCCCCGGGGGACTACGGCACAGACTGATGCAGTTCTTGAGAACTCTCTCATTCGTCTTGGCCAGCAGGTTCCTGTTTTGCCCGGGCAGCTTCACGGGACCCACTTGGAATTACATCTTCCGGTGGCCTCCCAGTTTATCGATGCGGTGGTGTCCCAGCAAACAGACCCCCGCGAGTCCTTGGGGATCATGCAGGCGTTGGCGGCTCACATCAACGGGCACGCCCAAGGGATTGCGGCGGACCCCAACCAACAGAATCTTGTTGGTCAGGCATTGGATGTGACCAACAAATTGCAGCAGATCGTCGAGAATACCGAACGGTCTATCCAATCCGAGGGGGGAGAAGAAGGGCAAGCCCCCGGGGGACCGGAGGACGAGCTTCAGCAACTTTCCCAAGTTAAGCAGGAGATCATGCGGCAGGAGTCGTCTACTCGTCAGGAAATCAAGAAAGCGGAAGCCGAACAAAACCAGAGGCTGAAGGATTTTGAAGCGGCTCAGAAGGCGCTTCGGGAGTCCAACACCCAGACGGTTAATGACCTAGTTTAGGGTAAGTAATCATTGACCCCAAGTTAACCCGTTGCTACACACCACCATGCCCAAAGGAAAATCGTACGGCAGAGCGAGTGATCCCAAGTCAAAGCGCAGTAAACCCCTAACGCCGCGCAAGGTGGCTAAGACGGTTAAGAAAGTCATCTTAGATGTCGCCACCGGGGGTGCCGCCAGTGGTATTAAGAGATCGGCCAAGGCCAAGGCTAAGGCGGCTACGAAAACCACCAAACGTGCCAAAAAGCGCGGGGGCGGATGGTGATCTTACGCCCCAATTCCAGTTTTTTACAAGAAGCGGATCGGGAAAAGCTGAACCAGCTACTCCGTGATCCCCTTCTGGTATCCGCCATTGACATAGCGATCCGGGAGGCGCAGCCCGATACGTTTGTTATGTGCAAGTTGCCCCCGGAGCAACAAGCGGCGGTAGCCAATCAACTAGCGGGGATGAATGATCTTGTCCGCAGGTTGTCTACTCTTTCGAGCCCGGCAGTTGAATCCGGACCCGAGAACAGCCCCTCTAACCTTGGGGAGTGGTCCCACTTGGAAGAGGAAGAAACATCCATTAAATAACCATGCCAGAAGAAGATACATCCAGTGACGGTATCTCTACCATTCTTGACCGAGTGGAAGAGCAATTAAACGAAATCCATCCTACGGTAGATGACGAAGCAAAGGATACTAAAGAAAGTCCAGCAGGGTCGGGCACCGATGATCTTGATTCTCTCGACGTTTCTAGCCGTTCACCTGAAAAGAAAACATCGGATGATCCGCTCGACGAGATTGAATCATCGGACGATTCGGGGGCTTCGTCGCCCGAGGTAGAGAGCAGTGGAGAGCCCAGCGGTAATATTCTGGATGAGTTTGACGACGCGGACAAAGTCAAGATCCAGAAGTATCTGGACGACCGGGTCACGGAAGAATTGAAGCTGACGGAATCAGCGGGGGGTGCGTTCAAAAGAATCAAATCTGAGAACCGGGGGCTGGAGCAGACGATCCGGGAACTGGAAACTAGAACCGCAGAACCAGAGGCCCTTAAAGCGGCTACGGATCGGGTCGCCGAACTCGAAGCCCAAGTAAAAGCCAATGAAGAGGCCAACTCAGTTCTGCGTCTGGAGGATACCCAAGCATACCGTGATGCCGTAACTAAGCCCCAACAGGAAATCTTATCCTCCAGCGATGCGATTGCTGACCGATATGGGGTTGACCGGGACACGCTGGCTAATGTTCTGGGCAATTCCAACCGCCGGGAGTTGTCTGACAACCTGACTTCGATCCTTGGCGATGATGTTCTGGATGCGGATAAGTTCGAGTTGTACGATTTGAGCCGGAAGGCGGAATCTACTTTTTCCAAGAGAAAAGATCTTTCTGAAAATGCCGAGCAGGCGTTAAAGGAAGCCGAGGATTTAGCGGACCAAGCCCGGGAGAAGGATGCCTTGGCACAACGCACCAACCGCGAGGAGCACGGCAAGGCGGCGGTGGACCGGATTAAATCCAAAGCAAATTTCATTCTCGATATTGTGGGGGAGGAAACGGTGGATTCTTTCCAGAAAGACCACGCGGACTACCCCATCGAAGCCCTTAGTGACGCGGATCAAGCCTTTGCTCGGTTTGCGTTCAATGCGGTCATCCCCTTGGCCAAGCAGGTAAAGACGCTAGAATCGGAGCTTCAGGACGCGAACGATGACATCATCAAGTTGCGGGGGTCCACCCCGGGCGACAGTGGCGGGGGAGGGGGAACTCTGACTTCTTCGGAGGGAGCCTCTTCTGATGACAAGGGCCCGAGCACCGGGATTTCTTCCGCAGTAGACCGTATTGGTAGTGCCTTGGGCGGTATCGGATAACTTTCTTACTAAACCACCAAACATGAGACCCCACCATTTTGGTGGGGTTTTCGTGTTTTAACACTTGCCACTATTAACAAAACTGTGATATTATTCCCATATAAACCGAATGCCCCGCTCTAGAGGCTCATCTAGTTCTACGGTTCCCCGGCCTATGCGCCTTTTGTTTTTTGTTTCTGGCCTTGTGGCCTTTAATTTTAACCTCAATTTTTTACTCATGTCTCTTAACACCAATTCGGTAGGACGAGGTGGTGGATCAGTCCCGGTTCAAACGGGGCTCACCGCGAGTACTACCGCCTCCCAAGCCGGGGGTCTCACCGTCCCGCTCATTGCGGGGTTCAATCAAGTCACTGTTTCAGTAGCGAACGACGACGCCGTCGCTCTGCCTAAGGCAGTAGCAGGCCAAGTAGTGGAAGTGCTGAATAGCGACGCTGCTCAAGACATTGTTATTTGGCCCTTCACCGGGGACAAAATCAACGGCGGAACAAAAAACGCTGCGGATACTACGGCCCTCGGGGAGACGATGTCCCGCAGATACGTCTGCATCACGTCTAACACCAGCAGCACTGTTGGCGATTGGATCACCATGCGTACCGGAGTCCCGGGCACTGCGTAATTAACCTCTTACTTCTGAACCATCATGTCTACTTTTTCAGGTGTCCGCACTGACGGACTTAGTGATATCGATTCGGTCCTCGTTCAAGAGGCTAACCGCATCGGTGCTGATATTCACGCGGAGAACGTACATACGTCTCCGTGGTTGGACCTTATCCCCAAGGGAACTTTCCCTGAGGGAATGGGGTATCGCCTCCAGTCGCTCATTTACGAGCGTGCTCTTCCCACCAACGCCGCGCAGGACGAAATCGGTCTTGCTTGGGGTGATTTCGCGGGTCCTTCCGGCTTCAAGTCCGGTCAGGATCACTCGTCTTCCGTTACGGGAACTGCTGGTCTCCTTAACGACAGTGTGAGCGACTTCCATGGTCCTCTCGCTAACGACGCGGTTGGGACCGAAGCGGCTACTTCGCCGTCTCGTATCGACTGGCAGAAGCGTCTTGAGCCGTATAGCCTCAAGCGTGCTACTGTCTGGTCTCCCGAGATCAACGTCGATGACCTGCGTTTCGCCGCACATCGCAACGAACAACTCTCGGCCTCCTTCGACGCTCTTGCTGAAGGTGTCCGTTACGGTTGGGAAGAGCGGTACCGCGACGAATACCAGCGGGTGGTCAACTTTGTTGTGGAATGCCTCGCTACGTCGGCGACGGTCATCACTAACACGTCCCTCACTGGGGGACAAGCGGATGATCGGTTTGATAACGCGGCCCCCACGGGTTCTACGGTTAATATCGGAAACGGGGTTTTGGATAAGATCTATAACGCCATGGTTCGTGCGGGTGCTGGCAAGAAAGCCTACGGCATGGAGAACGGTCGCCCGATCTTCGCTCTGGTCCTTTCTTCGGAAGCCTCGTTTACTCTCCAGACGGAGACCCAACAGCTCACGGATATGCGTGAGTCTAGCCGCGTTGACGAGCTTCTCGCCCCTCTGGGCGTGAGTAAGTCCTTCCGTGGCTTCTACCACATTATCGATGACCTTGCCCCCCGGTATCGTCTGGCCGTTGCTGCTAGTGACGGAACGGATGCCTCGGGTGCGGCGTACACCGATAATGACTACTTCCGTGTTGAGCCTTACACTATCAGCTCCAGCGTGATCATCCCGAACACCGCCTACGAGGCATCTACTGCCAAGTGGGAAGTTGCGTTCGTTCTTCACAAGGAAGTGATGGAGTCCCTCATCCCGAACCCAGTTGGTTCTTCGGGTGAGGTTAAGTTCGACCCGGTTGACTACTCGGGCCGCTTCCATTGGGTAAACATCAAGTCGGTTGACTTGAACCCACTGGGCACTGTTGGTAACTTCCTTGGAGTGCTTGCTTCGGCTACCAAGCCGCTCAAGACCAAGTTTGGTTACGCGATTATCTTTGATCGCACCAGCGGTACCGCAGGAGGTTAACCCTCACCGTTTAACTTTAAAACTCCCTCTGCCTTCGGGCGGGGGGAGTTTTTGTTTGAGTTACCCCGGCCCCCTATTTAAGTTCCGAATTGACCAAATAGGGCGAGCATGGTATCCTCCCTTGCCATTCTGGAACCCCCCTTATGTTTATGACCGACTTCATTTCATTTTTTGATACCAACAAGGAAGCCATCATCCGCGTCCTTACCGCAACCGTCACTTTGGCCAGTCTGATAGCGGCCTTAACCCCGAACGAAAGTGATAATAAAGTCGTTCAGCGAATTTCAACCGTCGTATCGTGGATGGCCCTGAACATCGGCAAGGCCAAATCTAAGTGACCTCGTTTTTCCGGTTGTTAACCGCCGCTCTAAATGCGTATATCGAGTATGTTCGGATTCAAAAGGATAAGCGCATTGACTCTTTGGAAGATGAGCTTGATCGGTTGGCCGCTGATGGGTCTCCTGCTAGCAAGTTGCGGATCGAGAGGATTGCCCAGCGCCTCAAGCGCGAACGCGTCCAGTCTGTACGATCCCCCGACGATCACGTTGGTTGAAGGAAGGGCATATGAGTTTTGTGAGGGTAGTTTGGTAGGGCGGGGGGATCACAAATTCCACAGTGATTGGTCGTACCGCCGGGCTATAATCATTGGTGAGAAATGACAAATTATTCTAAAGTCCTCGATTCTCTCGTTGGCATGACCGCTCCGATGCTTGGTCTCCTAACTAGTATGCAGGAACAATTCGAGTATTGGTTGCGGGTTGGGTCTTTAGTTGTGGGGGTATCGGTTGGGTTGTTATCTTTTTACAGGCTACTTAAAAAATGATTGGTATTTGTGTGGGGCATAGCCGTAAGGGGGACGAGGGCGCTCGCACCTCCGGGGAGTACGTTGTTAGCGAGTGGGATTTTAATCGGGACTTGGCTCGTAGAATTTGCGGCGTATTGCCCATAGAGGCCAAGATTTACGACGATTATGAGTTGAGCACTTATTCTTCGGCTATCGGCAGGGTGGCTCAAAAAATGAAGTGCGACGGCGTTGACGTTGCGGTTGAGCTTCACTTCAACGCAGCCCAGCCATCTGCCAACGGCCACGAGTGGCTGTATTGGCACACTAGTAGTGGGGGCAAAACCCTAGCCTCCCTTCTTCGTGACGAGATGGAAGAGGCTTATCCTGATATGATTTCCCGGGGGGCCAAGCCCCGAAAGCCCCGTCAACGCGGATCGGCGTATCTCCGAAAAACCCACTGTTATGCGGTGATAGGGGAGCCTTTCTTCGGAACTAATGTCGAAGAGTGGCGGTCTATCAACCATAACCGGGGAAAGCTAGCCGGGGTTTACGCCCGGGCATTAACAAAGTTTACACAATCCATAACTAACCATGGCTAATTACTCGGCTATCAAGATCACCAACGATCAAACTGTGGCGGTGGCTACGAAGTCCCCTTCTTCGGGGGTAACCGAGATTACTCAGATGTCGGCTACTAACCACGATTTTATCAGTGTCTCTATTGATGACACGACCGACACAATAACGGGGGTTACTGCCGCAGGTACTACGATTACCTATCAGAGCCACGCCGCTGATTCTGACGGGAGCCATTTAAATATAGCTTTCGTATCTTAATGGCCTCCGCTACCAGACAGAGAGTTTTATCGTTCACGTCCCCAGATCTACGGGATCTGTTCTTCTGGGAACGGGACACGCTCTCTCGTGTGGATTACACGGACTTGGTAAATGACGCAACCCGGCGGTATGGCACCGCGCACCCGGATACTGTTAAATTCCCCGATCATAAGTTGGTCTACTGGGAATCGGACCCGGACTTCCAAGGAGGGAATGACGGTCAGGATTCTCTACGGGTTCGGAAGTATTATGTTGCGGATCGTGCTAACCAAGACGATTACAACTTTGAGTTTAGCCAAGCGGACTTAGGCGGAAACCAATATGATACCGTTGTTCGGACGTACGTTATTTTGCGGGCCGATTTTGACGACACGGACTCTTCGCTTGAAGCAGGGGATGCCATGCCGGATGCGGCTGGTCTGTTCACTGACGATTACATTTTAATGACTCGTCAGCAAAAGCGCATTGGCGAGAAGGAACTCGATAGTCTCTTTGTCATCGAGCAACGTGTCTACTTTAAGGACGAAGACAAGATTTCGTTTACCGCCCATCGTGAGTTCAAGGATGAACTTTCAACGACTGAAACCCTTGCTCATGTGGGAAAGACGGGGATTGTCACCAACGCCGGAACTGTAACATGGTCTACCGCCGCCGCAATTGCCGTAGCTAATTGGGGTGTTGCAACAGACGGATCGTATGAGTATTCGGTTCAGAAGTTGTCGAATGACTGGTGGAAAGTTGTCAAGCAACAGCTTGTAGGACAGAACAGACTCACTGCCCCTACAGGCAACCTGCTTGCTCGCAGACCCTACGCGATGGCGAAGGAGGAAAGGCACACTCATGTGACTCCTGTCGTCGGGGATGTTCTTTTTTATGTAACCGTTGATAGGCCATCAGATGGGGGAGACGGCACACCCGACCACCCCGCCTATGGATCGACCTATGGCATTGCGCCGTTTTCCTCCCATAAGTTGTGTTTTGTAGAACAGGCTGACCCCGAAGGGCAGTATTTCAAATACTACTACGCGGCTGACCGCGCCGATCAGGACGATTACAACTTTGAGGTCACCGCAAAGGAGCTTGCGGGGCAGAAGTTTAACGCGGTAAAGAGAACGTATATTACTCTTAGGGCAGACTGGGATGAAGATGCCCCCGCTATGGGGTCTGCTATGCCCCGAGACCCAGACACTAGGTTTCCCACAGGCTACGTTCTGGTTGGTCGAGATCAGAAACGTATTGGCCAGAAAGAACTCGATGCTCTGTATGTTGTAGAGGTAAGGACATACGCTGCCTTTTTTGATGTTGACCAAGAGGACTACAATTACGAATTCACTGCGGCGGATATCGGGGGGCAGAAGTTTAACGCGGTAAAGAGAACGTATATTACTCTTAGGTCAGACTGGTCGGAGTCTTCCCCAGCTATGGGGTCCGCTATGTCCCGGGAGCCGGACGATAAGTTCCCCACAGGGTACGTCTTGGCCCAGAGGCAGCAGCGGCCCATCGGTCAAAAGGAACTCGATACCTTGTATGTCGTAGAGGTCATGACATATGTTGAGAAGGTCAACATTGTTAGCCAGAAATTAGACCCGGCTTCTGGCGGGGTATTGACAACTGAGCAAGAACTATTCTATAGGGGAGAGCCCGGCGCTATGACGGGTAGTTCCACTATTGTGGAAACTGTGGCGGCAACCGCAGGTAACTGGGGGTTGAATTCTACGGGGGTAAACGAAGAAATTGAACAATTATCAGATAACTGGTGGCTAGTAACGCGGCAGGATGTAATCCCCCAAGGGGGCAGTCCAGATTCAGATCTGGGGTATTTACTTCGTACTTACGAAACATGGGAAGATTTTTCATGGCCCGCCGTTGTGAACGGCAACTCCTTTGATTTTCGTTTGATTCAACGAAAGAACGGGTCCAGCTCGGCTACTGTTCGTATTGTTCCTTTCCGGAAAGCATACAGCGGCCCCACTAAGTTCCAGATTAAACAATGGTGGAAAAAAACCGCCGCGACTTTGTCCTCCCCGGTTATCTTTGATGTGCAGTCCGCCACGTATTCCGGGGCACAGTACAGTTGTTCCGTCCGCAATGTGCTCATTGGTGCTGGCGGGGTGTCCCTGATTGATAATATCGGGACCCAAGATCCCGTGTTTACGCAGGGGGTTTACGGGGCGAACCCTTGGCTGTTGGCTTCCAGCATGACCGATTGGCCGGATACTTCCTCTTCCCCTGCGCTGGTTGCCACAAAACAACAGCCGTTTAGGGGAGGGTTTCTTACTACCGAGACCAGAGTATACCGACCGTATTAATGCCCATTGAAACCGACAACCATCTCCCGGAGTGGAGGCCCATACCTAAGATTGGGGAGAGCGACATGGAGGGGGACAAGGGGGTAGACCCGGATGACAACGCCCCCGGGGGGGAACAACCGTTGTACCGTCCCCATGCGTTCGCGTTGGGTTTTGGGGACAACGGGGCTACGGTTGCTTTCGGGCAGTTGCTTTGGCGTTATGACGTTCTTACCTTTGATCTGGGCTCCCTGCGCGACACAGTTGACGGGGTAGGGCAAGAAGCACTTAGGGGGTTCGTTACCGAAATCCCCACAATAGATGCCTCAGACGGGGACCCCATGGACCCGATGATAAACAACAACAACAGGTATCACCAATTAACCGGATACGGGGATGTATATCTTTACTGGACTGTAGATTTAGATGCCTCTACCGAGAGCTTTATCCCCGCGTGCTGGGTGCAAGTTGGGGGGGACCTCGCTGAAGATACTTTGGATGTGGTCGGGATCGACGCGACTGATCACAGTAGGGTAGCGGGTGTAAATGCTACTGCGGGGCAATTAGCCGGAAGATACCGCGTTAAATTAGGAACCGTAAACGAAGACGACCCGATCACCCAAAACCATTCGTCTGATGTTTTTTGGTCTATTGTTCTTTTCAGCCGGAATGTCGATGGCTAACTTCGCTATATGGACGGCTCCTGTGGCTTATTTATAAGCGAGTTGTTTTTGTCCCCCGCTGAACTTTTTTCAATCAAGCCAGAGGACTTTTTACGTTTGGCTACTTTCTTGAAAAAAGAGGATGAAAGGAGTAGGGCGCGGGACGCCTTTAATAAAGGGGTACAGTTTTGCACACTCCCCTTTCTCCGGTTGAAGAAAATTTCTTCGGAAGTTTATAGGGTAGATAAGCATAATGGGAGGCATCGGGCGATTGTTCTACGGGACAACGGCTACGAGACCATGCCCGTGAGGCTTTATTCACCTGAAGCATTAGGCCCACACGCCCACATAAAAGCGCAGGAAGACGCCGAAGACCCCCAATTCACGATCCCCCTGCCCCCGCGTCTCGATCCGGCCCACTGGCCCGGGGATTCGGACTTGTCCGGGGTGGGGGTATAACGTATAATATCCGCCGTGCCTAAGTTCGTGTCCGACCTAGAAACCAGCCTTTCGGGGTATGTTCATCCTGATCTTACTTTCTTGGGTGTTCTCAACGAGGTGCTCCCACAGCTAGCCTCCCGGGGGATCTGGAAGGATCTTACTTTCGAGGAGACTATCCCTCTGGTTAATGCGGACAGGTTCTTCACCCTCCCGGAGGATGCGGACTCGGTTTTACACGCACTAGTAAACAACGAACCCACCGCGATAAAGCCCCTGTGGAATGCGTATATTAACACTGGGGCTAGTGATGGCCGGATGGGGCACTGGTATGGAGTGGAGGATGCGGGGTATGCCCCCACCAAGGATATCCTCTCCAAGGAATTTTATTACGCTCTCTACATAATGCCCAATTTCCGTTGGGGCGAGATGGCGGATCAGACGCTGGTTCGGTCAGACACCGATTTTGCGGGGACTGAGACAGTTACAATTGAGTACGAGAACTGGGAGGGCGTTATACGAACGTCTACTGATACGATGGCGGCTTCCGACGACCCGGCCCTCCTTTCCCCCCGAGCGGTTCGCAATATCCGGTCTATTTCCTATGCCGGGTTCGCTACGGTCCCGGCTCTTATAGTCGCGGTCCCGGTCAAACACTTTGGGTTGCTTACAAAAACGGGGGATGGGGGCAGCGCGGTGGCGACCGTAATCCCCATCCCCGAATTGCCTTCGGCATACACCGATTTGGGATCTGCTACTCTTACTGCGGATGTATTTTCATTGATCGACCCCCCGGCGACCACCCGTATCGATGACCATGATATAAGTTTTAACACGGTATCAGACTCTTCAATGAATACGGCTGCGGGGGCCTATGCTGGGGGCGCGGCATCGGCCCATCCGGTCATGGTGGTTTCCGCGACCCATGAAACTGAAGCATCTCTCCGCACTGAGTACGCCAAGGATGACTCCAAGAAGATGGCGGTCTTAGAGGGAACGGGCATTACTCGTTACAGGGTGTTCCGGCAACAAGACCCCGGTAACGCGGTCCACCTTCTCCTGAGGCGGAAGATCCCGAAGTTCACCGGGGGCACCGATATTGTTTATCTTGATAATGTTTCGGCTTTGAAGTATGCCATTCTGGCTAATACCGCTGAGTTTAACAACGACCCTGTTCAGGCCCGCATCTGGTGGGGAGAAGCGGATCGCGAACTTAACGCAGAATTAAACAAGACTCTTGGGGCAGCTCACCCCCAAGTTTTATTCGATCCATCTGGCGGTCAGGGTGCCGTCGAATCTATTCAATAAATTATGAGTGTCCTTGTATCCTCCAGTAACATCCAGAAACAATCCTTCGGGGAATCCGGGTGCGCCTATGTAAAAGACGCGGCGGCAACGATTGATGGTCACTTCTGTGCTATTACATCTCTTGATGACGCGACGTATTTTAGCGCGTTAACCTGCCCCGAAATAAACAAACACAGGGACGGGACCGCCGTCGCCTATTCCGCTACCATTGCAGACTCTGCGGCTACCATCCCCAAAGGTGTAACCATCTACGGCCAGATAACAAGTTTCGTGCTTGGGGCGGGCCGGGTAATAGCTTATAACGCAGCCTAACTTCGCCATGGAGTTAGGTTTATCAGCAGGGCTTAATATACCACCCCACAGACGGGGCTGGCATACTGACACTATCAACCCCGTCAAGCTGGCCCCCCTGCTCTACTTCAGGGGCGATACGGGGATCACTACTGATGGTGGCGCGGTTTCGGCGT
>Ga0080013_1003470_pt1 | contig 16596 bp, 21 predicted proteins | sample ETNvirenome_6_85_FD_69236 | JGI IMG/M metagenome (GOLD analysis project Ga0080013, IMG submission 69236) | Marine viral communities from the Pacific Ocean - ETNP_6_85 (SPADES assembly) (version 2) | ecosystem: Environmental > Aquatic > Marine > Oceanic | place: Pacific Ocean | collected 2013-06-19 | reverse complement strand
TTGGTACAATTGGTTCTATATTTGCAGCTTTTCCTAAATCTGGTAAATATATGTCTGTTGCCCGGGTACCTGAAAATCTATTTGTTTTTTTATACCATTCACGATTAATTCCTATAATAGTAGCATATCCTTTCCATACTTCATTTAATGGAGTGATTGCAATCCAAGCTGGTGATCCTTGTCGTTTTAAAAGTTCTTTACGTATTATATCATCCCAACCTTGTTGAATACATATATTATCATCAGCGATACATATTAAACATTCTCCGGAGAATACTTTTGCAGCTGCATTTTGATATTGTTCTAGATTTGCATATCCATAATGTTCTGTCGCTGTTATATGGGTTAACTCTGCATGGTTGGCATGAGCCATTGGAACTATTTTTTCTAGAGCATCTACTGTTCCGTCATCATCTGGGTCAGTAACAAAAATATATTCGATATTAGAATTGTCTGTTGCTTTATGTAAAAATGAACAAACAGAATAAATTAATTCATGACTACGTTTTCTAGTCATCCACATCACACTAATCTTCATAATAATATTCCTTTAATTCTTTTAACTGTTCTTCTATAGTACCGGTATATATTATTCCTTCTAAACACTTGTTACTACCTAATTCCTTTTGTTTGATATCTATATCCTTATTAAATACTCGCTTTATTGTAGATAATAATTCAAACTTAGATACGGAAGTTGATGATATGATAATTTCTTTTCCTATTCCATTCCATTCATTCATTAACTGATAACATTGTTTAGCCCACTCCAATGTAGTGTTTCCATTCCATATAGCTTTTGTATATCCAAACACTTCTCCTTCTTGTGACAAAAACCATTCTAACAAACTAGCATTCCCATCAAGTTCTGGTCCTATAATAGACGTCTTTATTGATTTAGTTTGTCTACTTAAATTTCTTATATAATCTGCTGCTACATTTTTTGATATACCATATTCATCATCAACTTCCATCTCACAATCAGTTCCTGGGTGAATTACTTTACATGGTGCATGTAAGTCTAACCAAATTGGTAATTGCCAATTAATGTTAAAGTCTTTATTCCTCTGTGGAACAGCTCCTATACAGTTAATGATATAGTCGCCCTCAAAATTGTTAATCTCTATTTGACTGACTGGCCATCTGGTTTTAACTGTTACCACATCTACTTTATTATCTTGTAGATATTTTACAACCATATGACCTAACATACCTTTATGTCCTAATACTAATACTTTATTTTTCATATTCTGCTAATTTTATAAATAATCTTTTTCCATCTTTACATGTTATATATGCATTTGGATATGGATCTTGTAATGCTCTAATTTTATTATATAATTGTTGTGCTGATAAATTTGTTATATCTAATTCGCTTTCTGCTGGTGTTCTTCTTTTAAAGTATGTGGCCTTTTCTTCATCTTGAATTTTTTCTTGTACATTATCTTTCAATATATGAAAAATACCCTTAATACCCAAAGGAATAATACGATTTGTTATATCTTTAAGATTTCCTTCAAGTGAAAATTCTTCTTGATATAAAATATTACCTCCGTCTAATTTGTTAATCATTCTAAAATATGAAACGGCACTTTTAGTCTCACCATTTAAAATCTGATGTTGGATAGGACTTCCTCCTCGATATTTTGGTAAGGGCGATGGATGTAAACATATACATTCATATTTTTCAATTATTTCATTTGGTACTATCCAACTCCAACCTATAAAAAATATCTTATCATTATTTTTAAATGTGTCGACACAATTATCAAATTCTAATGTAGATGTTATAAGATTACATTTTACTGCTTGAGTTAAATGCTCATGAATTTTAATTCCCCAATCTCTATATGCACAAATATAAATCATTAATCAATCCACCTTATTATTTGAAATGCTTCTGCATATTTACAATTCGATTGTTGACCTCGCAGTTGTGCTATAGATTTTAATGTCTCTGGACTTCTAAAGTTCCTGACTTGTGTTGGCATTAGGTTATAAGCTTTAATCTTTTTTTCTATATTAATTGGAACAAAATAATTTGGTTTGAAACTTCCGTTTATATTATCTGTATAATCCCATAAAAACACATGAGGTTGTTCATAAACTAAAACTCTTTTTACAAAGAAATTTTTATCATGAGGTCGTAATGCAGCCAAGATTGCTTCATATACTATTCTATGATCTTGATTATATGAAGGATGTGGTATAAAAATTTCTTCTGGTTGTTGATCTGAAATTATTTTTTCGAATGATTCTAATAATGGTTGTAGTTTATAAAAATTAACTTTATTATTTAATACATCATATTGATTTCCTAAAAATTCTGATACACTGATTGCTTCATTTAATCTAGTATTGTAATTAGGCCTATCAGGTATATGCTGTTCATCCATTCCACAATATAGTACAAATGTATCTGGATCTATAATCCCTCCACAACCTAATACATCATCATCGATATGTGGTGCAATAATTAATTTTTTCATTTTTATAATATCTTTCCGTTAATGTTTTTCCTAAGGCTCCAGTTCCGCCTATTATTAGTATAATTTTATTTTTCATATAACTTAATTATTTTTTGTTTTATACTTTTCATATTGTAAATACTTTCTGCAGTTGTAAATGCTTCTTGTATACATTCAATATAACTATTCATATCTTCATAAATTGAAACAAATTGTTGTTCTAGATTAGAAAAATCGTTGCCTACTAAATTAGGAAAAAGGTGATGATTTGAATCTGCGTTCGATCCTATAGCAGGAACTCCGACAATTGCACATTGTATACCTGTTTGGCCTGCAGTTCTTGTAGGATCTAAATTGAATAAAAATCTACAATTTGATATTTCTTCCATGAAATCATTCCAATTATCAGTCATTACTCTACGAACAGATAAATTGTACTTATCTGCCATATATCGAGTAAAGCTTTCTGTTTTAGCTCTTCTCATTTCAGGCTTTGTTGGTGAGATATATGAAAATACATCATATTTTCTTTCTTGTTTATAATACTTATTATATAAAAAATCAATATCATATGGTTGAGGTATCCAAGTAGCAGGTTTATCAAGAACTTCATTTAAATATGATGTTATAAATCCTGGTTGATTTTCTATTGGTAATTTAAATGGAACAGCGACTTCATCACATTCTATAAGTGCATTACATCTTATTTCTTCATGTATTGTCAACCATTGTTCTTTAACTACTCCAAATATTTTTGCATTTGGGTATTTATTACGAATTTTATCAATTGTAAATTCTTCTGGCCATCTTTCTCTTATTAAGAATATTATATCAAAAGCAATATCCGGTAATTTAGTTTTTTTCAAATTTATAAAATATCCATTATCCCCAAAAAGAAATGGATACTGAAATATACTCATATGAGTATCATGTCCTATCGAATGTTTAGTTTGATATGGAATATCAGAATTCAACAAATATGATTTGCCGTCGCGTATCTGAAATGATTCCTGAGCTGATTTATCAATTAATAATCCAAATTTCATATTACGCTTTTTATATATTCTTTAAGATCATATTGTTTCGTAAAATGCGTTCTGTTTTTCTTGACGCCCTATATTTTTAGGATGGTACAGAGCAAACTTTTCTTCAGCTGGTAGGTTTGCGAATTTAGTATAACCTTTTAATTGTTCGTGTACTGGTTTTATCCAGTAAATTTCTTCTTTATTTCTATAGATTCTCATTTGCCAGTCAGGAAAGTTTACCCAACCATCTTCATTTACTTTCCAACCCCATTTGGCAATATGTTCATCTGTAATTCCTGCTACTGTATTTACTCTTGGTATCCAAAATGCTTCTGTGTCTTCGTTTGCTTCTAATATAAATGGTAAAGCTTCTATTAAATATTCATTTGGCATTTCATCTGCATCTATTTGAAATATCCAATCACCATCACACTGTTTATTTAGATTATTCTTATATGCTGCAAAATTTTTATTTAATGCACATTCAGTAAGTTTATATTCATCAAATGGGTTGCCTTCAAACCTTTCACATGTATTCCATACTTCTTTAGTAGCAGTTGTATCCATTTGGACTACAACTTGGTCTTCTTTTCTTTTATGTTCAAATAGAAATGTTAATAACTTATCTATTTCTTTATGCTCATTGCATACTGTAATTGCATAACTAATTTTCATTTTGTCTTTCCTTTGCTATTTCGTATAACTTATTTAATGCATCTTCAAATTTTCTTCCATCAAATACTATTTGATTATCAACATCTAATCGAGTTGTATAATACTGATTTTCTGATCCTGGTACTGGATATTGTTTACGTTCTTCGCCATATATAGGTACTATCCTAGCTACATTCCACATTAAATCCATTGGGGTCGTTCCTGAAATATATAGCATTACTCCTGGTAATTGCATAAATGTCGGATACCATGTAGTGCCTAACTTATTATCATTGGCTCTAACTTTTTTCATTAGTTCTGAGCATTTTTCTTCAAACTTTAAACATGCTTCAGAATCGATTACTAATGAAGTACGAGTTACAAATCCAGATTCCATACATATTCTATGTTCTTCTCCTGTTTGTTCGTCAGCTTCCACTATAACACATGTATTACTTGTTATAGGAGATATTTCATCATAATCCAATTTTAATTTATTTCCTATTGGATCTACAAATTCTATTTTTGTTTTATCTTCTTTCATGATTCAACCTTTTTTAATTTTGGTAATTTTACTTTCGGTGATGATTCTACCTTTTTTAATTTTGGCAACTGTAATGGTACTGATTGTGGTGCTGGCGGCACAGAGGAGAATCCCTTATCTACATAATCACAAAACAATTTAGCCATTTTATCTAAACTAAAATTTGTTTTAGTATGATGTGGCTGAGATCTAGATCGTTTAGTATATTGTTTATAATTGTCCATTACATCTTTAAGTACCGACATTGCATATCCATAATTGACCGTAAACCATTTTGAGTCTTTTAATACAAATTTATCTTGTGCAGATGGATGTACTTCTGTTAATTCTCCTGGTAACATTGTACAATAATCTTTATGTAGAAAATCAAGTTGTCCGGACCAGTTAGAGGCTATAATCGGCTTTCCTGTTAATGAAAATTCTGCTAGCGGTCTTCCATAACCTTCACCTTTTGTAAATGATAACATTGCTTTTACTTTTGGATGGTTGTATAATGAATTCATTTCTGCATCTGTTAATTCTCCGTGTAAAAGATATATATTAGGAATTTTATGACCATATGGTGCTATAACTGCCTGGATCTTTTTTATCATTTCATTGCGATCTATGATTGAAAAGTTTGCATGAGATACTTTAAGAATTAATCCAGGCTTATTTCTAGAAGATTTATTCTTAAATGCTTCACAAAATGTTTTTATCGTCATTCCAATATCTTTTCTATCTTGGCCTAGTTCTCCTTTCAACCAATGTCCGACAACTAAATAACAAAAATCTTCTTTGATGTCTTTTAATTCTTCTAAAACTGTTTCATGAATTTTAGACGTTTTTATATACGTATCAAGATCAACTCCTTCAAATAACACTTCCATAGGTGTTTCAAGTTTTAATACACCGACTTTTTCTTTTGTCTTTTCATCATGCTTGTCGTAAGTACTATGAATAAATGCATTTTTAGAATGTTCGCTTGTCGTTAATACTAAATCCATTCTATTACATCCTTGAATAAATTCTGGTGAAACTAATGTTGTTTCAATTCCGGCTGTTATTCCTATATTGTATTTGCCTATTTTTACTGGTTTATTGTCAGGTCCCATATTGAATTCGTTTGGCACAGATATTTGAATAAATATATCCGGTTGTCGATCTATACTCTTACGAGCTATTCGTTTGTTAATCTCCTGATGATCTTTATTATCAGCTTCTAATGCATTCATAGGACAAATACCCCATGGTAATGATACTATTTGTATTTCATATTTATCTGCTTTGATTAGACTTGTAGCTAAATCTCTTGTATGATTACCATACCCAGATCTGGTTTCTACTGGTCCTTGTATTACTATAAATGGTTTCATGCTATAACTCCTGGATTTTCAATTTTTTTCATTTGTTCTATCTTATACATTATAAACTTCTTTCTCGGTTCCCAATTTTCGAAACACATATCAATACATTCAGCCATTCTTTTACTCATTCCTCTTGCAGACATATTTGATTCATTCCCGCATATCCAATCATGTCCTAATTCACCTCTATGTTCTCTTTCTTCTTCTGGCATATCATACCAATATTGAATTGCATCTGCTACTTCTCTAAAATCTGTTCTATCATCAAATATGTATGGTGTTACTGGTGATCCTTGGATTGATCTATTTGATGGAAATACTGGTTTTACCCATCCTGCATGTTCTTTAAATGTTCCGTTATGATTGGATGGAAAATCTGTTGTAAATTCGATCCAATCTCCGTTCTCATCTTCGAATCTACACCCATCTTGTAATCCTCCTGTTACATTATTAACAATTGGTGTACCTGTATGTAATGATTCACACCATGAAATTCCAAAACCTTCATTTGAAGCAATATTAACTGTTATATCGGCCGTATTATAAAAATAATTCAATTGTTTTGTATCAACTGATTGAGTTGAGAATATTACTTTATAATCTGGACATAATGCATTTTTTACTGCTAGTAAATCGGTTCCATTTTGATCTGAAGCTTGAGTGTGCATGAATAGTATACATTTTTCTGCTTTTTCTTTTGGAAGTCTATTACAAAACTCATTAAATGCTAAAATTAAATCGGCTGGGCATTTTCTTCTTATGTTTCTATTATTCCAAAATATAACAAAGTCAACATCATTTGTTTTCTTAAAATTAGTTTTAAAATTATCAAACTCGTCCCAGTTAGGGTGTAATGCATTTATTGGATGAAATTGTTTCTCATTAACACCATGTGGCACCCATTGAACTGCCCAATCTGGTTTTGGGTGGCTTCTAATTACATTTTTTACAATGTTATCAGTTTGTTTTGAAATATTCATTAACAAATCACATGACTCATAAAATGGTTCATTCCAAAATGGATATGGAAGATCATCCCAAATATTATAATACATTATAGGCATGGTTTGTCTTAGCTCATGTTCCATATTATATAACCATCCCCAAAATCTCGGGTCTGTAAAGTGTAATATTGCATCTGGCTTTTCCAACCTCATTATTTCTTTTAATATATTAGGATTGCCATATCCTGAAATTGGATATATTTTTAAGTATACATCTTTTACACCTGTTTCTTTTTGGACGTCTTGACTTATGTCTGCAACCTTTCCGTGTTCTGGATGTTTAACTGCTGCACCTAACTGGGCCCAATCATATTTATCTATTGTACCTAGAACAAATTCTTTTGACATGTGTCCTATACCAGAATGCATTCTTAAATCATCTGATAATAATAAAATCTTTTTCTTCTTTTTCTTTTTAGGTATGTTTGGGTCGATTTTTTTTAGCTTTGGTAACTGTATTGGTTCCATATTTTTCCTTTATAACCGTTCTTTTAATTTAATATAAATATGCTTTTAGGTGCATTAACCTTACATTTTTCTGAAGATATATTTATCTATTGGCCAAAAAATTATAGCTCCGATAAATTGAAATCCTAAAACTGTTGCCCAATATGGCCAACCTAAATAATCTTGAAATAAAAACATGCATGGCCATGCTACAAAAAAGCCTAATTGCCATTTCAAGTGATATGTTAAATATTTTTTCATTATGTTATTATTGTTACTGGTTTATTAACTTTCTTAGCATTTTTAATTGCACTCATACTACCTTTAGATTCAATACCATCTGGAATAAATGCCATCATTACATCACAATCTTTTGCTATCAACATATTTCTGTGATGAAATTGTGATACATGATATGTTTTATTATAATAGTTATCACTCATAGCTGAATATAAATTTTTAGTTGTATGAGCTGGATTAAATTCTTTATATTTAATTCCAAACTCTAATGCAAATTTTCTTGCAAATTTATCAGCACCATCTTTTGCTCCACCAGATACTATAATCAAATCATCTCCAAATTTTTGTTTCAGCTGAAATAATGTGTCTTTTATTTTACGTGTATTTTCATATTGTCGACTTCCTATTATTGCTACCTTCATTCTTTAATTCTTTTATGTGGTGGACATAATGTTGGCTGATCTTTAAACTCGCACCATTTACAGTTTTTATTATTTTTTCCAGCTGTTGCTGTATATTCTTTCTCTAATTTATAATCTCCGTTTAATAAAAAATTTAAATCTACAAACGATTGAATTGAATTAGTTAATTTGTTTCTAGTTGGTTTGCCACTTGCTGGTATGAACTCTGTTATCCTTTTTTGTGGAAACATTGCTCCTTCAATTAATTTTCGCTTTACAATCATATATTTAATATTAATCTTTTCAACATCAAATCCATATTGTTTTGCGAAATATTTTTTATATAAAACTAGTTGAGATGTTTTTGTCTTGTCCGCTTTTTGATATTTATTCCAACCTCTTGTACTAGTTTTAATATCAATGATAGTTATTTTATCATCACGCTTATCTCTAACAACTATATCTAAATAACCTAACATCATTACTTTATCATTCTTATCATTAACTGGATGATATATTGGTATTTCAATTCCTAATAATTCTTCGTTCTTAGCTGAAAAATATCCTCCTCTTTTCCTTTTGAACCAATCCATTATAGCTACACCATCAGAATAAAATTCATTCAATTCTTTTTTGGTAGAAAAATGTTCTCCCATTTTCTTAATAGCTTCTTTATATCCTGAATGCATTTGTTTTGCTAAATACTCATTAATATCTATTTCATTTGCAGCTTTAACCGATTGTTCAAACATTACAGTTAAGTAATGTTGTAATGTTTCATGAAACGCAGTTCCAAATATTGTATGAATACTTTGAGAAAATGTTCTTAAATTCTTTACATATGCTAATTCCCAATGTTTAGGACATGTTGAATACATTGCATATTGTGAATATGAAATTCTACGTTCGTCTGGCAATAGTTCTCTCTGGTTATATTTTAGGAATTTATTCATATTATAATATAAATAAAAATTTTCATATAACCAAATTATTTACCCCAAAGTTTTTTCTGAACTATTTGAGCAATAATGCCATAAACTGATAAATCTTGGAATGTATCTGTTTCAGATTCTCCGACTTGATCTTTATGACCTAATATAATTAATTGTTTTAATCTTTGAATTTTGTCGTTTATTCTAAACCATAAACCTGTTAATGATAATTTAACATCTCCGTCAGTTCTTAAATCAGTTCCTACTGATATATTACTGGGACCATAATTCTTTTGTTTTCTACAGAATAAAACATATTGATCGGCTATTATTTGTTTGAATACCTGACATGTTTCTGGATATTCTTTTTCGCAATATTTTACTGCGTCATCTTCATGAAAGTTTATTTCTTTTTGTACTTGATTAAATACTACTTTATGAGTTGGCCTTTCTTCTGCTCTCGGCGCATCTTTTATTGTTTTCATTTTAATAACTTTTTTATTTCTTTTTCTGTTTTACCATACATTTTTAATAACTTGTTGAGATGATTTAATCCGCCATTTGTCTTTTTGAATAAATCAATATATTCTTTAGCTTTTTGTGAATTAACTTCATAATGCCTTGCAATAAATTTTACGAGCTCTTTATTATACTTATCCAACTTTTTCCCTTTAATATACTTTGATCTAACATTAGCTTTTGGTAATATATCATAATATAATTGATATACATGTTTCTTGCTTAATGGTCCAATTGTATATTGTTGAAATAAATCAATTGTTTCAATTAAATCTGGGTTCATCGATAACCATCTATTAATAATATATGGAGCAAATGACTTTTGATCTGCTTCTGACAACTTTTCCCATGGTTTCTTTCTATGAGTTAATTGTGATATGTGATCAAATATTGTAGCTGGCTTCTTCATATTACATCATTGGTGGTTGTGGTTGAGCTGGTTCTTCTTTTGGAATATCTGTAACTACACATTCTGTAGTTAACATTGTTCCTGCTACTGATGCTGCTTTTTCTAAAGCAACTCTTGTTACTTTAACTGGGTCAATAATACCTGCATCTAACATATCAACTACTTCATCTGTTCTTGCATCATATCCATTTGTATCATTTAATTTATTATAAATAACATCTGCATTAAGTCCTGCATTTTCCATAATTGTATTGAATGGAGCATGACATGCTTTAATTACAATTTCAACACCATAATATTGATCATCATTCTCTACTTTAACATTTGAAGATTCATATCTTCTTAATACTATACCTCCTCCTGGAATAATACCTTCTTGAACGGCTGCTTTTGTTGCATTAAGTGCATCATCAACTCTAGCTTTCTTTTCTTTCATTTCAATTTCTGATTCTGCTCCGATTTTAATTACAGCAACTCCTCCTGCTAATTTAGCTAATCTTTCTAATAATTTTTCTTTTTCGTAATCAGATGTTGTATTATCTACTTGATTTTTTATTATATCAATTCTTTCAGTAATTGCTTCTTTTGTTCCATCTCCATTAACAATTGTTGTATTATCTTTATCAATTACAATTTTTTCGGCCGATCCTAACATATCTAAAGAAGCTTCTTCTAATTCAAATCCTTGATCTTCAGAAATTACTGTTCCTCCAGTTAGTGCTGCAATATCTTGTAACATCTCCTTTCTTCTATCTCCAAATCCTGGAGCTTTTACTGTGGCTACTTTTAGACTGCCTCTAATTTTATTTACTACTAAGGTTGATAATGCTTCTCCTTCAACATCTTCTGCGATTATTAATACTTCTTTTCCAGCTTGCATTATCTGTTCTAATATTGGTAATAATTCTTTCATATTAGATACCTTTTTATCAATAATTAAAATTAATGCATTATTAATAATGGCTTCCATTTTATTTGTATCTGTAATAAAATAAGGAGATAGATAACCTCTATCGAACTGCATGCCTTCCACTACTTCTAATTCAGTTTCTGCAGTTTTTCCTTCTTCTACTGTTATGACTCCGTCTTGGCCGACCGTTTTCATTGCATCTGCAATCATCTCACCAATAGATATATCATTATTTGCACTAATAGTTCCTACTTGTGCAATCTCTTCGTTACCACTAATAGGTTTTGAATTATCCTTAAGATATTCTACAACATCTTTAACTGCTTTATCAATTCCTCTTTTAAGTTCAATTGGATTAGCTCCATTGGCTATCTTTTTATATCCCTCTTTAAGTATTGCATGGGCCAGTACAGTTGCTGTGGTCGTTCCATCACCAGCTTCGTCATTAGTTTTAGATGCTGTTTCTTTAACCATTTGAGCTCCAGCATTCTGTATTGGACATTCTAACTCTATCTCTTTTGCCACTGTTACGCCATCTTTAGTAATTGTCGGTGCACCAAAGGTACTTTCTAATACAACTGTACGACCTTTTGGTCCAAGTGTTGCAGAAACTGCTTGGGATAATTGTTCTACGCCATTTAATAGATCTTCTCTAGCGTCTTCTCCAAATGTTAATTCTTTTGCCATAATTTATTTTTTTTCTTTTTGTGATTTAGGTAAAAACTCTTCATTAATATGACCACAATCGTCACATCTAAATACTGGTATAGGAACTATTTGTTCTTTTCCAGTTGGTGATATCAATGCTGATAATCTTTTAAACATAGAAACTTGTCTAAATACCTTTCCTTCGCATTCTTCACATATAATATCTTTTAATTTTGCGGCATCGATTTTAATTTCCGGTTTTGGTGGTGTTTTACCATCCAGTCCCATTACTTTTCCCATAATTTTCCTTTATTTTATTTCATTAATTAGTTTAACCATTGTGGACATAATATGCAATTCCTTATCAACTGCAAATGCATCTTGGTATTGTGATTCGGCTAATATCAAAATAATACTTGCAATATGTCCTTTTGCATAATTATCTATTTCATCAAATAAGAATTTATATAATGCTGTAAAGTCTTTTACTTTACTATCATTAATTAATTGTCTTATATTTTGAAAACAAGATTTCTTATCTTTTTCTTTTTGTAATATATCTAAAAGTTTAGTCATATAATTTGCTTGTACTAAACTTTCTTTATCTATCGTTAATTTTCCATCTATAACCTGTCTTTGAGCTGAATTTAAGACTCTTCTTATGTCCGGATATCCGGCGTTTATAATTGTTACAAGATCAGTATTATCATATTTCACTTGTAATTCATTTAATATAGTAACTATCCTTTTTGCAACTTCTTTTTTATTAGGTGGTGTAATTCCAAATACCTGACATCTAGATTGTATTGGGTCTATAATTTTTTCAACATAATTACATGTTAAAATAAATCTAGTTGTTTTAGAAAATGTCTCCATTAAATTTCTTAATGCAGCTTGTCCATTTGGAGTCATATAATCTGCTTCATCTAATATAACAATTTTCCATCTCTTAAATCCTACCGTACTTGCAAAATTCTTAACTTTGGTTCTTACTGTTTCTACATTATTTTCATCTGATGCATTTATATACATTACATCGGCATCAATATTTCCTGCAATTATTTTTGCTAGTGTTGTTTTACCTGTTCCTGCTTGACCGTAAAATAATAAATGTGGTACATCTCCATGTTCAAGATATATTTTTACTTTGCTAATAACTAATTCATTACCAACATAACCATCTAATGTACTTGGTCGAAACTTTTCAACCCATAATGTATGTTCTTGATTTCCGTACATATTAAGCTGCTTGTAATTGTACTAAATAATAAGTTGACGAATAATCTTTACCTGTAAAGGTAACTCTTGCTAAACCTGCACTTGAAACTTCTATTATACCAGTTTCAGCATCTTTGTTTGCAACTAAAATTTCTTTTAATAAATTAGCCGAAAAACACGTAGCTGGTAAATCACTTGATTCTCCTTCTGGAATTACTGGCCAAGTAATTCTATTTGTATTCAATGTTGAATAATTAAGAATCATTTCTGTTCCTAAAGCATCACTTTCTACAGCAAAATTTTCTGTTTCTGGTAGTGCATTTTTAGATCTGACATATTTTTCTACAAAATCTTTTGTTAATTTGATTTTAACGTTAAAATCTGGAAGTTGTTTCATTTGTGGAACTTGCCTAATAACAGATAAATCTGCTAACATAAACGTTATATTAGTTGTTGTATCTGACAAATTAATTGAAAATGCCGTTCCATCTGCGTTATTAACTTTAAATTTAATATCATCATCTAATGCAGTTAATAATTTTGTTAATTGTGATGTTGCATATACTCCTAATGTTACATCTTCAATATCAAAGTTATCCATTGATATTGAACCTACTACGTTTTGATCATCTGTAATAAAATTACATGATATCTCTTTATCTTTAATATCTAATCTAACAGAATTTGCGTTTCCTGCTAAATGATATTTATCAATAAAACTAGTTAATTTTTTCTTTTCCATATTTTCCTTTTATTCGAAGAATTGATTAAATACTTCATTGTTTACTAAATCTCTTGTACTACCACCAAATCTATCATATAATTGTCTATTTTTATTATAGATGTGTATTGCTTTATCTGGGTTTAAAAACATTTCTTCCATACTCATTAATATATTATAAAAATCTCTTGGAACAACTGTTTTTAATAATTCATTATGACATTTAACTATTGCCTCTACTTGTTTAACTGTTTCATTAAATACAAATAAGTTATTTAGTGTCATTTTCATTGTCACATCACCTTTATAATTTGATACCTCTCCAAATGTCATTCCTTCACAAACAGGATGTCCTAATGGATTAGGAACTAAATCATCTGCATTATACGGAAGATTTTCTCCTTTTGGAAAATATAAATCAGTAAAGGTCATTTTACTTAATTGAGGTGAATGTAAATGAGTTCCATATACAGGATATAAACCTGGTGAACTTGAATCTGTTGATACTTGTATATTTCCTCCGTGATATTTGTTTAACATCTTTTGAAAGAAACTTAACATAAAGAAATCAGATATTTTTGAAATACCTAATACATGTATAAATTGATTTCTTCTATCATCGAATTCTCCGTTCTTAATCATAGGAACTAATGCAGACATAAACATAGTTACTCTTTTTTGAGCTCCACCTATACACCAACCACTAAAATCAAAATCTTTCATTTTTTGATACCATGCTTCATATTCCTCAACATTATTACCTTGAATAACATTTAAGAATTTACATTTACCAGTTTGATTATCTGCAAAATATTTGAAATTATCATAACTTATATCCATACATTCATAAAACTTTCCATCATATTTTGCTCTAGGTGGTATATCTAAATTAACTCCTAAATCACAATTAGTCTCTAACCAATCAAATATAGTTTTCTTAAAAGATGGGTCCCATTTAATTGCACCTGTAGCTAATTGGAATCCTCCTGAATCTCCTAAAACTAATACATCATCATCTAATCCATATTTTTGTCTTGCATCTGGCCATTTATAATGATGACCTGCAGTTATAAGAAAATATGGATGTCTCCATCTTTCAGGAAAATCTTTATCATAAAACCTACATGATAGTCCTGGTTTTACTTCTTTATTTTTCTTGAAGTCTCCTGCACAACCTCCTGCAGATAATGATGGATAATAAATTAAATCTTTCATCTTAATTTCCAAATAATTTTAATTGTGTTACTCCATTTTCTTGTTCTAGTAATGATTCACATAATTCTTTTTCATGCCATACACATAATTCATTCTCATAATCATTAGCTATAATATAACCTTCCATTTGTCTTCCTAAATCAGATCTTTCAACTATATGTGGATGAACTTTAGGTGATTCTAATACATCTTCAATCGTTTCTAATGCATCTCTAACATCAAATGGTTTATACATTCTATCTGCAGATATAAATTCTGGAAAACTTCTAAAGAATGGAAATACTATATCAGCGCCAAATGCCGTAGATTCAATAACTGTCCATGATACATAATCTTGTAAAGATGAATTAAATTGAATTCTACAAGTTGCTAATTCTGTATAATATTCTTCTTTTGTTAATCCTGTCATTAACTTAAATCTAGGTTGTCTTATTTCTAATTCTTCTAATGCATCTATACAGCCTGGTAACATACTTCTGAATGAATTACCTGAAGTTGTTACATGCCATTCATAATCTGGATGATTTTCTAAAAATGCTTCAGCAACTTTCATCATAAAGAAAGGATTCTTTTCTTTATCTAATCTAGATGAATATACAATTGTATTTTGTTTTTTATATGTTCCAGCTGGTAATTTTTCTAATGTTGCTTGTTTATGAATTGGTAATGATACAACATGAATTGGCGCTTCAAATCCTGCTGTTCTTAATTGTTCTTTATGAATAGAACTTCCAACGAATATACCTGTTAATCTTTTATCTAAACCTAATTCATAAGGTCGCATCCAATCTTTCATTGGCCATGTAAAATCATATTCATCAACTGATTGTGCATGACACATTGTATATACCTTTACATCTTTATAACCATATAGATCTAATGCATACCATATGGCTTCTAATCCTGGTGTCCAAAAGTCTTGTAGGAATATTATATCCCCATCTTGGACTTTGTCATCATATAACATTTGTAAAAAGTTTTGACATTGAGATAAACTATATTTTCCTCTTCCAATTGCATCTAAAACTGCTCCAACTTTAATCTCACAATCAGGGTCAAAATCTCCTTCTACATCAATAAAATTTAATTTGTCTTGATATTTTTCAAATGTTTTAGGCATCCATTCTTTACATAATTGGTATGTATACCTTGCTTTTAATGGCTCTAGGCCAAAATAAAATAAATTTCTTTTCATTTTTTAATCTTTTATTCTATCAAATTTATATTCATCTGGATTGATTTCAAACATATTACATTTTGTAATCTGATGAACTCTATACCAGCCTGCATCTATTGATACAGTATCTGTTTTCTTTAACTTTGCAACATATTGATCTGGTATTCTATATATAACATGAGCTCTATTAAATATAGACATTGGAATTTTCTCCATAGTCTTTTCATTAGCTTCTATTGTGACATATTGTTTAGTTTCTAGGATATTATGTATTTCATCCCAATTACCATGAACACATGCCATTTCAATATATTCAATTGTAAAATAGATATGTGGATAATCTTTATAATTTTTAGGTACTTGTCCTCTAACAAATACCGTTTCTACATCAGATAACCTACCTTCTACTTCTTTTCCATACCAATAACTTTTTCCGTACATATTCTTATTTTAATTTAATATAATAAATCTTTTGCAAACAACCAAATAATTTCATCTAAATGTTAATTACTTAATTAAATCCTTATTCGGATTGATTGTTTTGTCCAATTTATGGACTTCAGACCAAACGTTATCAAAACGTCTATCTGTACTACTTTCTACTTGAACTTGATATTCATCTATTCGTCTGTGAATAGTGGTATCTCCTTCTTCCCGATCTTGAATTTCTGTCTCAACTTGTCTTTCAAATTGTCGTTCAAGATCGATTACTTCCATT
>Ga0080013_1003467_pt1 | contig 16603 bp, 23 predicted proteins | sample ETNvirenome_6_85_FD_69236 | JGI IMG/M metagenome (GOLD analysis project Ga0080013, IMG submission 69236) | Marine viral communities from the Pacific Ocean - ETNP_6_85 (SPADES assembly) (version 2) | ecosystem: Environmental > Aquatic > Marine > Oceanic | place: Pacific Ocean | collected 2013-06-19 | reverse complement strand
CTATACTTGCTTTGTTAGATAAGTCTCTTAATATCTTATCTGTGCCATCAGAGTTCTCGTAATAGTCAGAGTGATTGTACAGCTTGTTTGTTGCTGCTGCATCAAAGTACACATCGCCAAACCCTTCTGCGTTAGCGTTTCCCCAATTGCTTTTGTGATATATTTCGTTTGGCATTTATATACTTTTTTAGTTTAACTATATTCTTACTTTTTGGTTTGTACATTCTCATAAAACCCATCCATTAAATAAACTATCTTTATCAGGGTACACATCATCATCTGAATTGTTTTCGTATTCAGGATATAAGTTACTATTAAAACTCATATGGTCTATAAACCTTGTTGTGTAATACTCTGCTAGGTTTCTTTCCTTTTGTACTAGGAAGTCTACTTCGTCTTTACTAGGTGTTTCTGCGTTTTCGCTTGTGTGCTTAAACAACCCACCATTCTTTAACTGATATGCGCTATAAGGTAAATACTCTACCATTGCAAAGTGTATAAGCATTGGTGCTAAATACTCGTCTACTAGCGTTTGATAATCGCCTGTTAGATTGTCTGCAATAATATCAGCTTGTAACTTGTCGTATAGCTTACTACCTGTGTAGTTTCTTACGTGTATCTCTTGGGCTATCTTGATAAACTGTATAAACTTATTGGTATCTACATTGCCATCAATGATACTATTCTTTACAAGGTCTGTTCTATTTATAAATAATGCAGTAGCCATAATTAGTTTTTAAATCCCATTTTATTCCAATAAGCAGCAGTATAACCTTTATACTTCATATCTTTAGGTGCAACAGGTACTTTCTGTGCGTTTGTTTCAGGCTTAAATCCTTGACTTCTAGCTTCTGTTGTACTAATTACATCTCCTAAACTTTTAGAGCCTTCCTTGCGTGCGTAAATACGTCTAAACCATTTGTGTTGGCATCTCGCTCCACCCTTGTAAAGCCATACAGAATAAGTATCAGAACCATTCTTACCAAAACCTGCATTTACAACTTTGTCAGTCATAGCAACTATATCTTCTTTACGATATACCTTTTTGGCTGCTATCATTTTCTTACAAAATTCTCTACTGTTAGGGCTTATTCTATTAGGGGCGTACATATATCTTACTAAATATGTTTTATCCTCTTGACCTTTTTGCTTTGACTTACCATCTTGCTTACTGTCTCGGTATGGCTTTGCACTACCTGTATTAGCTAGATTAACTTGCTCGTTTAGTTCTTTAATCTTTTGGTCTTGCTCATCTTCTAATTCATAGTCTACTTCTGCTTCATCTATAAGTTCAAAGTCCTTTAGTAGTTCTTCTTCTGTTTGTCCTAAATCTATAAGCGTGTCAGCTACTTCTGTATCTACAAACTTATCAACATCACTAGCTAACTTTACACCTGTTTCTTCTTCTTTTGTTTCTTCGTCTTCTACATTATCTAGGTCTGTAAACTCTAAAGGTTGTAGTGTCTTAAAGTAAAGATTAAGTGAGATACCATTAAAAGCTAATATCTTGTCAAACGCTTCTAACAGTAAGTTTTGAAAAGGTCTAATAACAGTATTGTCCATTAGTATAGATGCTGTCTTTAACTCCTCTGCGTTGTTTCCAAGCCCTGTATTGTCTTTAATACCTAAAAGCATAGGAGATACTACTCTGTGTGCTACAAGTATCTTACGGCTGCTCTCATCGCTTAAAAACTGATATTGGTTGTGTGCATCACTTAATTGTACAGGGTCTATTGTAGCTGCTGTTTCAGGGCTGTCGTTAAATGATAGTATAAACTTACCTGCATTACTACTGCCTGAAAACTTATCATAGATACGTCTTTCTATTTGTTCTCTTTCTTCTGCACTTGGAGTACCTGAATTAAAGTTAATAAGCATACTAGGACTTAATCCTGATTGTATGTTATTTATATGGAAGTTAGATATTTCTTCTTCTAAATCTGCATACTGTAAACCACCTTGATAGTCGGGTGTAGCATAGTACTTGTATCCTGCTCTATAAGGCTTAACGTAAACAATCTCGATAGCTTCATTACTCATACCAAAAGCAGGTATGCGCTTAACTTGGTTAATACGGTTGTATTTTTGCCAATCATTAGAGTAGTAATATGCTTCTATTTCTCCTTTATCGTTGCACTTTTCAGCAGCTAATTGTTCAACAGGTATATGCTCAACCCTTGCTATCTTTTTTCTGTCTTTACTGTAAATTACCTGCATACTACATTGACCAAATAATTTTAGGTCTGCACACAACTTACGTACACAATCTTTATGTAATAGTGTAATAGCTTGTGCATATGCATCAGGCTTTCTTTGGCTGTCAGTAGCATCTAATCCCTTACCGTATATCATTTCACTAATACCGTTTATAACAGCATTATTTGTAGGGCTACCATTGTATCGGTCTATTAGGTACTGAAAGTATGAGTTTTTATCTCCGTATGTTACAAAAGCCTTATTCTTCTTTTCTTCAATAGTAGGGCTAACATAATTCGATAAACTTAAAGCGTGTATCATAATACTATATAATCGTTATTGTGTGTATCGTTTGTATCGTAAACGTCTTTATTTACATTATACCTGCTTTGTGTTACAGGTGTTTGTGATGTACAGAACAATTTATCCCTATATACTAATGTGCTGCCATTTAAAACCTCTAGTGTGTAAAAGTGTCCTTCTCTAAATGGTGCGTTATCGCTGCCAAATGTCATAGAAGATATTAAGAAGTTTTTATTGCTAGCAACAGTAGTGGCTCCATATACCGTTTCTGACTTATTAGTTTGTTCATCAGTAACAGTATATTTAAGCGTTTGAGTAACATACTCTGCTCTTGGTATATACTTAAATGTTTGCGTTTGTGAAACTGATACAATCTTCATATAAGTATAACGTTAAAAAGTGAGAATTTGTAATAAAAAAAGAGGAGTGCTTTCGCACCCCCCTAACAATCATAATCAAAACAAATCTATACTCTATACAAATATATAAAAAATATATTAAGCAGGAGTAATAGGTGTAGTAGCACTTATATCTGGTACAGTTGAGAAGAATGGTGGATTAACCTCACTAGCCGTAACTGTAAGTGTAAATCCTTGCAAGTCTCCTGCTGCTGCTCCTGTTACAATAGTACCACCTGTAACCTCTGCACCGTTGTCTTTTCCTACTAGTAAGTACTTTGTAGTACCTGTACCATCAGGATATAATTCAACAACATAGTGCGCTCTACCTCTGTTTAAGAGTTTGATTTCTTCTTGTGTCGCTACGTCTAGATTTTGAAAAGTAACATTTAGTGTACTTTCATAAAAAGTAGTACCATTTTCTCTGCTTGACGTTACGCTTGTCTCTAAAGATGTTTGACCACCTTTTACTTCAAACTTGAAAAATTCAGCACTTCCATCTGTCGGTAGTGTTACCGTTCCTGACGAAGGGCTTAACGCTGCAATAGCTGCGCTATAATCAAGTATATATACATTTTTGATACCTGCATAAGCTGCCTTACAGCCTATACCTCTACCTTTTGTTATTGCACAACTCATATTTATTTATTTATTAAAAAAGGGTAGGTAGGATATTCCTAGCCCACCCCTTTTATGTTGGTTAAAATTATGAGTAAAGAACGATGTCGCCTCTTACTCCGTATTGTACTCCTGCTGTGTAACGCATCACAACTCTTACGTTTTGTGAACCATCAAGGTCAGCCATATCAATAACTTTAACTTCGTTACGGTCATCTAGTAGACCTGTACCAAAGAATAGGTTAGATTTCTGTGCAGCAACTGCTGTGTTATCAGCAAGTCCTTTAGCTACAACAATGTTTACACCTTCAAAAGAAAGCTGACCACCGTTGTACCATTGTGAACCTTTGTTATCTGTACCTGCACCACCAATAGTAGCAACAAATCCGCCTAAAGCACGTACATACGCTCTAGCAATATTTGAAGATACATAAAGGTTTAGGTCTTCTTTTCCGTAAACAGTAGAAGGAATAGCATCTACAATTTTACCTAGTTCTGCAATTACATTAGAAGAAGTTACAGTTGCTTTTGCTACATCAGCACCACCATCGGCAGTTAATAGAGCATCAAAACCATCAAAAGAACCCTCTCCTGCACTACCTTGCCAAATAGAAGTTTCAGTTGCGTTAGCAACTTCAGCAGCTACTTGTGCGATAACGAAGTCAGAAAATAAAGGTGGTAACTCATCAAAAGCACTAAAGCCCATTTGAGCAGCTTCCCAATCAGAGTGAAGTTGTTTCTTACAAATCTGTAAGTTTACTTGCAACTCGGTAGGAGTAAGTACTTTTTCTGTTAGTGTAAGTCCTGATGTACTGTCATCAAAGTCGCAATCAGCAGAACGTACTAGATTAGAAAATGCTCCTACTTTCATAGCAGCTTTATATTTCACGTTAGGTAGGATAGTTATTGTACCACTATCTAATGTATCGGCACTTAATAAGGCAGCAGCAAGGTATTTGCCTGCAAACTCTCCTGCATAAGATGAACCTGTAATTGTTGGATTAGCCATTTTTATTTATTTATTTAGTTGTTAATTTTCGATAAAACTTTGTCTAGTGTAGATTGCTTTCTGTTTTGTGCAAACTTCACATTAAAGTTGTTAGTTTTTTCAGGGTTATGAGCAATAGGCTCGGCAGCAGGTTCAGATAATTCCTCTTTTACTTCTTTAGGTAATTCCTCTGATAATTCTACTTCTGCTTCTTCGCTCATTTCTTCTTTCTTCATATCCTCAATCATAGCTTTGATTTCAGATACTGCTTCTGCTAGTTCTTCTTTAGTAACATAGCCTAATTCTTCTTCAGCTTCTACTTCTTCTTCGTCAGTAGCTTCTTCTTCAGTAGCTTCTTTGATTTCAGCAATAATGCCTTCTTCTGCTACTACTAGCATCTTACCATCTTCCATAGTATAATCGCCAACAGGCAATGCTACTTTGTCATCTTCGGTAACTATAAATACTTCTTGACCTGCTTCAAAGCTTTCTGCTTCTAATACAGTATCATTATCGAGTTTAGCTTGTGCCAACTCTACCTTTTCTTCAAAAGTTTCTACTATGTCAGTAGTTTCTTCTCCAAGAAAGGTTTTAATCTTATTTAACATTTCGGTTGCTTTCATATAACTATAACTATTTAATTTAACTATTTTACATTTTTAAATTTTACCAATACCTTGATTGATGAGTTTACCTTTACAGCACTTTATACTGTAAGTGTTTTTATCAGCACATAAACACCCACGTCTACTGCCTTTAGGACTTGTCTTTGATGGTGTAAAAAATCTTTTCATCCTTGTCCTCTGTATTTTTTCTTATATAGCTTGCTTCCTTTAATGCTACTCATTTTTGTTTTAGCGTGTACACCCTTACGTTTTACTTTAGGTTTTATAACCTTTGCTGTGTCTAATTTTCTAGGCATTACAATAAGTCTAATTCTTTTAGTTTACTTTCTGCCCATCGTTTAGCTGCCTTACCACCCCATAGTAAGTAAGATATAGTACCACACGCTTTAGTATCGCTTTCATCATAGTACTCCTCTGCTCTTGACAAATAAGAGTACATACGCTTTATAGTGCTTTCGCTAATAGGTTTGCCTTGTGCTAGTTGTTGCGCTCGTATCTTACCAACGTCAGTTGCACATTTATTGTTTACCTCTTTGTTTAGGTCTATACCTCTTTTAGCATTGTTCTTTACTGCATCAGGATAATCTGAATAGCTTTCTAATTCTTCTTTCTTGCCATCCTTATAGCGTTTGTCATCTCTTACAATTCTACGTATATAAGATAGCATTTCTTCTGCTTCTTCTTCTTCAAAGTCGTTTATAGGCTCTTTAGGTCTTTCCATCTTATCTATAAAGTAGCCTTCTATACTAAAACCTTTTACTTTACCTGTTTTTACATAGTCATTCCAAACCTCATCGTTGTTTACCTTGACTACACCCATCCAAGTACCAACAGGCACGTTTAAGCCATACTTCCTAGACTTATCGTGTGTTTCATCCTCTACAAGCCAACTCTCTACTAACGTAAGCCCATTTAAGCTGTGTTGGTGTTCTAGTGTGCTGTTGTTTTGATTGCCTTTCATAAGGTACATTTCAGCAGCCTTACGGATAGTGTCTTTAGAGAAGTAAATATAATATTCATCTTCTCCTTTACGTCTATATATAGGTTTGTTAGGAATAAGCAAAGCACCTACTAATAGTTGTTTGTCTATTTGTGCTAGTTGCACTTCTTCGTTTTTTAGTGCTACAAAATCTTCTTCAATGGCAGGGTTTTCTACAATAGAGATAGCTTCTATACCCTCTACACTATTTTCATCTAAAATAAGTTCGACTATCCTCATATAACTATAACGTTTATTTTTTATATTTTACTATATTGATGCGCCCTCTACTATATTACGCTCTAAACTTTGTGCAGTTGTTACGTCTTGTGATGTTACAAACGCTTTTATAGGTCTTTCGTTTTGCCCTGCGATTGTTTCTGCTAATTGGTTTCCTGCTCCCGCTCCTACTATGTTAAATGCAGGTGGTGTAGATGTAGGTGTGCTTGGTCTTGATACGCTTGGTATGCCACCACCCATACCTGCTGTTTGTGGTGTTTTAGTAGATGTTATAGCTTTAACATTTGCCATACCTGCTACTGTCGCTGCTGCCGCTGCTGCAAAACCTAATGCAGGGCCAACAACAGGAATTTTAGCAAGTGAAGCATAACTATCTTGTGCGCCCTGATAAGTAGATATTAAAGCACTTGCGACGGCTGCTGCCTTACCTGCTGCTGTTTCCTTACCTAAATTAGCTGATAAACCTGCTAAACCTTGTTGAGCATAAGCAAGTTTTTGGTCTTGTGTCATTTTAGCCCAAGTAATCTCATTATCAGCAGCTTGTTCGTTTAAACCGTTTATTTTGCCATCAAAGTCTTTTTTAAGAGCAATAAGCATTTCATTCTTTTGTGCTTCATCTGTTATCTCTCGTTCTATAAGTAGCTTTTTAGCATCATAGTCTTGTTGTAACTCTAACCTTTCTATCTCACGTTCTGATTTGCCTATAAGTGCTAATTCGTTTTGTAAATCCTTTTGTTCTCTTAATAGTGAGTTAGTGTTTGTTTGTTGCTCGCTTCTAAAGCCTGTGATTTGTGCTTCAATAGCTGCCTGTTCGTTAAGTGCTTCTTGGTAGGCTATTTGTAAATCTATATTCTCTTTGTTTTTAGCTAGTTCTGCTTCTGCTTGTTTTACCCTAGCATTAGCATTAGCCATCATAGCCTTTTCTTGTTCGTCTAAAAGTTTACCTAATTCTTGATTAGCTTTTATACGTTCTTCAAAACTCTTGCTTTCATCGTCTCTTGTTTGTCGTAACTGTTCAGCTTGTCTATCATATTTCTCAATTAACCCCTGATTGGCTGCTTCTGCAAGTCTAGCTGTTTTTTCTAACTCTACATTTGCTGCTGCTGCTTTTCCTGTTTCTTTTACATATTCAGTAGTTGCTTTTACTGCCTTTGTTACACCATTAGCAACCTTATCAAAAGTACCCTCTACACCTGTGTAAATTTCAATATATTCCTTACCTGCATTTTTTACATCGTCTAATGCACCTGCAAAATCTCCTGCAAATACTTTTTTAACAGCACTAGCAATAAACCCTAGAGTATCTAAAAAACTTTCAAATCTTTCTATGATATTCTCCTTGACTAAATTGCCAAATGTTTTAAGAGAACCAATAGGGTCTTCAAATATAGCTTTGAAAAAATCTGTTACTACACTAGCATTATTTATAATAAAATTAGCAAAGTCATTAAACGCAATAGATATAAACTCAAAGGCTGTATTAAACGCATCTGCTACTACTTGGTTTTGTTCAAATATTTCTTTTAGTTTAGCAAAGGCAGCAATAGCCAAACCAATACCTGCTGCTTTCAAGGCATTACCAATACCCCTTACACCTTTAGCTGTATCTTTAGATGCGCTTTCAACACCTTTTAAACCTTCTTCTGTTTGCTTGTTACCTTTAGCTACTTCTTTATTTAAGTCTCCAACCTCTTGTGATAAATCCTGTATACCTTTTAAGGCTTTGTCAGTTTTCGCTTCTAGGTCTATAATTATTTTTTCTGCCATTTCGCTTCTCTTTTAATTTTTTTACCTGCACCCATTAACCCATTAGGCAAATGATACTTACCTTGTGCTATACGAATGTTCTCTGTTTCTCCTTTTGCTAACTTTAATAACTCTAGTATATTTTGTATCATAATTATAAGTCGTTTAATAGTTCTATGTCGCTTTCGCCTGTCAGCAGGTTAGTGCTTATACTGTTTATCTTGTATTGGTTTCCTGCTACTATAAACCTATCGCCTAAACTATAGTTAAGTAAGATACGCATAGGCAAATAAGCCTTTAGCTTTGTTAGTCTTTGTTTGGTGTTAAATACACTTTCTATATAATCCTTATAATACTTTACAAATATTGATTGGTTATGGTCTGTATCTCCTGACCATTCGCTTATCTCTGTGTTAAAGTTCAATTGAAAAGCATTAAAGCTACCTAATGTAGTAACTGTATTAAAAGGCATATTAACAGAAACATCTGATAATGCTTTATGGCTTATTGCTACATTATTTAAATCAACAGCATCAATAAATGATATAGGGTCATTACTTGGAGAATAAAAACCAATAGGATAAAACAACAAAGGGCTGCCTAGATATGGGCTTTGATTACTGTCTACACTATAACCCCATTGTATATTTTTTGTTGCGCCTGTATTTTGGTCTACAAGTCTTTCGTATAAAAAATGCCCAAATGGTACTTCTATTTTATATTCCTTTTCAGCTAAATCTTGACCTTCGTTATAAAATGTTTCTCCCCAAGTACGGTTATTTAGTTCGCTAAACTTGTTAGCTAAAAATGTCTTTGTGTCTTTAAACTTAAACCTTACCTCTTTAAATGGTAATGCTACATCTACCTTACTGCTATTCACGTCTACAAACTCTGTTATATCGTATGTGTTTGTGCCTGTATAGAAGTCGTTTAAGGGTTTTACTTGTATTACACCATCTACTGCATACGCTGTAAGATTAAACATCTTAAACAGCCCTGTAAGAAAGTCTATAATCTTAATATCAGGTATTTGCTTGTTTATATTAAATGTAAATGATGAATTAGTGTTGTATGCGCCTGTTGCTCCGTTGCTGCTATCAAGTATATAATCTAAAGCTTTAGCCCTGTAATACCTACAATTCCATATAATGTTTGTAAATGATATTTGGCTTGTTGATGTTATTACAACTTCATAAGTACCTGCTGCATAAATAAAATCGACTTGGGCTTGTATTGTTATGTCGCCTGTATGTCCTGTTTTGTTAAATACGTTTACACCGTCTCTTAATAAAGCTATATCGTATTCGTCAGTATCTGTTGTGGTTAATTGTACTTCAAATATACCTAAACCTCTTTGTGTTGCTCCTGAACTTGTAGTGCCAAATGTTGGTATATTAGATGTAAGAGTACTTTCTGTTAATGTAAAAGTAAATGTTTGACCTAAATCAGTTTTAGAAACTGTTACAGGTGTCCATCCATCTATAATGGTTTCAAACGTTGATGTGCTTCCTGATAAGTCCTCTACTGCACCGCTCTTTCTGTGTAACCATAAAAATAAATGGTCAAAATCCTCTATACTTGTGTTCTTGAAAAAGTCGCTAGAAAAAGAAAGCCCAAAGTCTGTTTCTATTTGTTCTATAATCTTATTAACTCGTATAGCATACTTTAATTCATTCCACTTTACTCCGTGATGGTGTGATGTACCACTACCACTTTCGTACCATAAATTACCTGTATCTTCTCCGTGTGTACCATCTTCATAATACAATCTTTGGCTGTGAGTAATTAACGGTGCTATAATATGGTTACTACTGCTTTCTTCTGTTGTTAGCTTCGTTTCAACTGTTGCAGCATCATAGGTTAAATTGTATGCTGTTAAATCTAAATCAGATAACTTCTTTTCTCCTAATTTGTCTTTAAGTTCTACAATATCCCCAAAGAATGTGATACGATATATGTGTGGTTTGTTGTTCTTCATATCCACACCTTCAAGTTTTATCTTACCTGTTTTAAATGGTATGTTGTTTACTTCAATAGTAGCTGATACTTTCTTTCTACCATCAAAACCACTATCTATATCAAAGTTATAATAGTGTTTAAATATCTTGTTATTAGTCTTGGAAGCAGGCACACTAAAAGACTGACTAAAGGCAGTAAATACCTTTTCAATATCCTTTACGTTTTGGATACTGTCAGTTATTGTAACACTTTCGTCTTTAAACAGTTCTACTCTTTGCCCTTCTATGTATAGTTGTATTACCACTATCTTACTGTGTTTATTTTGTCAAACGCATAATCGAAATCAATGGTGTATTGTACTAATCTATCGTTTAGGCTTGTTTTGTATGTTACACTTTGTGTCTTTGGTATAACTGCTAGTACTAATTCTTCATCTGTTAGTTTAGTAAGCCATACTTGCTCTGACATCATAAGCTGCTTAATAACCTCGTTATACTCCTCACTTAAATAGTTAGTGTTTAGCGTTATGCTTTCCTTTCCTAGTTTATTATACTGTGCTACTTGTGGTTTGTAGGTGTCGTATGTTAGTGTGCCAAAGTCTACTACATTTGCTTTGTAGGTTTCTCCTGTGGTATTTAAACTTTCTGTGCTTTTTAGTGTAAACCAAATATCTTGTAATACACCAAACTTATTCACAAACGTTACTTTATATGGCTCATACTTTGAGCAAGGCTCTGTGACTATTTTAACTATCTCTGTGCCACTATCTGAATTGATATATAGTTCATCTACCAAACCTATATCAATACTGTCTAAAAACGCATCTAAACATTCTGTAAGTTCTAAAGTACCACCATCTGCTAATACTCTTTGCTGATAGGTATCTGTATTATCGCTTCCTGATACTGTAATATAGTCTATTTGTCCGTTAGTGTTGGTGGATGTGCTTATTAAGTCAGTTCGTTTCTCAACACCCTTATAAAAGTATGTAACACTATTGGTATCTTCTGTAAATACTGGTACTCTTACATTTTGGTCATCAAGTCTAAATATTGTCTTGTTAGATTGTAAGTACCCTCTGCTTAATTCAGGGTTAATAGCATCTTCAAAATACCCATAACCGTCAAATGCAATATAGTCTGTGCTAATTGTGCCAAAACTAGAACCACTACCATTAAGACCTGTAAACCCCTCTATATCAGCCTCAACCCATACGGTTTGACTATCATAATCCCCATCAAATTCTATATCTAGGTAATCTCTTACAAGTTCTGAAATTTCAAACACTACATAGTTATTAGTACCTATTCCGTTTTTAGTTATTGTATATTTCGCTGTTCCTTTGTCTGTTGTAAATGTACCCGTGTATATAAATAGTTCCATAATAGCTGATAAAGCATTGACATTAGATACTTTTATATAATACGGACTTCTTACGTTTATTTTAGTTGCCACTTGTTGCTGATGTTAAAAATTCTTCTAAATCTAATTTGTATGCATCTACTAACTCTTTTGGTAGTTTGTCAAATGCTTGTTCAAAACTCTTTGTAAAGAAATTGGTAGGTGTAATACCCCTGTTGTATATATTCTTTGCGATAACATATCCTAAACTTTGATAGTTACCCTTTGCATACTTACCATTACTATCTCTAAATCTTATCCTTTTAGCTTTAGCCCACACACCCATTCTTTTAGCAAACTGTGCGAACGTACCACTACTACTGCCTGTACCAAATCTATATGGAGAGTTAGGTGCTTGTTGTCCTGTTTTTTTTGCATTAGGAGAAACCTTACTTGGGTTCTTACCCTTTACACCCTTGTCCTGATACATACCATATTCTTCCATAAGGAATTTAAGTATGAACATATTGCCAGCTACTGTTAGGTCAAAATCTAAACTATTGTATAGCTTCTTATTATAATTGCTCTTACCTTTAGTTAGTCGTGTCCTAGATTGCTGTATAACCCTCTTGGCAAACCCTCTTAATATATCCTCTGTATTGTCTAGCATAGGTATATGTCATTAGGTATTGTTATGTCAAAGGTTGTACTCCACCCTGCTAATTCGTTTTCAAACCTATCATAGAAAGGCTCACAACTAGGGTCGCTATCTAAAGAGTACACATCGCTAACGTCAGCTTGTCTTAATAAACCAAACAATCTATTCAATACTGCTAGTTGTGTGTTGAGTACATCTTGCTCGTTATTGTTACCTATAAATATGTCTGTCGTTTCTTCTTTACTAAAGTCTACAACATCCATAGCTAGTATTGTAATGTTAAATCTAATTACTTGTTCTTGTATAGTTGCGCTGTTTATAATAACGTGAGATAATGGGAATATAGTTTGCTTGGATAAGTCTATCTCTGTCAAATCTCCTGTTGTAACCGTATTGACATTTTCATCCAATAGTAGTTGGTCTTTTATAGTTTGCGTTATTAGGTAAAAACCTCTTACTGCTGTATTAGCCATTTCTTTTAATTCTTTTTGCTTCTAACTCGTTTTTCTCTTTCATAAACTCTAATGCGTATAAACATTCGTGCATATTTAGTTTAGTGATATTTTCAAATCTTGTAACGTCTCCTTGAGCCAATCCGTATATTGATTGATACCAACCCCATTTTGCTCCAAAGTTTGCTTCTGTTGAGAGGTCATTTCCTGATTGAGTGAATAGTCCATCATAACCTGACACAATTCGCTCCCTAAATTGTAAAAAAAAACAATAGAACCTAGTACAACTCCTAAAGGCATATGCTTGTAGTGTAAAGCATCTTTAGCTTCGTATGGCTCTATGTTGTATAATTTATCGTATCTACCCTGTACAGGTCTGTAAAGAACTGCCATAGCTTTCTCTATGTTATCCCAATCCCCCAAGTATGTATCAATGTCTATATACTCACCAAAAGACATATCGTCTAAATTAGGTATAAAGCCATATCGTTTGCCGTCTAGTTTAAACTCCCTTGTTAGTGCAGGAGTTTCTTCAAACATCTTTGTAAGAGTTGATACTATTGTTTGTATGTCGGCAGCTTTGATGTTTCTAACAACTGTATCAGGCACATTACAAAAGATACCAACCATTTTAAGTGCTACTTGGTTTTCAGTTAAACCTTCAGGTAGCTTTAGATACTGTTGGTATTGCCCTAGTGTTATCTCGTTTAGATTTGTGGGTACGTTTAATTCATACTTCATATAAATATAACGTATATAAAGCAGGTTTTTAGGAATAAAAAAAAGGGCTAAAAAAGCCCTCTATAAAATTCTTGTGTTTTGTATAGCAATTCCCATACTATATAGTCCTTGTCTTCAGGATGTCTAGCTTTTACGCTTATACCATCCCCTGTGTCTATGTGGGTTATTATAACCCCTGTGTAAAGTTTATGTAGTTTCATATCTCCATTTGTTGCTCCCATAGTACAGGTGTCCATTCTTCAAAGGTTTCATTCCAATATACCTCTTGTACTATCTCTAGTTCTCCGTTCACTCTAAAGTGTTTGTTTCCTACTTCTACTATCATAACCCAAAGTAATGTTTAGACCAAACTAAAAATGTTAGTGTTAGGATAACCACTATAAAAAGTTTTAAATCTTTCATAACCCCATCCATTTATCAGCGTGAGCGCATAGTTGGCAAAACGTGCATACTAATCCAAAAGCAGCTACGTATATTATTGTGTCAAATATAAAGTTTTCTATCTTACGCTTCATAATGTTTGTTTTAAAGGGGGTGTTACCCCCCTGTTTGTTTTACTTCTTTTTTCCGAACATTTTTTGTAATGCTTTTACCAACGCTTTGTTTGCTTTTATTGTCGTTGGATTTTCTAGGTACTCTTTAGGTGGTTTCATAATGTTTGTTTTTAATTATGATGCTAATATATAAACAATATTTTAATTAACCAAATGTTTATAAAACTAATGTATGTAGTACTTACCAAAGTTAGGCTTACTTAATATAGAGTAGCAGGAGTACCTAGCTGCATCAAGTGTATGGTTGAACAAATCTTCAGGTACGTTAGTTATTCTACCCGCTCTATCTTCTTTCCACTTATAGCTTCTAAACTCTTTTATCATATTCTCGCTATCCTTTGTTACGTGTAGCTTATACCGCTTTAGTAGGTCTATCCCTGCTAGTACAGAATTAGCACCCTTATAAGACTTCATTATTTTGTGTCCATATCTACGCAACTGTTCTATTATTTCAGGTCTTGCACTATCAGCGTAAGTCATACCGTTTATCTCTACGCCCTTTAGATATTGATGTATGTCCTCTGTGGTCATCTTATTTCTATATAGCAGTTCTTTAAAGTATAGGTTGTGGTCTTTCTTGTATGTCGCTATAAATGTAGTAGGGTCATTAAAACCAAAGTCCATACCGTATGCTACAAGCTGCGCATCGTCAGGTATGCTATCAATCTCTGTGTACTTGAATATAGTTGCTTTGCTTATTGCTCTTTGACCAAGCCCATATATGCGCCAATAGGTTTCATCTGTTTCTTTTAATAGTTCTATCTCGCTTCTTATGCTTTCATCTAGAAATGGATTGTCTAAATAAGTAGTGTTGTATATCTCTACGTCTTCTCTTTGCTCTAGCTTATCCCATATCCAATGGTACTCATCAGAAGGGTTTAAGTCTCCTACTATCTTATCTGTTGTTCTAAATACCAATTGCTGCCAATCTTCAAACGTTAGTTCGTTCATCTCATTAGCAAATAGTAAATCCCTTTTACGCCCTCTTACTTTCTGTGGTTGGTCTAAACTAATAAACTCTATAAGGTTGCTGTCTAGCTTATATTCGTGGTTTGACTTGTTGTGGTGCTGCTCATCGTATAAGTCCATACGTTTAAGTATCTCAAGAAAGTCCCGCATTACAGTAGCCCTAACAGCAGGAAACGTCTTACGGCAAATAGTAATTGTTTTGTTCTCGTTGTGTTGGCAGTAGTGTAAGATAATCCATAGCAGTACATTGTATGTCTTACCGCTCCTAGTTCCACCTACTTCTAATGTTATCTTCTTATTAGAGTTGGTTAGATGGTTGTATACTTTATTTACTTGTATTGTGGTCAATCACTTCTACCTTAAAACTCTTTTGCTTTGTATCGTGCTTTATTTCTCGCTTTGTGCCGTTTAGCCTGTGCGCTTCTTCATCACTACTAATCATCTTCATAGCTGCTATTTGCAGTACAGGTGCTGCATCAGTTGTAATCCAATTATTAAGTAATGCTACCTTTTTACTTGTCCTATTTTCTTCTATTGCCTTTTTTATACTGTTAAGTTCGTTAAGTTTATGCTCATAAAAAGTAGGCTTTGAGCAAGGTAAATAAGCAACTACGTGTTCTATAAACATCAGCTTATGCTCTTTAATAGCTTCTAGTGATTTTCTTTCTAATTCTTTAGTGTCGTACATATAAGTATAACGTAATTAGTTTAGTTTTTTAGTTGTTGTGTTTCAGATGAAGTTAATGCTTGCTTCATTTCTTCTTTCCAACTTTTAGCCCATAATTCAACATTAGTAATTTTTGCTTCATTATTTTCACTAATATTTACAATAGTTTCTATTAAGTCATTAAAAATTTTTAGACTTCTTGCTTGTTTTACGTCACCGAATATAACATCAATTTTATTATAATCTATTTCTAACCCATCTTTTGACGCTGTAAATTCTTTTATGTAGTTTTTTTTCATAAGTTTATTATTATTTCAATCGCTCCACCTATTGCTCCTATTGTTAGAAAGGCAGCCCATATAATTGCTATTATGTGTATAAATCTTTTCATTAAAATGTGTTTACTGTTTCTGACGCTTCGTATATCTTTGTCTGTTGGTTTCTAGGTCTTATGTTGTTTCTACGTGTTTCTTTTATTTCGTTTCCTAGTTCTTCTATCTGCTGTTTAAGTTGGGTTATTGTTTCTTGGAGTACTCTGTTTTCGTATGTCAGCGTCTCAACAGTAACAACAGTACCCTTTTTAGTATAAATATTATAAACCTTATCGTAAGCCTCTTTAAATGCAGGGTTATGGTTGTAATCCCATTCAAAGTTGTTTAGTGCGTGTATTACTGTTGCGTGTGTCTGTCCTAGTGTATCTCCAATAGACTTGTAACTCATTTTAGTAGTTAGAGTAAGTATCTTGTAGTATATCTTTCTAGCGTATATGTACTCTATTTGTCTAGTGTTCTTTGTTATGTCTTTTCCTGTTTGCTTCTCAATCAAAGTTTTTAGGTGTTGTATGTTCTCCCTGTTTCTTTGTGTAGTATTTAGTAAGAAGTTTTTGTATTTCATCTGTATAATAGTTTATTAGTTTCTCGTTTGTGTTTTCGTATGCTCTTTGTAGTTCGCCTTTAAAGTAGGCATAGCTTTTTATTAATGTTGTCTTACGCATCTTTAAATACTTTGCGTTTGTTTATTAAATAATACGTTGTGTCGTAACTTAAATTAAACTTTCTTGATAGTTTAGCATAGCTTTTTAACACTTTGTATTCTTCTTTTAATTTATCAACAAGTTCTTTAGGGTGCTTAATCCTTTTGTAAGATGATTGCAATGCATTTAATTGTC
>Ga0080013_1003466_pt1 | contig 16608 bp, 16 predicted proteins | sample ETNvirenome_6_85_FD_69236 | JGI IMG/M metagenome (GOLD analysis project Ga0080013, IMG submission 69236) | Marine viral communities from the Pacific Ocean - ETNP_6_85 (SPADES assembly) (version 2) | ecosystem: Environmental > Aquatic > Marine > Oceanic | place: Pacific Ocean | collected 2013-06-19 | reverse complement strand
ACCTTTGCAAATAATTTCTAAACTCAGGAAGAATCTTTTTTAACTTTTTAAGATGCCATGCTTTTTTAATTTTATCCATTACACCTTCTCGCAGAAGCTCTCCTTTGATAGTTTGTTTGATATGTGATTTAGCAAATTTCATTTTTGACTCCTCAAAATTAGGATTTAATTTCTTCTTTGATAGTTTGTTTGATATGTGATTTAGCAAATTTCATATTAATATTTTCCCTAAACAGCAGTATCGTCTCCACCAAACTTATCAAAATCAATTGCTCGTGTTTCTATTCCTCTTGTGCTGCTTTTCGCACCACCGAGAGCTGATCTCCCTCGACCACCTTTCACAAGAGCCTTGAGACTTGGGGAACCCTGAAAAACTGCCATGGCTTTTTCATCAAGCATAGCGGTTAGTCTCTTGGATTCTCCTTTCAATGCCGCTCTAGTTGCCTGCATTTCAGGGCTTCTAACGCCTTTGTATCGTGTTACAAGTTCAAGAAGATCCGCATGATAATCAATCATTCGCATTAATTCTTGATCTGATTTAAGTTCTTTAAAAATACGACGATGCTCTTCCCACTCCAAATTATCTAAAGCATGTCTAGCATTAGCTTTTGCTTGTTTATCTAAATTTCGAAAAATAATTTTGGCAGCGTCCCAAGTCCACTTTGCACCAACTAGTCCCAAGATACCTAACATAGTTCCGGCTGCCACACCAAGAATACCAAGTTCTTCAGTCATAATTTCTTCTTTCTTTGTTTTGTTGTTATCACTAGCATCAAGTTCTTCTCTGATTAGTTTTTCTAATCTTTTTTTAGTAATTTTCATATTTTTTCTCCACACTCTGGCTTACATTCACCAAAATTTTGTTTAAAAGTAATAATATTTTCGTCCCACCATCTCTGATCTGGCGTTGCGGATCTTCTAAGAGAATGAATGACAACCCTAGCTTTACAAAAATTGACCGAAGTCTTATATTTGTGTTTTATCGCACTAAGTACAACCCTTTCCCACTCTTGTTCTAAATATAAATCTCTTGGAAAAGGATGAATCTGGGATCTAAGAGATGCTGGGAGGATTTTCATCTTCACATATTCTTTTAGAATTAATTTTCGAAGTTCATCAATATTTATTTTATCGTCTGTTTCATATACTCCACTCACTTCTAAATACCAATGTGTCTGGTCATGATGAATGGGTGGTGGAACATAACTAAACCAATGATTTAGAGGCTTTATATAAAATTTACCAGAAGCAAGATCTGTCCATTCGCACTTATTTGTGGTCTCTGCTGCTTCCATATCTGTTGCTAACTCAGACCAATTGGGACCAGATGGCATCAAAGCGGCGGCACCTATACCAAATAACAGCAATAACCCAGCAATAATTTTTTTCATACTTCTCCTCCAGACTTAGTTAGCTCAAGCCAAACAGCTTCTTCCCACTCTTGCCACTCATCGTCTAATACGCCTGATGCTAATAAATATTTTCCAACAACTGATTGATAATTATCAACGTTTAAAGTAGAAATGTCAATATCATCTTTCATATATCCGGCAATATCTTCTGGTGTCTCACCAGAGATAGTGAACATAGCATATTGAGCTTCATTAAGCTTCTTTGTTCGTACTTTTTCTTCTTCGAGCATTGATACTTGTTCTTCAAGCACCGAGACTCGCTCTTCTAACCTTCGAGCATGTTTTCGTACCTCTCTCATATGTTGCTGTGCTAGCTCAATCCTTCTTTGATCGGACTTAGAAGATAATTTAATATTAGATAAGGCTTCGCTCACAGATTGAATATAGCTCTTTAAGCTAGGTTCTTTTCCCTCATCTAAATTTTTAGTTTTTAACTCTCGTGTAATCTTTTGATAATCAATCATTTTATTGCTCCAGTATAATTAGTCCTCAATCTTCAGAAGTATCTATTTCACCCTTAGAAACAGCATAAGGTTTTGAACTACTTCGAATATTTTGACCACCTTTTTCTTTTAGGCCAAAAGGTACTTGATCGACTGTTTTGGTTTGTTGTGCCTGTACATCATATGAATCACAGATAATGTGACCAGCTTTCTCTCCCTCTGGGCAAGCCAAGTCAGTACAATCTAATACCCTAATAGTAATCGTAGCATCAGAAGACTTTCTAGTACCAGATGTTGCTGCATAATTAAAAGAAACATTTCCAGTTGTGGAACTTAAGAACGTAAAATCTCCAGTTGAAGTGGTGAAATTAAGTCCAGTTAATGCAGATGCAGAGAATGTTGTAGAACCAACAGCATGATTATAAACTAAATCAGAAACTGTTCCTGTTAGACCAACGCTGGCGCATATTAGAAATGTTTTGTTTTGCACTGTTGGTGCTATAGAACTCCCACTTATAGAAGCAGAATAAGTTGCACCAGACCATCCACTATTTGGATCTCCATTTTCTCCATCGTCAGAAACTGAGGTAAGCCTATATTTTACACTATAATCTTCAATTCCATATTTAGAAAATTTATCTGGATCTGGTAATTTTCTATCGTACCACGTATAAGAAGATATTCCAGTATATTTAACAATTCCTTGCTTTAAATAACTTGAACCTCCTTTTAAGTTTCTATAGACTTTATAATATTGAACATCTCGTGAACCGGCTGAAGCAGATGGCCAAGTTAGCTTAACCAGTGGATGATCCGAATCAGTGTAGTTTGAGGCTGATAATGTTACAACAGGGTTGCTTCCTGTGGTCCTCGCTGGAACCGTAACATAACAATCATCAGTTTCAATAACGGAATATCTATTTTTTGTAACTGCTTCATCAGATTTACCTTGAAAACCCCATGCTTTAACCTTGTATTTATAATTTACAGAAGAAGTAGCAGGAACAACCTTATCATAGTGGGTAACATGTCTTTCTGTTACTGGTAACTTACCGGAAATCGTCGCAGTTGGTGTTGCAGAATAAGAAGAACCAGAGAGTGTTCTAAATATTTGATATTTAAGAATATTTCCTCTAACATCTTCTCTATCCCATTGTAATAAAATAGGCAAAGAAGCATTGTTTTTAGTCATTGGCTTTAATACTTTACAGGTTATCGGAAACTTAGGAGGTGTAAACTGTAGATAAACAGTTGCCCCTGCTTTACAGCCCGCCTCATTGTTCACTTCATAGGAGATAGAAGTATTTCCAAGGAAATCTCTATCTGGTTTAAATGTAAAGTTGCCGTCATTATTCTTTAAAGCGTCTAAAGAACCATTTCCATACTTTAAAATTTTAAATGTTAGTATTTCAACATCATCTGTGTCAACACTTGCAGTTCCAAAAGGTGGTGCCGCATTATTTTCTGTCACATCCATAGTAAAGGAAATCGGAGTATTAATCGAAGATGTTAAAACTATATTTCTTGCTGTAGGAACTTGGTTACAACACGAAAGCTGTACTGTATTTGAATTACCAGTCGCTTCGCCGCCTTCGTTAAAAGCAATAATAATATAATCTACTTTTGGGTTATCTGAGTCTTCACAACAATTTTTATTATATGGCGGCTCTTTGTCAATATATGTGACTATGCTACCAGTATTAATAGTTTTAATTTTCTTGTATGGTTTAGCAGTTTTACTATAAAGAGCATCTCGATCTCCAGTAAATAAAAATAACTTACTTCTATCAGACTTATTGGAATTATCAGAAGAACCTCTCCTCCATATCTCATAACCAGAAGGAATTCCACCAGAACCAGTTGCCCACGTCAAAGTTATTGCCGAGCCAGAAGAACATGGATCAGCAGTAGCAGTTATTGTTGGCTCCCCAGGAGCAGTAACCAGACTATCACTACAGTTTTGTGGCATAGTTTTTAAACTAAGATTTGTTGATGCAGGTCCGTTTGCCGCCATCAAGTGGTTAAACACTGTAAGTACATCAACAATATCAAGATTGCTTCCTGAGCCTTCCGCATCAAATTTAACAGTCTCTGCTGCAATTGTTGAATTACTGCTGCCTGTATTATAAAAACCAAACTGGGCGTATTTAATAACTGATGTCAGATCATCAAAACCAACAGTGCCCCCACTAGTATCACCAGTCCAACTTGATGTCGGCGCGATTGCTCTATCGTTAGTAACCATTCTAAAAGAAGAAATTGTTGGAGCACCCTTAAAAGATCGTGGATCAACTCGAAGTTTTGTTAAGATGCCTGTCTCACCAGCAGGAGTCGGTGGGATATACCAAGACCCAGAATTACGATAATAATCTTTAGGAATTTTTTTCGACTTTCCAACTAATCCTTGAGCAAAGCCAAAAGCGATTTGTTTAATTGATTTAACTCTTCTTGGATCTTTGTTATATATTTCTAATTCGTTGGGACCGTACCCAACATATTGTGACCATCTACGCTTAAAACATTCAGAATTTTTATCTAACTTATCTGGTCCAAGAATACCGACTTGTTTTGCTTTTAATCCTGCTGAACCGGAATAAGTATTCCCAAGTTGTAACCAATAACCATCTATATTTTTAATAGAACTATATCCAATTTCTAAAAGACCTGTTCTCTTGTCATACCTATTAACAAACAACTCTGTGTCCGCAGCAACACTAGAGGTTACATTTATTTCTTTTGGAAGCTCTCTTAGGCCATCATAATCTGGGTTAGTATAAGTACTGCTTCCTGAAGTAACTGTTATATTGACTAATCCTGCATATTTTGAAAACAATCTAGAACTAGCCCTATCGCTGTTGGAACCACTACCAGGAAAATAATCTTCTGACTTATTAATGGCGGCTTTTGTGGCAGTATTGTTTGTAGTAGTATTGGAAGCATCTGGGTTTGAGCTATAATATTTATGAGAATCCGGTAACTTAGTATTTAGACCCCATTTATGAGCGGCATAACCTTCAAAAATTGTTATAATCTCGCTTGTCAGGACATCATTAAAGAAAATTATTTCTCCTACATTTCCATAAAAGAAGTTTGTGTGAGTTGCACCAACACCCCCTAAGCTAAATTCTACTTTTTGTGCTCCACTTGAACTAAGGGCAGAATAGCTAGATGTTATAGAAGAGCCATTGAGTCTTATATTGGTTGCAGTAGCTGTTGCATCAGAGCCGTCACTTGTAATAACAATCACATGACCATCTTGTCCAACATAGTTTGTAGACGAGAAATTCATATCAAGTGTTTTCGAGCCGCCTGTGCTTCCTGAAGTAGTGAGTGTTAAAGATCCTTCGGACGGGACAGTTGTTTTTCCTTTTAAGGAAACAGTTACAGTATTGACGCTAGATGACGCTTTAAAAACTGTCTTGGTCCAATCTCCTTCAAAAGAAAGCGGGTCGATGACAGCAATCATTGTAAATTTTTCTAAATCAAATGCATCTAAATCAGAATTTGTAATACTACTTGATAAAATTTGTAAAGAACTTGTAGTATTAAAGGAAACATAATTAACGCCTGATTTAAAAGAACTGCTTGCGTTTGTTAAAACCGGCATCGAAGAAGTGCTAGATTGTGATAAATTAGCAATACCGTATGGGTTAGCTAGTGTTTTAACAAGAGTGGTCGATCCACTAGTTGTTGTTTGGTGCCAATAAGAGCTACTCGCATCAACATGAAAAACAAGATTAGAAATCTGGGGGAATACCGAAGTTTTGACCACATTTGGAATTATTAAATCCCCTGTAGTACCCTTCGGCGGCGTCATAATTTCTTTTCCAGTTTGTAGTATTTCATATGGAAATAATTGGCGACTTAGTTTTAGCCTAAGCAGTTCCCCAGAACCGCTAATAGCGTTTCCTGGTGGCGCGTAGAGCGTCACTGTGGTCTTCCCATCATTATCTAAGGTACTTGATACAGAAGCAGTATAGTTTGCTTGAGAGGGTAAATACAGGCTTGTATCGATTGTTGTCTCAATACCATTAATAGCTCTAAATTCAAAAGATGCGCTGTTAAAAGGTTTTAGCGCATCATATTCAACATCAACAGCAGCAGGACCAACTGCTCGTAATCTTAAGACGGTATCACCAAATGTTTTTTGCGATGTACTGTTGTCTTTGTACTGATCACTTAAGTATGATAATTTTGGTCCAAAAACTAGTCTATCGGATGTTGTATAGTTTAAATAATTTGCGGTTCCACTACGATCTAGTGGTTTTCCTACTGATTCTATTGAACCAGTACTTGGGCTTGTTACAAAATCAATATATTTGCCATTAATATAATCAGGAACTGTTGTGAAGAATATTTTTACTAAATTTAAAGGACCACCATCATATGTTATAGGTGCGGCAAGAGAGGTAGAACCACTGATATCTAATTTTATATATAATTTGCCATCACCACTGATTCCCGAACCAGTAGTATCAAGTTGAGATCCAGAAGATGATGAAGATCTTACTGTTAAATTATAAGAACCAGAAGAGAACCCATCGCCTGGATAGATCCAGAATTTTTTATTTGACATAGAAGAATAGGCGTTAGAAAAGTCAATCATAAATTCAGCAGATTTTATAAAATGTAAATTATGAGTATTGGTTGCTAAATTTACTTTTACAAAGGTAAACTCATTTTCTTCTGGTAACTCCCAATATTTAACTCCGTGTATATCATTAAAATACTCACTCCAATTTTTAAATTCCGATGGATAATTACTGCCACTTATATCTATTTTATCAGAAAAGTGGATTATAGCAGCATCCGTTTTTTGCTCATTAATAGAGGGCTTGTGGTGTGGAAACGTAGTACTTGTAAAGTTTTCCAATACAAAAGTAGGAACAATTTTTGTCAAGCTTTTTAGATTATATCGTGTTTCTTCTTCATCATCACATATGGTAGTATCAGTTGAAGAATTCGAAGTTTCATAATCTGATAAATTAGATTCATTCCGAGCTAAATCCTGAAGTACTTTTAAAGTTGAAGATTCTACTGATGATAGTTTTTGTGTAGCCATGTTTACTAGAGATATAGTATCAGAAATATCTTTTCTGCCGCTCAGATTCGCATCAGAAATATATCCATTGTGTAATATATTGGCGGAGGAAGACGGCTCATATTTATAAGCACTAAATTGAGAACTTAGACCATTTCTTAGTGGAAGATATAAATAATTAATTAAATATTTAAAGTAAGAATCAAGTTCATTGTCGAAATGCTTAGATAGTAAGTCTGAATCAATATCATACGCCAAATCAAAACCAGAATATTTTAATCCATTATCACTGTGTTCAAAATAATTAATAAAATCATTTGTTACAACTCTTTCGTTAAATAGTTCAAAAGTATCCCATTTGAGAGTCAACCTTCTAGATGTTTTGGGACTATATACTGCCCCAGTATAAAAACCATCTTTTCGTTTGTTTACTTTACCATAATAGCGCTCACCCTTACTTTTCGCTTTCTTTATTTCTCTTTTATCCCTAATATTGGAATTCAACTCATCTGCATAGTAATACCGTGCTTCTGGCGGTGTGTCGCCGTTTAAATCACAACCTATAACAGAATATTTTATAACTGGGGTTATCGTGTTTAATGGTGATAAAGAGTTGGTTGAAAGAACTTGCTCAAGCGTCTCTAGATCATTTTTTATTTGGACATTGTTAATATCGATTGGAAGCTGATATACCATAAATCTGGTTATGGCATCTCTATCAAACCTATTCCTAAAGCTTTCATATTTATAGGCCCATGTTTCTTCCAAAAGCTTTAATGGACCTAACAACTGTACTTTTTCTCTTCCCTTTCTATCGTTAAACAAATCTTTACCAAAATCAAATTGAAATCCTGCTGTTGAGTTTGTAGATCTTAGACCAAATACAATATTTAAATCAAACAAATTTTCATTATCGATGTTTGTGGTAATTTCTGTTGATACAATAGACAATTCAGCATTTAAGTCTGATTTGGTTACAAATTCATCATGATCTTTACAAATATACTCTGGTACTACATCAGCATTAGCTTTGTCGAAAAGCAAATTGTGTCTTTTGTTGGCTAACGTTGTTATATCAACAATATCAATAACACCGTCGTTATTTGCATCTAGTGCTCGATCATAAGTTTTAGTAGCAAACAGTTTAGAGGCAAAATAAACATCAGATAGACCAGTGGCAGAAGATATTTTCCCCTTCCAGTTAGATTTTGGAATTGCTAGCACAGAAGCATTAGAACTATTTAAATTTCTACATGCTTTTATGTTTTTAATTGGTACTTCATCTGGACACAACTCTTTACCTGTATAAGTTCTGCTTTTTTCTAAAAGAATATAACATAAAGTAGTATCGCTTGTTTGACTTGATAAATTATAGCTAGTAGAAACAGCAGAGCCAGATATTTCTGGATTAAAGATACCAATTACACTATTTTTAGAATTAAAAACAACAAAGTTTTTATCAGAGGTTGCAGACGAAGCCAAACCAACTTTAGAACCAATTGCAGCAATTTTAGTGTGGTGCTCGGGTATATCTACTTCAAATTGAAAACCAGATATAGACTCTTCTGATTGATATTTAACTGTTAATAAAGTGTAGCCGCCTTTAGCAAACTTAGCTTTATCAAAAGTAGTATGCTCCGCACTTATTTGATTAGCTAATTTTGAAGAAGGGGAGCAGTCTACCTCACTTACGTAAATATTGAGAGTACACGTATCTACTTTGGACGGTATTAAGCCTGTGGACATAATTACTCACTTTTTACTCTCTAGTCTTAAACCACTTTTCCATTAATTTAGAATTAATATTACTCTTTCTTTCCACAAGAGCTTTTTTAAGAGTTTTAGATTCATTGAGGTGTTTTTTAATTCGACGCGCCTCTTTCTTATCATTTTGACGACGAGCTTTTTTAAGCTTGTGCTTTAAAGTTTTTTTAGATTCAACTACTGGTGTGTCTTCATCATCCTCACAATCAGCACCGACTTCATCGAGCTTCTCATCACCATTAGGTTCAGAAGCTTCTTGCTCTAGTTTTTGTTCTTCAGAACCTTCTTCGAGTTCCTCAGACTTTTCTTCAACTTCAGCTTCTTCTAGTTTCATGCGTTTGAGAACGCTTCTAACTACTTCTTCAACCATCTTGTTATTCATGATCTTAAAATCTCCATTTTCTTCCAATGCTGCTCCTGCTGATGGGGGCGCACTCTTTGCTCTCTCGGAGCTAGAGCCCTTATCAAAAGGAGCTGCTTTAGTTTTGTTCGCTCCAGTTTTATTAATTCTGGTTTTCATGGTACTATGTTTGGATTTAACAATTCTTTGATATTTCGTATCTGATTCCTTCAACGTGCCATAACCCCAGTTTTTTACTACTCTTTCATAAATAGTGTCGGCATTATTATTTCCTGCCTTTACACCATCTTCCCAATCTCGAAAAATCATATTTCCACACTCATATGCCTCCCTTTCCATCTCTCTCAAGTGAGAATCCTTCTGGGCATACCCTTGCTCACCAGCTATAGAAAGATTTGAGAGGTCTCCACGACAATTCTGGGCATGATGTACTAGTTCATGCGAGATCGAGCGTAGAATGTCCTTCGGATGCCTCCCATCGACGTATATAGTGACACTGAACTCTGCCGGATCATAATAAGCCGTGTTGCCAAGTACTTTTTCGCCATTTTGGGGGTCTGAGATAAAATTAAACGCTGCATCTTGATCAAAACCAAGTTTTTCTTTGGAATATGGGTAAAATTCATTTAAACTGGTTTCAAGAGAATCAAGTTCTACTCCAGAGCGGTTATTTATTACTAATTTGGTCATTTCTTCTTTTCTTCTGAATTAATCATAATAATAACATTGCCATCTGTTTTTTTTGCAACCCACTTTCTAAAATATGTGTCTAAGCTATCAACTTCAATCATAGATTTATCAACATCTTGTAATTCTAAATATTGTTGGTATTCTTCATCAATCTTATCAACATAATCATCTTCTATAACGTCTATTAAGTGAGGACTAACATTAAAATGAGCTAAAATAGGATAATCTTCGATATTATCTATTGGTCTCTCCTTTAAGTTGCCCATAACAGCTTTATATAAGCCTTTCAAGCCTTCTGTTGCTGCCCAAGATACGCCTCCATCGACTGGTGCAAGAAGGGCTGCTGCGGCATCTAAACCATTATTTTTAACGAACTCACTAGCCTTCTTTCCTATATTTATATTTTCTTCGTTCTTTCGAAGCATGTCAATCATCGAAAGAGTTTGTCCAATAGTCGGTCCTGCGGATTCGTATAGTTTCTTCTTTTCGGGTTTTTTCTCGGGTAGACCCTTGTGTTTGGTGCTTGCAAAGTCTTTAGCATCTTTCTTTTTCATAGATTTGGCTGTTTTAGCAATATCGGTGCTAGGTGCCTTCATATCGCCCTTCTGTACAGCACGGACCATGCCCATAAAGCGTTGTTGTTTCTTAGAGACTGCTTTTTCCTGCAAAACAGCAGAAATCTCTTCTTTAATCATTTCAATTAGTTGTTTTTTTGTCATTTTGCACACCTATGCATCAATTATATACAATAATTAGTACAGATGTAGGTTATGTGCTTAAAAAAGTGGTCGAGACAGCAGGACTTGAACCTGCAACCCCCGGCTTAGAAGGCCGGTGCTCTATCCAGTTGAGCTATGCCCCGAAATAGGTAGAATTATTGTTGTTCTACAAGTCTTTTCAATTGGTGTATCTTTTTGAGAACATCTTCTATTTTATTAAAGCTATATATTAGCCCAACACCGCCATGTTCAATCCACGGCTCAATATTTTGGATAAAGTCATCAATTAATACATGTACTTTGCTCGGATCTTCACCTTCGGCGTATTTATATTTACTTTTTGAAAGAATAAATCCTTGAACGTTATCTAATCCAATGTTTTTTTGAATCCATCTAAATTTACCCAACATAGAACCAGCCTTCTTCATTGGCGTAGTCAAGATATATGGTTTAAAATTAGAATTACTAATTGAATCCCAAAGTTCTTTACCATTTGGCATCCATTCAAGATTAGCCCAAAAATCTTCATCATCTTCCAACAATCTATACATATAGTTTGCCGCTGCTCTTGATTTGGTGGGCGAGTTACGCTCTAAGTCTGATATAGTAACAAAATCTCTTCCTAGATCTTCTTTTACTCGATCAGCAAGTCTTTTTAATGGAGGATTTTCTTTTGAAAGCGCTTTATTAATTTTATTAACTGCCGCATCTTCAAAATCTACTAATACTCCATCCATATCACAAAATATTTCATAATTAAAGTTTTCTTTCACTTCTTCTCCCTTGAGATTACTTCAAGATCACCTTTGTGTGCTAAAATGAACGATCCACTTTGTAAACAGACCTTGAAATAATCATCTTTTCGCCATAAAACAATACCTAAGCTGATTGTTGTGTAATATGAAAAACGTTCTCGAAGAACCTTGTGTCTACACCTAACCAAATCACCTTTTTTGGGTGTTGTATGACCATATAAATCCATTAAGTTACAAAATAGTGCTCACCAAGTTCATCGATCGCGTGTGTGGAAGGGTATGGACGACCCATTGGCATTGCATAAGATGGCTGCCAATAAATTTCGTACATATACGTTTCTTTAAAGTTCAATTCCCATTCTGCCACCCCAACAATAACTCCAACTCTTTGCATCAGAGGGTCTTTGGACATAGTTTGAACGATGGTAGCACCAATATTATTTCTTGCGTCTTCGATTGTACGGTTTCTCGATAGTGTAGATTTCATATTCATCACCTATATCTTGTTGTAGTTTATCCCAAACTTTAATTGTTCTATCACAGTCTACCAATGCTGTATGGGCTCTGCCGTTTAATTCAATCTTATAGTGTTCGCATAGATAGTCCATGTTACTTTTCTCTAACCATCCTTCACGAACCAACCTATCCGCAACTGCTTTCGAGTCTAAATAAGGGGGATAATTGGGAATTGGTAAATTATTTCTTTTACACATTTCACTAAAGAAACGTAAATCGAAAATCAAGTTTTGTCCCATTAACAAATCAGAATCTTCAAAGGCTTCTAAAACTTCTTCATAAATTGAAACAAACTTAGGTGCATCCTTCCATTTTTTCTCTTCATATCCATTTATTGCAAGAGCTTCAGCTTCTGCTAAGTGTATTTTTTCTGGTTTAATCTTAGATTCATACTTTTTCAAAACATATCTATCTCCATAGTCACTATAGAGGTAAGAAATGAAAGCTAATTCTATAATTTCATGTTTTTCGTGCTTCAAACCAGTTGTTTCTGTGTCAAATACAGTTATACGCATAATTTCCTGCCCATCTAAAGTAACTCATCATAGCTTCTGTCATAGCTAAGTCGTATTTTTTCTTATCAACTGGAATGTTTAATCTCTCTGCTAATTTTCTACCACGTTTCCATGCTTCAAACTCTTCTCCAATTACAGAGACTTTCCATTTTTTAGTTTTCTTTTGTCGAGTTGTTGCAGCATAAGCATACATGGGATAATCTTTCTTAAAGCCTTCACTACCTAAATATATTAATAAATGACCACATTCGTGTAATAGTGAATAGAGTTGATTTTCAATTCCTTGCCGAGTGTGGATATAGATAGTTTTATCATCATAACATAATTGATCAACTAATTCTCTTTGGAATTCAACTTGATGACCTCGTGCATTGACCCACTCACATAAAGTTTCAATGGACTTTCGGTGTACTATGTTGTTTTTCATAAAACCCTCATTCAAAATCTACCGAGTTAAGAGAGAGTGCCGCAGTAGTAATTTCCTTACTACATTCTCTATGAATTAATACAATGTCTTTTAAAGTTAAGCTTGGGTTCATTTCTGCTTTCGTAGCTTTCGACCAAAGCTCAATTACCTTTTTTGGATCTTTTTCGTTCTTTATTGCTGCAACATATTTTTCTACTGCTGTCATGACACTCTCCTTTCGTAAAATTAAAAAGGCGACGACTGGTCTTCTCGCTCCCAGTTACGCCAGTCACCCTACAACTGCTTCCGCTTTGCCTTCGTGCCGTTCTGACTTCGCAACCAGGACCATGAGCCCCTTTTGCTGCGAATTGGCCGGGATTCGTTGTGACCTTGAATCCTATATATTTTCTCAATGCTATCGCCGCCAATAACTTTGAGGTTCTTCCTTTGAAGGTTATCTCCATCTTCGGGAATAAGTTTCTTTTATATTATTGTAAATATATTTTCATTTTGTTTATTACCTAAAAATCTGGTGGACCCGATGGGATTTGAACCCATGACCACACCGTTATAAGCGATGCGCTCTGACCACCTGAGCTACGGGTCCACTATGGAGTATAACAAACTGACAGAAAATTGCAAGGAGAAAACGTATAATAGGAGATAATTGTAAATTATAATTATAAATTAGTATATAAAAAATGTAATGATTTCAACTAGTTATAACTTACTGATTTTATTAGATTTTTTGAGCCCTCGTTGGGGGCTCTGAGTGGTCCTGTAAGACGAGTAGCCAATTTATGGGGTAAGGGATAAATAAGGGGCTTGAATCATCTTACAGGACCAACAAAAGACCTTCTAGTTAATATTCTTCGAGACCAATAAACCTCTCTGAGTTGCCTAGAAACTGAATCACAATATCTTTGCCAATCAAGTATGTGTTACTTTTCATTTTTTTATATGGCACGTCAAAATGGCGAAGCATTTCTTCAAATTCTTTTTTTGTTTTCTGTTTTTCTATTTCCATTATCTCTTCCATTTTTAAAATTGTTCTTCCTCTGTTGATTCTTTAAGTGCTAATGTAGAGGACTCGCCTCCACTAATAGTTTGGTTAACAGCATCGAAATATCCTGTACCAACTTCACGTTGGTGACGGGTTGCTGTGTAACCGATGTCTTCGCTGGCAAATTCTTTTTCTTGTAAAGCAGAATAAGAAGTCATTCCGTTATCTCGATATCCTGTGGCAAGCTCAAACATACTCATATTGAGACTATGAAACCCTGCCAAAGTTACAAATTGATATTTATATCCCATTGCTCCAAGCTCACGTTGGAACTTTGCAATTGTTTTGTCATCTAAGTTCTTTTTCCAATTAAAAGATGGAGAGCAATTATATGCTAACATCTTTCCTGGGTATTTTTCGTGGATACTTTCTGCAAATCTTCTTGCTTCGTCTAAATCTGGTTTTGACGTCTCACACCAAATAAGATCACAATAGGGAGCATATGCTAAACCACGAGCAATTGCTTGATCTAACCCGCCTTGTACCCTATAGAAACCTTCCGGTGTCCTTTCACCTGTCATGAACTCGTGATCATACTCATCCACATCACTTGTAAGAAGTTTCGCACTGTTTGCGTCGGTACGAGCAATCAAGACCGTTGGGACACCACATACATCTGCTGCCAAACGAGCAGCAACTAGGGTTTTAATAAATTGTTTTGTTGGAACTAAAACTTTACCACCTAAGTGTCCACACTTCTTTTCACTAGAAAGTTGATCTTCAAAGTGAACACCTGCTGCTCCTGATTCAATCATCCCCTTCATAAGCTCAAAGGCATTGAGGGGTCCACCGAAACCTGCTTCTGCATCGGCAACAATAGGAGCAAACCAATCACGGCTCATGTTTCCTTCTGAGTGTTCGATCTGGTCTGCACGTTGCAAAGCCTGATTAATTCTTTTTACTAATTGTGGGACACTATTCGCTGGATACAAACTTTGGTCTGGATACATTTGTCCTGAGATATTTGCATCGGCAGCACACTGCCAACCACTGCAATAGATAGCCTTAAGCCCTGCACGAACTTGTTGCATTGCTTGGTTGCCTGTTAAGGCACCAAGAGAATGAACATAATCTTCGGTATTAAGGAGTTCCCACAATTTGCGAGAACCTAAATCTGCTAAAGTATAATTAATTTTAATCGAGCCACGAAGTTTTCTTACATCTTCTTCGGCATAGGGTCGTTCAACTCCATTCCACCGATTATCAAATGAACTCATTTGCTTCTAATCTTTCTAGCCGCCCGGTGGCAGCTTTGTTTTATTCCACGGCATATATTTTCTAACTTTAAAATTATAAATACCCACCAATAAAGCCATAAGACCAATTCCTGTTTGAAAACCAGCACTAAAAGCTGGCTCAAAGCCCTCTACCCAACTCCAATATTGTAACATGTTTGTACCCCCTAGTAAACAGAAAAATCAAGTAAATGTTTTTTGTTTATTTTGGGCGAAAAGAGAAATTGCTAAAATTCCACAAATTTCTAACATCAAGGCTATAATCAAGCTAGCAACAGCATCAAAAGTATTTAATTGTACTTTTACTTTCCTTAAATTAACCATCTCTTCGCCAAGTTCTTTGTATATTTTTCTTTTATTGTCTATTTCTGAGTTTGTCTCTAGTCCGCGTCGTCTATAGCTTCTTTTTGTGTCTTCAGAAGCAGATAATAGCAAAGTATCTATTTGAGTTTGAAGAATATGTCTTTCGCTTGCCAAATCTTGATATTCAACTGAGTCTGTCATCTTGCTTGTTTCAACAAATTCATTCATCTCAGTAAGATACAGCAAACTAGCTCCGATCGATCCAAAAATTAAAATAGCCGTGGTCCACCCTAACACTATTCTCATTTTTTGCTCTGGGTGTAAAATTGCAATAGAACCAAAAGTATATTTTGATAATTCCCACATAAGACCAAGACCCAAGGTAATCCATCCTGCGTCACCCCTGACTTCTGTGACAAACTGAACTGTTAAAACTGTGCTGATAGCACAGGCCATTGCAATAATTCCCCACAGAGCAAGTCCCTTAAAATCTTCTGGCATAATGGCTTCAATTTGACCCCAGCCAAATTTAGTTTTTTTGTTTTCTCTATTCTCACCCATAATTCTTATACTTCTTTTTTCAAGCTTATCTATAAAATCTGAATCGATGACTACTTCTGGGTCGTTACGCTCAGGTAGTTCATAAGCATTTGCATTCATTTCTTCCTCCACAGGTTCTATTGAGTTTGTTTCTTGTTTATTGGCAGCGGCCTCTGCGGCTTGTTGACGCTTTTTTTTAGGTGATGCCATTACATACTCTTATTACACTATGGAGGTTAAGTCAAATTTTCGAATCATTTTTTTATTGGTATGGGTTTTCCTAATTTAACCCGCACCTTTTCTTTATCTCTTATGACCACATGTATCTCCTTCAATACACTAAATAGTTTTACAGAGGTAAAAAAGGTATACACCTATAATCAAGAGAAGTAGTTTCGGTCCAAGATTCATTGTTATATTTCTTGGAAAAGATACTTCTTAAGTATTTGAAGCTTTTTATTTGTACGAGCCCAGTCTCTATTATTTAAAAACCACAAAGTTGCAGACACAGAGGATAATAAAGAGTTTCCATCTTGTGGGGTATATGCAAAACCAGTGATAGAATAGTATTTATTTTCTTCATCTTGTCCGACAATACGACAAGCAACTGAAGAGATGGGAACAACCATATGATTTAAAATTCTACCATAGTGTCCAAACTCACGACCATAAGAAAATACTTTATTGGCGGTAGTGTGGTTTGTGGTAGCAATCATTTTATCTTCCATAAAGCTAAAAATAATATCCTTTGGCTTTATGTTTCTAGAAGTACTAATAGTAATATTGTACTGCAAGGCATGCATTAATTGTGTGTTTATTTTGCACGCACTTGAATACGCATTTAC
>Ga0080013_1003465_pt1 | contig 16617 bp, 15 predicted proteins | sample ETNvirenome_6_85_FD_69236 | JGI IMG/M metagenome (GOLD analysis project Ga0080013, IMG submission 69236) | Marine viral communities from the Pacific Ocean - ETNP_6_85 (SPADES assembly) (version 2) | ecosystem: Environmental > Aquatic > Marine > Oceanic | place: Pacific Ocean | collected 2013-06-19 | reverse complement strand
CAACTTCCCTAACAGCGTCCTATTGGGTAAAGATGTAAAAGGTGATATTAAAAAAACACCTGATTCCGAATTCTTAACATACAAAGGAACCATTGATATTCTGTTTGCGGGATTTCCCTGTCAAGGATACTCCAATGCTGGCAAAAAGAAACTTAACGATCCTCGCAATACCTTATTTAAAGAATTTGTTCGTGCGACAAAATGTATCCAACCCAAATATATCATTGGAGAGAATGTGAAAGGATTACTTAGCCGCAAAACCAATAATGGTACACCTTATATTGATCTTATTCAAGAAGAATTCGCCAATATAGGATATCGGACCATCTATAAAGTATTAGAATGTACGAAATTCGGTGTTCCCCAGAAAAGAAAACGTTTTATCCTTTTAGGGGTGAAACAAGGTTCTAACAAGGAACTTTCTTTTCCCATTGGAAACGCCGCGGCAACTAATCTTAAAAGTATAGTCAGCTTTTCTCTCGAAGGCGCACTTAAAATAGAAAAGGATGATTTTGATATGACTACCCTGCCTCATGAATGTGTATTAACCGATATGAATAATGATGATGAAGGCTCCAATCCTCACCCATATCTCCTTCTAAAAGCACATTCCCGCAATACCACCTATAAAGAAAAAACATTTGAAAAGGGGCTTCTCTCCTTCTCCAAACGAATTTCTCCTATCCATAGTGAAATCATTGATATACATAATCCCAGTAAAACCATTATCTGTACGTATAACCACCAACCACGCTTACTCGTTCCTTTGCGTAATAAAAAAGGGTTTTGGTTGCGATGTCTACTTCCTCACGAATTACAACAAATACAAGGATTTCCACCTGATTATAAACTGGTCGGAAACAAGAAAGATAAGATAACACAAATCGGAAATGCCGTTCCACCACCACTTATAGAAACAATCGTGCGGCACTTGATGTCTATTTAAGATCAAAACGAATATTAGAGAAACCTGCTCCCTTTCCCCAACGCAAAATACCATTAAATGAAAATCCATCATTACATGTGAAGATAAAAGACGCATCTTTTTTTCCTTCGTCTCTCTGAACCGAAATTATTTCCTTTATATCAAATCCCTCCGTCCATTTTACATTAAATTCACTATTTACATCCCCATGAATCTGAATCCAAAGCTCCTTATCTTTCAAGACATGATTAGCTATAGTAAAAGCCTCCTGTTTTAATGTATTTAAATCTTCTTCATCAATCGTCCACTCTTTTACAAATGTCTCTCTCTCCTTCAACAAACTCCCCCCAAATTTCTCTCGGTATGTCTTCTTTAATTCTTTCCCAAATTCTGTTTTTGGATTACCTTGAACCCAAGCATCCTTTATTTTCCATTCCTCTAAAGAAGGAATGTCTGACTTTAAATTAAATTTTTCCTTGAGTAAACCTGACGCCACATACTTTTCATACCACCTTTGCGCATATTTATGCGCTATCAAGAATTTATGACCTGACTGGTTCGTGAATTGGACGCCAGTAAGCCATGGTTTTTCTTCCAAAATAGGTTTTAAATGACAACTTCCCTTGTGTTCTACCTTAAACCATTTTTCAGGATATTGCGTACAAGATACCTCAAAATCATAATGGTGCGAACGACCTCCCCCTGAAACACGTGCACTCTCCATATCCAAACCACACGCATCATGGAAAGCTGTTATAATTTTGCGCCCATTTCGCGTTCTCTCTTTGATATGACGAACGATATCTCTGATATCCTGCTCCTCTTTTTTCTTCAACATACCCTTGGTCATACGAATAACATTCATCTTTCGTTTAAATTGTTTTCGTGTTCTCTGAAGGATATCTGTCGGAAGCAGATGCGTCCGGCGCAAGTACGCCAAATGAAAAAGCATGTTTTAATATACTTACTTGAGAGAAATCATATTCAATTTTTAATACATTAACTAATATATTAAAAGAGTATAGGGCTATACTACTATTATATAGTATACTATGTCAGCTACTTTCTTCTACAATCAATCCCTCGATATGAATCGCTTGTGGTATGAATCCCATCAAGCCCTTATAATGAACATGTGTATTGAATTTAATTGTATAAATCGCATGGAAGAATTGACAAATAAATTTCTTAATAAACCCTTGAAATTAAAGAAAATAAGAGATCCAGCAAAACCAAAACGTGCGAAATCAGGATTCTTTTTCTTTTGTGAGGAAAAAAGACCCGCACTTATGGAAGAATGGAGAAAGAAACAAGGAAAAGTTAATATTGGTGAAATTTCTAAGAAATTGGGGAAAATGTGGAAAGATTTAGAGGATCGGTCAAAATATGATGCCTTAAACACAAACGATAAGATTCGTTATCAACAAGCCATGGAAAATTATAAAAATTGATTTGAATTTTGTTAATATAAATAACCTTACTCACCATGGCTACTTCTCGGAGATCCAACAAACATCAAAAAAAATCGCTTCATACGGAAAAATTAGAGATTGACAAGGATATATTTCTTAAATTTATAGGCAAAGAGGATACTTTATCTTCTTTGGTGAATGGTCTTAAGGTTTCTCTTCTTTGTCAGATGGGGGAGGACAAGGTTGTTGTGTTAGTGAAAGGTAAGAACAAATACAATGTCCAAGAAGTATATGGAAAACTAGTTGAGCGGTATAATAAAATTGTTAGAATCGTCAACAATCTTATTACGCATTATAATAATTAAGATATCAAATACTTTATTTTCGGTGCCGTTTTTTCTTTTTTTAGAAAAATTTAATATAATAATAATATATAATGAGTGATTTTCATGAAGTGGCAATCGGACACATAAGACATAATACAAGCAATCTTGAATACAAAACTGGTGATAAATGTACAAGTTGGATCATGCCAAAACTTCCACCAAATTATAGTTGGGTGCGTGCGGGCTCTGGAGGGTCGGATTTTCCTGATTACACGTTACGATACAGGGACCCCAGCTTGGCGAAGAAGAAAAAAGAGAAGGCGGAGAACGCAGGCAAGGGTGGGCGGCGTAAAAAACGAAGAACACATAAAAAACGAAGAACACATAAAAAACGAAGAACACGTAAAAAGCGTCGCAAAACACGTAGAAAAAGAAGAAGATGAAGAATATAAATTTATTAATATTTTTCAATATGGCTCATCTGCCGCTGTCGCCATTCTCTCCGCCATTCAGAATCAGGCTTCTTTCTCTCCAAATACATTCTCGCTAAGCTTTGAATAACGATAGTAGCATATTCTTTACGTTTAATGTCAAAATATTGTTTATTTAATTGCCGAGCTTTTTTGATAAGGCGATGAATATGAAGATATCGCCTCATCTGATATCCCCTAATAACCCTCTGAATCTGAATCGCACAATTCTCCCTTCTCTCCCTATACCATTTTAAAAGACGGTGAATAACTATACTAGCATGCTTAACCTTTGCAGGCAAGTTAGCACCGTGTGTTCTTAGAGGAAGACCAGGGTGCCTCTCGATATAGTCATCCCAATGCTCCGAACTCATATTCGTATTACAATCCCGACATATAGGTATCAAATTTTCAATACTTTCTTTTCCACCATTAAAATGTGAATGAATATGTCCGGCTTGAAATGCGTTATTTCCTGTAAAAGGGGTAATTTCATTTTTCCAGCAACAAAAACATTTGGCACGGGTAGATATGCCAACATGGATTTCCCAGATTCTACTGCGTAAATGTGGATTTATAGATTTTCGTTTCTTAGGGCGTTTTGTACACGTTGATTCATGCTTTTTTGGCTCACCGTCCCCTCCACACGTTATCTTACAATATTTACATTTTGGTAAATTATCAAATGATGAACGTCGCTTGCGACTTTTAGAACACATTCTCATGTGATCCTCCATATCTTCTTTCAAAAGGGAAGTTCCACAATCTTCACACTTATTTAATTCAGTCATAGTTAAATAAGTGTACAATGTAAATATCAATTCAATTTTATTGAAATATTATAAAGTAAATATCTATTCAATTAATAATAGATATTTATATGACATTCGCCGATATTATATATCTCGCCCAAGGAAATTATTTAGACGGAAGGGCAATTGTTGTCTTTGATACGTCTTCAGAATTCCGAATTGAGAATAGTGAATGTAAAGAATTTATATCTTATATAAGCGGCGTTATACTTAAAGCAATTATAATTTCCAAAGAACGAAGTCATAATGATGAATTCTGTGTTATTGTTCATCTAGATAACTTAAAAAAATGTAAAATTGGTTTTAAAATACCTATATGTATAGCCCGAACTCTAAAACGAATGTTTCCTGATAAATTATATAAATGCTATCTTAAAAATCCACCTATGATGTTCCGAGCCATTTATACAGCGGTAACACCCTTAATTGATAAGGTAACACGAAAGAAAATATCTATGATTAAAAATGGAAAAGAAATAGAGTATGATAATTATTCTTAAAACCACGGTTTTAACTCTAAAGGGAATTGCCCCTTTTGAGAAACATATGCTGGATTAGCAAGAGGGACAGCTAAATTACTAACATCATTTTTATACTTTATATATGCTGTTGCCTCACTACTAACTTGTGGAACCGCATAATCTGTGACCAATTTATTTAATGCTTTTATTTGTTCTTCAATATGTGTCGGTAGATTAAGCGCACTTTGTAAAAATATACTTCGCATTATAATTTTAAGAGAATCCTCATTTTGCGGACCAATTTTAAAACGCCCTTTAGAAGCTTCATATACCCCCGCTCTAATACTATTTTGAATAATTTGGATGTTATCACTACTGAAAAAAGCACACGATAATACGTTAGGATTCCAATTACCTTCTAGAGCATTTTGATATGCCGTATTTTGTCTAACAGGTATTTTATCATACAAAGAAAATGGATCCGGATCATTAGGTCCTAGAATATCTACTCTGCCATTCATTATAATATTTCAAAAGAAAAAAAATATACTATTTTAATATATATGGCTACTTTTAATGAGATTGTTCTTTGGATTGCTGGTATTTTACTAGTAATATCTTTAACATTTATTGGGGTGTCGTTATATGCCACACAAAGTGATACAATGTGGCCACCTGATCCCTCTGAATGTCCGGATTACTGGGATGTTACAGAAAACGGATGTGAACCAAATTCTTCTTTAGGCAAACATAATAATAGCGGGGGCGGAGTATGTAAGTCAGGTGAGCGATTAATGCGACATGGGCGAGCTGCACGTAAAAAAGCATGTGAATGGGCAAAAAGTTGTGGTGTCCATTGGGATGGTATTTCTAAATTATGTTAAAGATCTCTATATAATATATCAAATGACTAATCTCCTATGTCGTATAAATGATGTATTATGTATGGATGTAAGAGGTGAAATTTTTACTTTCATCCCTTCATCTGTTAGAAAACAACTTAATAAACAATTATATCTTGAGAATACTAGTCATATACCCCAAAAAAATAGCTTTATACGACATATAATAAGAAGGGATTGGGATTTTATTTTCCAATATCACTTAGAAAAAAATTATACATCATGGCTAAAAATAAGAAACTGGATATACAAAAATATGGTTTTTTATAATTATATTGAATATTTACGGCATTTATGTAATGAATACCAAAGCGGACGATGTAAAAATAGCATGAATATTTTTGAAAAAAAAATAAAGCCAAAAGCGAAAAAAAAATATAAAAAGGTGCGTATAAGAAATACAAGATGGAACAATTAAATATTAATCATATTTTAGACCGTGATAAATCTGAAAAAAAACTTATTGAATATTTAGAATACTTTGAAAATAATAAATATGCTCTTCTTACAAAAAGGGGTATATACATTTATGGTGTTCCTGGAGGTGGTAAAACATATTTTGTACGACAAGTGTTAAAAAAAATGGATTATGATATAATCTCATATGATGCCGGCGATATTCGTAATAAATCTATCATTGAGACAATAACCAAACAAAATATGTCTGATACTAATGTTATTAGTTTATTTCATAAAAAAAAACGTAAAATTGCTATAATTATGGACGAAATTGATGGCATGAATAGCGGGGACAAAGGGGGTATTAATGCGCTTATTAAACTCATAAGACCAAAAAAAACAAAAAAACAAAAAAAAGAAAGCACTACCCTTATCCCTATTATTTGTATAGGAAATTACCACATTGACAAAAAAATTAAAGAATTAATGAAAGTATGTCATACAATTGAATTAGAAACACCTACCTCTAAACAAATGTTATCTATTTTACACTTATTAATGCCTAATTTGGATCCTAAGATATGCGATAATTTGATTAGTTTCTGTCAAGGAGATCTAAGGAAACTGAAATCAACATTTCATATATATAAAAATCAACAAAGCATCTTGAAAAATAAACTTGTTAAAAATATATTTCATCCCACAATCGTTAATGAAGATACCAAACAAATAACAAAAAAATTATTAAATAACTTATTTTCCATTGATGAACATTCCCTTGTTATGAATGAGACGGATAGGACAAGTGTTGCTCTTCTTTTTCATGAAAATATTATTGATATAATTGAAAAAATTCCAAAGGAGATATCTATGAATTTTTACATAAGTGTTCTAAATAATATGTGTTTTGCGGATTATATCGATCGTATTACTTTCCAAAAACAAATTTGGGTATTTAATGAAATGAGTTCTCTTATAAAAACATTTCATAACCATAAAAAATTTCACCAACAGAATTTCAAAATTCCATTTAATCCACCACAAGTACGTTTTACAAAAATTTTAACCAAATATTCTACAGAATATAATAATATGCTTTTCGTACAAAATCTTTGTATCCAGCTAAATATGGATAAAAAAGATGTCTTTTCCTTCTTCTTAAATTTACGCAATACATACCAAATGGATGATATATACACAATGTTTAATAATAACAACTATGATATTAGTAAACTGGATGTCAATCGTATATATCGCTTCCTAGATCGATATACCTTAAACGATATTTAACGTACGTGAAGGTTCAACAATAAAGGAATTATTTTTCTTATTGTTTAAATACCATATCACATTATTATGATAGGTTAACATTTTATAAAAAAATATACCATTAAATAAGCTCAGCAAAGTATCTAGATTAATAAATAATTCAAAGGTGTCTAAGGAAAAGTTTAAACCGCAATATCCCCATATAAAATGAGCTGAACCTAAAAAGTGAATAAAATAGACTAGAAAAAAATATTTCCAATATTTTGCCTGCCTTTTCACTTTTATTATTACTTGACTTAAAAAAAATATATAACTTATAATACTAATAATTAACATATTTAGAGAGAAATAAAGGCAACCACTATAAATTTCATCTGTTTTAATTAATTCTATCTGCTCATCAGGAGGAGCATTGCCTCCATTTAATACAGTCAGAGAATAATAATCATACCATTTATCCAACTTTCTTAGAAAAAAACTAGATATTGTAAATATAAATAATAAAAATACATATATCCCAAAATCCCGCCTTTCATCATATTCCGATAATTTAAATGTTTCCACCGGATACTTGTACTCTATAATATAAGTGAAATTACATTCCGAACATTGTGAAAAGGCTCGGTTTCCAGTATTTCGCCACTGTTCTAGACATAAAGGATGAATATATCGGCTTGTTCCATCACATAAACAAGGCGAAATAAGTTCATTTCTAGACGCATCTTCAAAACATATCCTACACTGAGGCATATTACACTAACATTATATTTTATTGAGTCATATAAAATTCTCTCATTTGTTTATCTTTTACAAAAGCAATAGGTTTCATACCTGTTTCGCCAACAAATTTGGGATGCGGATTAATTAATAACTTTTTCTTATCGAATGTATTCGCATCATGAGCAAAAACCAGTATAGTTTTCATAGTATCTAACTGGACAAAAGGGACAGTATAGTTTTTAAGAAATTCTTTTTCTTCAGCCATCTCGGCATTATCATCATATTTGGTTTCTCTCAACAATTCACGTTTAAAAGCAAATGTTCCAGCTGTAGAATGTGCTGGTCCATAAGGACCAAAACGAAAAATTTTATCCAAATGTTTAAAATATATATATAAAAGACTACTCCCCGCCGCAAGAGCTCTAGGACGAGATCGTAAACGATTGACGGCATGATTTACTCTCTCGGGAGGATAGTAATCATCATCATCCATATAAACAATAATATCACCCTTACAATTCTCATGCATAAAATTACGTTTTCTCCCTAACTTCATTTTAGTATCTATCCGAATATATTTTATACATTTTTTCACCTCCTTATCGATATTTGATCCCATAAAAATGTCTTCAACAGAATCTTCACCATCATCAACAATCACCCATTCCATTAACTCCTTTGGATAAGTTTGTGATGTAAAACATTTAATCAAAAAAGGAATAAATCTTCGCCGATTATAAGTGGGTGTACAAACACTAACAAAAGGCTTTCCAGATGAACTTACTTTTTTATGCCTCTTTTTTTTCCCCATTAAATAATTTTACCTTTTTTTTATTAAGTCCTTTTCAACACCAAATAGAAAAGGCAGCTGCAATCATCATTCCAAAAGTTATCAAAAATGGATGATATGTCTCTTTAAAAGCATAAATACTATATAGAGTGATAACAAATAAATAAGGAATAGTTAAATAACATCCGTTTTTTTTTATTTTTTCTTTAATATTGTCTCTTCCAGCTTCGGAAAAGAGTGGGGATAGAAAGAGATACCATATTAATATAAAATGTTGTAATACAGAAACAACCATTATCATAATAGGAAGGATCGTAGTTAGTATGCCTAAAATACTCCATCCTACTGATGCTTTAAAAGAACCCATTAAAGTAAAAACCAAACTTACAAGAGGGGATGTGAATACCATAAAGGACATAATCAAAAATCCAAAGACAACTTTAACTGGTTCAGGCAACCCTCCCAATCCCCCCAATACAGCTTTTAATACACCTCGCGTGTCCGCCCAACTATTTATTAACGTTTTAACAAACCATTTTTTAATACCAAATAAACTTCTTAAAGAAGAATAATCACATGGAACAAAAGAAAATACTGCTGGGTCCTGATTAAAATTATAAGGTGCCCCATATCCATATAATATCTTATCTATCCTTGAAGCTGGATTTTCAGGTATTATTTTTAGCTTATTATAAGGGGGAGCTCTTTTATTAGTAGGTATTTTTTGAATATTTATTTTTTTTGATAGATATGATAAATTTAGCCCTAATACATAAAAAAATAGTATAACAACAGCCATCACTAAACTCGTCCAAATCATATTAAAAAGTCCTTTGCCAAGAATTTGTAATTGACTGCCAGAAGCATCCGTTCCAGAAGTACCCCCACTGTAATCCCCGAACCCACTGAACCCAACACCTGAAGCATCCGCTCCTGAAGCATCCGCTCCTGAAGCATTCGCTCCTGAAACATCCGCTCCTGAAGCATCCCCACCAGAACTACCAAAACCACCCAAATTATGAAAACCTACCCCAGAAGCATCCCCATTTGATTTAGAATCAGTACCAAAAAAACTCATATATATTAATTCTATATATTATTTCAAGGAATATAAATCTACATTTTTTAAAAAAAATATAGATATTATTATATGAAGTATTTCAAATGTTGTGGATTTCGTATCAAGAAACACCATATGGCAGCATATTTTTTATTATTAGTTATTGTATACTTTTTAATTGCTCCTATGAGAGAAGGATTGACAAATAACCTACCAGACCAGGTATTAATGGGTATTGGAGCTGATTATTCTTTAGCCGCTTATACTGGTTCTCAATGGAATCCAATTAAAACTCCAACGGGACTTGCGAAACCTATGATTCGCGCCATCACCTTAGGACCAGATAATAACCTTTACGCTGTAGGTACCGATTCTCATTTATATATTAACAAAGGAGGTGTATGGGTAAGACCAAGACAACCTACGGCAACCGAACTTCTCTCTATTACAACAGAAAATGATGCGTTAGTCTGTATTGGTTCTGATTTTAAATTATATTCCTATGATATTCCTACCGCTACACTTAACCCTCTTCCCGGTAACACAGGAGATATGATAAGCACAGTCGTTTTTGAAGGTAATAAATTAGGCGTTGGTAAAGATAATAATTTATATCGTTGGGTAAATAATAAATGGGGGCGATTTACCGATTCTACGAATTTAGCGAATATTGCCGTTTATAACAAACAATTGGTAGGCGTAAGTACGGATAACACTATGTATACGTATGAACCCAATAAAAAACCACCACCTCCACCGCCACCCACGTCTCCTGATTTAAAAGGGAAATGTTGGGGGAAATGGAAGTATGTTGCTTTTGGTAATAGTAAATCCCCTTTAGCAACAGGTAGCGATGCGAATTATCCAAAAACCACAACCATGGAAAAGTGTACAAAAACCTGTGACAAATTTGCCAGCTCAAAAGCAACCTACTGGTCCACAAAAGGCGACTGTAAATGTCTCACCGAAGAAGCTAATTTGGCTGACAATCCACCAGATGGCTGGCAGTGGGCAAAAATAGGAGCGTGTGCGGTAGCACCTGTTCTAAAAATGGCTCGGAAATCACCCGGAAAACACTGGACTCCTTTAAAATTAAAAGAAGAGAGAAAAGTAATAAGTGTATATGCACTATCGCATGATTTATATGATAAGTTTGGTTTTACGTGAATTATATATTATTCATCTATAATATATGATTTCCCTCAAATATGGGATAATTTTAGGAGCAATCCTAATTATAGGTATATATTTTGCTTATAAGGGTTCTATTATTAAGGAAGGAATAGATAACAGTGATGTTCCTCCGTCGTCAATATGGATGTCGGGCGGCGGGATAGTTGGTAATGGAACATCACCACGATGTGACGGAGAATGGGTATTTAAGACATGGGATAATTATAGGGGGAGTGGTAATCCGGGATTTTGGTATAAAAAAGATGGCACTCCTCTCACTTCTCCCTTTATCCTTATCCGTTGGCCTCCAGTTGGTGTCGCAGATAATGACGCATCTCTTACAGCAGGCGGCGATAAAGGATGGTATATTTTAACAACCCAGAAAAGGTGGGACTCTTACTATAAAGGGGGATATGGTAATTGGTGTGTAATTTATGTAAATAATAAAAATTCTACATCTAATACACCCCCCCTGAATGGATGGACGATACCTGGCACTTCATACAAACCGGGCAGACTCTCTTACACCGGTCGTCTGGCACTCGACCGCACACCCGCTTCGAGCCTCCCGGACGACTGGATAAGCACTCCTAATACTTTTTCCCTAGGACTACCCACACTTTTACCGAACAATCAATTTCAAGCTACAACCATAAGCGATATATCCTCTTGTGGAACTGTCGTGGCAGAATCAAATTCAGATAGCGATAATGTTTGGGGCAGCTCATCGGTCATGTCCCGTATTTATTTCAACGGTCCAGAACCGCCGGTAAACTTCACCGAGTTCGGACAAACCTCGGGCGCTGTGTGCTCCGGGTGCAGTGATCCTTATAACGGAACCGCGGCAGGTTATCCTCCTACCATGACGTCGACAGGCTGGGAACATTACAAACCGGATGGACAAAGTGTGGGTGTTCTTTGGAAGTTGACACAAACAACTGGAGAGATTTACAACCCCCCTGTCATTTCCCTAACTGCGCCACCTCCCCCTCCACAATATCTGAACGTTGAGGGCGGTGGCTACAAGGATGCGCCGACCAGCTGTTTAACCGGAGTTGATGGATACCCTTGTCCTGATAAGGGGAGCGGCGGAGGAACACTTACGGGAATTTTCACTCTGACCAGCTCGTTGGATGGCTGGAGCGAGCCCCCGGGTGGTGTGTGGACTAGCAAAGATGGAAAATTTAAAATACAACGACAATATGACCAAGATAACTTCCTCAATACAGGTATGCCTTGCTGGAAAATTATAGCCCTTATACCCACAATAACTAAATCGTCGGGGTGGGGGGATGGCTGTTCTTTATATGTTAACTATACCAATGTATATTCAACAATTCCCCCTGAAAATGGTTGGAAAAAAAGCACAGACTGGATAGCGACGGGGATGGGTTCGGAGTTGTGGCAACGTGTAGGAGCTCAGCCTCCCACCTGTGGGGGGACTCCCCCTTCTGATGCTGAGTCCAATATCTTGCCTCCCCCAACGGTTACAGTTACTCAACTTACTTGTGATACCTATAGTTGTACGGATAACTGGACAAGAAAAGACAATCCAAGTTCTATAACATGTACAGGAGGAACCTGTAAAAATTCCATATGCTGTAATCAACCTACTTGTGATACTGATTTTGAATCCTGTGACGCAGATTGGATAAAAAAATCAGGCTCTATTATCTGTTCTACGGGTACTTGTGACAATAACACATGTTGCCACCCCACCTGTGGCACTTTTGATTCCTGTACAGCACCGTGGACAGCCAAAGCAACTACTACGCCTTGTAGTACTTTCCCTTGTCTAGAAAGTGAGTGTTGTAATCCCCCGACTTGTGGTCCTTATATATGTCAAGATAAGACATGGACTAAAAAATCAAATATTAGTGAAACAACGTGTAAAGATAATGTTTGTGATGATAACACCTGTTGTCAACCAACATGTGCATCTTTCCCATGTCCAAGCAAATGGAAAAAACTAGATGGTATAGAGACACAAGTATGTGGAGCTGAAGGTTGTACTAAAGAGACATGTTGTCAACCCACCTGTGATTCTTACCAATGTAACTCTGGAACACAAAAAATTCCCAATATAGGCACTCAAGAGTGTGGCGCAAATGGATGTCAGAATGAATTGTGTTGTGTAGAAACGAAAAAGTGTTCCGGATTTCCTTGTCCTAAAGGTTACCATCCAAATAGTACTGCCGCAACCGATGATTGTACAGATAATAAGTGTGCTAAGGAGCAATGCTGTATTCAAGATACATGTGATTATGCCAACAGTCAATCCGCTTTGTGTGGAAAATTATCTTTTTTAAACCCAGATACCAAAACTACAAAATGCGGACCTAATTGTAAAGAGACCTGTTGTTTACCAAATCCATTCTGTGGCGATTCTTTCAATGAAGGAGTATTTACTTGTAGTGCGGAAGACGAATCTTATTTCCCGAAAAATAAGGAAAAACAACAATGTCTCAAAGAAGTATGTACTCCTGATGAATGTTGTGCTGATGAGGTAAACTGTGGAAACTTTCTTGGAAAGTGTAACTCGAATCGTTATGTAAGTGATGCAACCGCATTATGTACCAATCGGGATGGCACTTGTGATGATGCAACCTGTTGTACGGATGAACCCTTATGCACTGCTTATGTTGGAAAAGCAGAAGGAGGGTATACTTGTCCGGATAATTACTATGTTCCAGATTCTTCTCAGAAATATTGCGTGAAAGGGATTTGTACCTCGGAACATTGCTGTCAAGAGGAACCTACATGTCAAGGCTATAAGGGTTGTGACCCTATTAGTGAACATATCGTTACAAGCAATCATTGTAAAAATGGTCTTTGTGATAACCCTACTTGTTGTGCACCGAATGACCAGTGTAACAAGCTTCCTAAATGTAATCCCTCTAGATTTGTAGCCGATCCAAGCAGATATTGTGCTGCTAGTGGATGTACGGATGAACATTGTTGTGCTGACAATCCACGGTGTGGTGGTATGAACTCTTCTTGCGGTAATAACTATTATATTAAGAATAAACACCAAGTCTGTAAAAAAAGTGAGTGTGTCCCCAGTGAATGTTGTGTCGAGGATTTACAGTGTAGTTCTTTTGTGGGTCATTGTGAAAAGAAAAGACATGTAGATGATAAAGAAAAATATTGCCCTGATAAAGGATGCTCCGATGAACATTGCTGTATTGATAATCCTCTTTGTGGTGACTTTGCTTGTCCACAAAATTACTACCTCAAAGATAAAACATTGCGATGTAAAGGTCCCACCTGCACGCCCGACGAATGCTGTTTACCAGATCCTACTTGTGGAACATTTGAGGGATGTGATATTTCTATTGAACATATTGAAGATAAAAATAAGGTTTGTCTTACTGGGACCTGTGATAATGAAACATGTTGTGTTCCAAATATTCAATGTGGAAGTTATAAAGGAAAGTGTGCTCCCGGTAAACATGTTGTTGATGACGAAACTACTTGTTATAACAATAGTTGTACGGATGTGGATTGTTGCAATCATAACGCTAAATGTGGTCAATTCGACGATAGAGGATATACCTGTCCGGATACCGAATATATTAAACAGCCAGATAAAACGTGTCAGGGGAAAGAATGTACGCAAGATGAATGCTGTGTGACCAACCCTACATGTAAAACGCATTCTTGCCCACCATATCAACATATTCACGATCCTTCTGTTTCTTGTCCCAAAGGAGAGTGTTCAGACCTTATTTGCTGTGAAGATAATGTAAAATGTTCATCATTCAAATGCCCTATAGGCAAACATATTATTGACTCAGAATCTTGGTGTGAAAACAATGAATGTACCGAAGGACAATGTTGTGAGACAAACCCACCTTGCTCCTCTTTCCAATGTGGATCAAAATACACTCTTATCAATAAAAATAAAATATGTGATAAAGCCGAATGTAGCAGTGAAGAATGTTGCGAATCTAACCCTGTATGTTCTGATTTTGCTTGCGACACAGGCTATACCATTAAATCAAAATCTTCCAGTATCACCTGTTCCGGAATTTCATGTACAAATACAGATTGTTGTCTTCAAAATCAAACGTGTAGCACGCATAATTGTCCTACACACAAATCAAAAATAGATGGAAATTATGTCTGTTCGCAGAAGAAATGTACGAATCAAGAGTGTTGTGAAGGTAATGCACGATGCTCTAGTTATAAATGCGAATCAGATTATTATAATATAAGAACCTTAGTTAATAATGCTGAGGATATTTATTGTGCGGGACCTGTTTGTTTAGAAAGTGAATGTTGTGATGTCCGTTCTTCAGGAAAACTCCCCAAAGTAAACACATGGCCTATTTATAACTAATTGTCTAGAAATAATATACCTATAATATAGTATATGATTTCTCTCAAATATGGGATAATTTTAGGAGCAATCCTAATTATAGGTATCTATTTTGCTTATCAGGGTTCTATTCTTAAGGAAGGTTTATTCAATCACGAGGATGAAAAATTAAGTTATATAAGGGGGGGAGGATTTACGGATAAGGCGGGTGTACATCACAAGGCAGATGGGTGGGTTCAGTCATGGTCCGATGAGAGAGGTGCGCAAGTGGGGTTTAGTCCCGATGGAGATTGGGAAAAGGCAAATTCTCAGATCCAATCAGCACCATCTTTTGGACCACCAGATACAGCCATCATAACTGCGGATGATTCGAATAAAGAGGAATCAGGTTATGGGAGATGCCAGATGTATATCAATACGGAATTCACTGACCATGCGCCAGCTGACCCACCACAGCCAGTGAGTGATCCTGCTGGCGGGATTGATTCGCCAGCGTTTGCATGGGCAAACCTTCCTACTACTGGTTGGAAGGTTGCAACCGCTGCCAACTCGTCAAACGGTGGGGGGCAATGGGGAATGAAGGGTTTATGTCCAAATATTGATCCTACGCCCCCCACGTTAGAAGCGGGAAAAACATGTTCAACATTTGATTGTAAAGCTGCGGGACAAACGCCTAACCCAAATATTGATAATGTCAATAGTTATTGTAATGAAAATACGTGTACCGCTGAACAGTGTTGTTTGGCACCAGCATTAGTATGCTCCTCCTCTATGTGTAATCCACAAACACAGCAGGTCAAAGGGACCAATGTTCCTTGTAACAGGGTAACAGATATTATTGTGTCCGGAAATGCGAGTTTTCAGATTAATGAAAACATACAATCCATCAATGGAACATATAAATTTTGCCCGGCAGAGAGTGGAAAGTGTCTCTCTAATTCTTATCATCACCAATGGATAATGACGCCTCCTTCATCCACTCCGGCGGCTGCGCTAGGGTTATATGGAATTATTGGACCAGGCTGTCAAGGCGCATGTACATGGTATCTACAATGGGTAGCGGCAGGTGGCACCCCCGGAAATACTAACAACTGGCAGAATCCAATTACTTGTCCTGGACAACATCAAAGTAAATGCGATCAACCGGTAGCTAGTTGGACATGTCCAAAGATTGATGGGGGGGGACTTTGTAATAGTCTGAACTTATCCCCCGATGTAGTAGGGGCGAATCCAACGCCAGAACAATTAAAGATTCCAACTGGAACATGGATACCGGATACAGGGGGAAAGACGATTGCAGGGAAATCATGGAACCAGAGTGCCCCCCCAGGCATTGGCAATCCAATAGTATCTCTTAAAACGGCATGTACCGCTGATGAGTGTTGTATACCAAAAATCATCTGCGCTTCCCATCAATGTTCAGGCGAATGGGAAGACAATCCTGAGATGGATACTCAAACATGTAAAAAAGGCGGATGTACGGACAAATATTGTTGTAAAAAAAAAAAAATCTGTTCTTCCCTTCAATGCGAAAATACCCATGGATATAAACAAAATCTAGGACAAAACGCTACAGA
>Ga0080013_1003464_pt1 | contig 16619 bp, 36 predicted proteins | sample ETNvirenome_6_85_FD_69236 | JGI IMG/M metagenome (GOLD analysis project Ga0080013, IMG submission 69236) | Marine viral communities from the Pacific Ocean - ETNP_6_85 (SPADES assembly) (version 2) | ecosystem: Environmental > Aquatic > Marine > Oceanic | place: Pacific Ocean | collected 2013-06-19 | reverse complement strand
CGAACTTGATGATGAGTTTAGAGAATGGTTCAAAAAGTCGTTCGGATTAAAAAGATGGAGCGACAAACGATTCCAGAAAGTATTTATTGAAGCGATAATGGCTGGGATCAAAGAAGGTGGGAAAAGGGATGAAGCCAATGAAACCTAATATCGAAGACACAGACATTATCATCAGACGAGTATCAAACGGATGGATCGTGTTTGCTGGTTCAGAATATGAAGAAGGCTGTTTTGCGACGACAGTATATGAGGATGACGAAACAGAGTGGGGAGAACAAGAAGCCCTGATGCATCTTTTCCGTGAGCATTTCGATGCCTACACCCAGTCAAAAAAGCAGGGTGGCATAAAGCTGGAAGTGCGAGAGAAGGGATATGCTTATGAGGAAGACAATGAACAATCGTTTACTAGCGAGGAATGAAAAGAAACAATCGTTTATTTTTAGGCACACACAAGGGAACAATAAAGGAGAATGTAATGAATCAGATTAGAGATTGGAAAGGTGAATGTCATCGATGCTTTGATGCCACTGAGTTTCATATTATGTCGATGTTCGATTGTGCGCTTATTTGTATGAAGTGCCATACATCTGAGCGCGCTCATCCTGATTATGAAAAAGCACAGAAAGCTGAGGCTGAAGCGGTAAAGAATGGCGACCGGAATTTTGAAGGTATCGGTTGGCCAGAAAGGGAAATTGCAAACGACCCCATGGAGTGGTAGTATTATGAAAGCCGGTGATCTGGTAAGGGTAAGTTTCCCAACAGGATACGAGAAGCCTGTGCTGGGCATCTATCTTCGCGATGACATCGTTATTTATGGCATTGCTACTCGCGCCCTGATCCTGTGGGAAGGACAGATTTATTCAACTCCCCTCGATCAAATGGAAGCGATCAGATGAGGCCAATTACATGGGAGTGGGAAGTTGATAAAGATGGGGTGTAGCACAACTGGCCGTGCATCCGGCTGTTAACCGGAAGGATGCTGGTTCGAATCCAGCCGCCCCAGCCAAATTGGAGATAAATAAATGGCAAAGAAAACAGACAGTAAAAATAAAGCAAGAAAGAAGAAGACAAAGATTGGTCTTGGAAAGTGGACAAAATACGGTCACCCGGGTCCGTTTGGAGGAAACAAGGGATACAAGAAGAAGTATAGGGGACAGGGAAAATGAAAGAACCTATTCTTCAGCTGATATTTATGGGAATTCTAATGCTTTCTGTTGCAGGATTAATCGTATCAGAAAGTCCATTTTATGAGACAGTTGCTGCATTTGGAATCTTAGGGTCAGGATATGCCATCGGGGCATGTAGTAGTGATTCACGTCATTGATCATGATTTTGGGCCGTTAGCTCAACAGGCAGAGCATCGGACTTTTAATCCGCAGGTTCCGGGTTCGATTCCCGGGCGGCCCACCACATACGCGCCCTTAGCTCAGTTGGATAGAGCATCGGCCTTCTAAGCCGAGGGTCGCAGGTTCGAGTCCTGCAGGGCGTGCCATTTTATTTTAAATATTTTATAGGCTTGTGTTATAATGGTATCATTAAGATCTAAATGAAAAATTATTACTCAATTTTAGGTGTGAGTGAGGATGCCTCTCAGGATGAGATTAAAAAAGTGTATAGAGTTCTTGCTCAAAAATATCATCCTGATAAGAATCCAGATGACACTGGCTCAGTAGAAAAATTTAAAGAGATAAATGAGGCACACTCAGTCCTTTCAGATAAAAGTAAACGCGCAGAATATGATCTTAGCATGACCGGAGGCAGTGAATATAGCTTTGGGTTTGAGAGTATATTTGGAGAAATGTTTGGGTTTGGAGAAATGTTCGGAATGGGACAGAGATCTCGACAACAGCATCATGTTAATAGGGACCCATCTGTAAGATTTGATGTCCCACTAAGCGAGCTAGAGGCAGGAACTATTAAAAGGTCATTTTCTATTAATCGTGAGATTCAATGTGATAAATGCTCTGGTCAGGGCGGCGATAATATTGAAATGTGCTCGACATGTGGTGGATCAGGACATGTTTCGAAATCATTCCAGCAGGGTAATATGAACTTTCAAACAACACATCCTTGTCCAGCTTGTGGTGCAGCAGGAAGGGTAATAAGAAATCCATGTGAAGTCTGTATGGGCTCGGGATTAAAAATTAAAGAGGATAAATATGATATCACAATTAACTGTGTTAAGCAGGAGGGTGTATGAATGATCTAGACGAACTCATTAGACTTCATAAAAGTCTTGATGATGAGGTTGATAAGATGTCTAAGAAGCGATATCTTACACCGACTGAAAGATACCGTCTTAGAGAGATGAAGGTTATGAGACTTAGGTATCGAGATAAAATAGATAAGACCAGGATTGAAATGAGAATCTTAGATGTTTAATAAAATGAAATACAAAAAGGGTGATCTTGTTTTGGTTAGAGTATGCGATTCTGATGGGTCAGCGATGGGTGTTGTAATGTATGACGGAAGCCCAATATCGGTTTATGACACATGGTCTCCGGGAAGATCTCATAGTACATATCGATATTCTGTTCTTGTAGAGGGAAAAAGTAGGTCTTGCTTTGAGGAAGAAATGGTTGAGGCATCTACGATAAAATAGTGAATTTGGTGAATAATTATCTTTAAGGAGATTACATGATTAAGCAAGGTGATAGAGTTGCACCCTTTAGACATATGGGACTAACAGGAACCGTAATATCACTAAAGAAAGAAAAGGTAGAAACGTGGCTTGTCGGAGGTTGCTCAGCTGATCACAGGTTTAGAGCAGTTGTATTAATAGATGAATCAAAAGAAGAGAGAGAGTTTTTGGTATCTGAGCTGATGAGGATCGATTAGAAAAAGATGGGTTCCAAGCAGATTCGATCAGTGGTGCCGGAATACATGGATGAGAAATCAGTTTCCTTCAAGCGCCAGGAAGACGGAACGTACAAGAAGATCACTGCATCTCAAATAAGAAACCTCAGAACAAATAAGATAGTCTTAGAGACTGATGTATCCGATGAGAGATACTCTCTTGTAGCAGAGGGAGACTATGATCACAAGATGATTCTTCAGGATTGCTCAGGAAATGATGTGATTCTTAAATTTAAGCTATGTGAAGAGGAAGAAAGTGATGACATTATCTGATAAAATAGATTAGATAGTTTCTAATTTTCTAATATATTTAATAACGTTTATGGAGATCTCATGAAAATCACAAAAAGCAAGCTTCGTCGTGTTATAAGAGAAGAATTACGTCGTCATCTTTTATCGGAGCAGTCAAATTCCAGTGAGGCAGAGGCTCGTCTTGTTGTAGGCGCTCTGCCACCGCGAACGTTCGATATGGACACTGGGCTTAGGACAATGATAGACGATGCAATGTCACAGGGCAAGTGGGACATAGCTCTTGAGCTTGTTCGGAGCAATCCAAAATATGATGTGAACACCGGAGATGAGGCATATGAAAAGCTGCTTAGTAATATGAATTTTCCAGGAATTCAAGATCATGTACTTTTGTCAATGTTTAAGGGGCTACGCAATAGTGGGGGCGATGCTCACGCAGTGAGCTGGGCATTAGAGAAGGGCGCAGAATTTGAAAGTCCAGAAGTTGAACAAGCAATCTCAGCGTGGGCGCAGACAAGATAGACGATATTAGTTTCGTGTAATTTGTTCAGGTTTATGGTATTATCATAATGTAGGTAATACTAATGATTTTAAGACTATCTCTTGTTTTTCTTTTTTCTCTTCTTGTTTCATGTATAGAAGAGCCTAGCAATACGTCACTTATATCACAGTCACGAATAAATGCTGGACCATATGTAAGGTCTGAAAGTACTTTTACGTCTAGTTTCTTAGGGACAACAACAGTACAGATTCAGTCTAATACAGCAAGAGATCTTATCATTCTGAAAAACTCGAAAACAAGAGTGATGAAATTTGTTTCTGAGAGTCTGGATGACTTGCACGATTTATCTTGTGAAGACGGCCTAATCAATATTCACATCATTCCTGAGAGAAAGATAAATGATAGAAACATCATGGTGTTTACAAAGAATGAGCCTGAGGGATTGAAATATTATGGAATGACAACCTGGTTGTTTCCCAATATTGCGTGGTCATTTATTTGTTCCGATTGCGATGAGACGTCTGAAGATATTTTTGTTCATGAGCTGGCACACTTTTATATGACACAATGTGGAATTCCACAGAGAGATCATGATGAAAGCTACTGTCACAATATTGTTGATGAATACAAGCGGCTTAAGTTGAAAGACGACTCATAAAATAATGAAGTTCATAATTTCGCTTGAAATGGCATAATTAATAATGTGTCATTAATAGTAAATTCAAATTCTCTAAGGCGACTAATAGTAGAGCAGCTATCTGCTCATCTTCCCATGTGCAAGACAGCACATGTCATTATAAATTCCAGATCTATTCCTGTTGAGGTAGCTGATACAGACTATCTTAGAAATAGAGGGTTAATGTTTAGAGAGCAGCTTGACCATGATAGTGGAATGTTTTTTGTGTTTCCTGATGAATCTAACAGATCATTCTGGATGAAGAATACATCTATTCCCCTTTCAATAGCCTTTATTGACAGATCAGGAGTTATCACAAATATAGAGGATATGAAACCAAACTGCCTTGAAAGCGTGAGCTCCTCTCGACCTGCACCTTATGCGCTGGAGATGAACCTGGGATGGTTTTATGGAAGAGCATCTGTGGGTGACCGCGTGTTGAACATTCCTATACAGTGAGTTAATTGATATGAAAATAAGCTTAAATATTTTAAGAAAAATGATTAGAGGTGAAATTCTTTCTGAAGTTAGCCTGGGAGGGGAGGTGTCATCTACACTTCGCTCTTCACTTTCTAGCGAGGATTTACATGACATAAGGGTGATTCAGATAGAGCATCCAGTTAGTAGAATGATAGAAGCCGGGGACACTAGTGATGAGATTATATCGGCGTTAGAGTCAGCCATTGAAAACCTTAAAGGTGATGATGAAGAGGTAGTTGAGAGAGGTGATCTTGATGAGCAGGAAGGCAGCGCGCTTATGGGAAAAGAGGTTGGATCTGATGACAGATCTGACATGGGCGGCTATACAGTTGCAGATCCGTATTGAGTGAGATGATATGAAATCACTCACTAGAAATCAACTCAAAAAACTTATAAAGGAAGAAATTCATAAGATTCTTGTAGAGGTAGAATACGACACAGGCAGTCAGCTAGACACTAGAGATACTGGACACACAGATTCAGATGCCGTTGATGATCTAGTTAGAGTTGCAAAAGATGACATTAAAAGATATTATCAAAAGCCTGACTATAGACGTAGAGTAATAAATGCAGGAATCATATCTGATGAAGATAAGTTTGATCAATTTCTTAAAAGCCTGCTAGAAGAGATTGATGACACGATGTGGGAGTTCAGCGAGGCTACAGAAAGGCAGACGCACAAGGCAGAGCTAAGATACTCCTCATCAGGATGGGATGAGTCATATGAGGATAGGCTCAAAGAAACTCCAGTAATTATAGTTAATACAAACAGAATAGAAGGAATGTCTAATGATGAGATGATAAATCTCTTTATACACGAGCTATCTCACATAGAAAATGTTCTTTTAGATGATTACTCCGTACAGTACGGTGAAACTGGTCAGCGTGCGTTTAAGCAGGAGATTGGAGACATATTTATATCACACAGCCAGTTGCGCGGGCTAAGAGATAAATTCGATAATAATCAGGAGTGGGCAGATCTTGTAGCGCTGTGGACACAATCAATAGGTCCTGAGAAAGAGTGGAGACATCTTCCTGAGATGAGAGCCCGACTTCATGAGCTGAGAATAAAAATGGGAAAGAGGGGAGAGACCATGGAGGATGTCATTCAATTTTCTAGGTCGTCTAGCTATGATGACATTGTCATTAGATATGGAGAGAATCCGGCACAGTTTCTTCTCTTTTTAGATTACACTAAGGATCTTTCATCACTTGCTGATACAATAGATGTGATAGCATCTACTTCAACAGGGCAACGATCTTTTACAGGCTGACTTAATAATTGTGTAAAATTATATTTTGTGTGGTATGATTAATCATAACGTCCACCGGAGAAAATCAAATGTGTTTTATTGTTGCAATTTTTATTCTTACATCATCAGTTCCTGCTTTTGCAAACGAACCTGACAGCAATGCTGATAGAAAGGTCATCTACAAGCAGAGAACAGAGATCGACTTTGAGGGTGTCGAGGTGGAAGGACAGTTAGTTCGACCAAATGGAGCTCTTATTCTGGATAGAAGGAGTGCGAATTTTAATCCACTGATCAAGCTTCGAACAGACTTTGATCAAGAGATTAGTGAATCTGTAGATGTAATTAAGTAACATCAAGCTTATACAATACAAAAGACAGCTGTATTATAATGAAATGTCTTTTTAGATATAAAGGAGAATGAGACATGATTAAGCATTTACTTGTTGCACTTTACACGGTGATTTTTCTTGGTGTGGGATGTGACACCAACTCATCCACTGAGGTGGATGAGACAACGGACGCTGAGGCTGAATCAGTTTCCACCAGTACAGAAAATAGTTCATTTACTGGTGAAACAACAGTAGAGGGGACGACTTCTGAAGAAAACGTCAAGACAGAGTCTACAGAGTCCAATGAAGAAGATGAGAGCGCTGAGTCGGAATCTACAGTGCAATAATAAAAAGAAATCAAGTAATTATTTTTTATGGGTGGCATGTTGTGTGCCACCCATTTTTTTATGTCGCTAGAGAATATATATTTTTGAATAGTCACTTAAGGAGATTGATATGAGAGAACTATTGCGGGATGTTTGGAACCTTTGCGTCGGTCTGGCGCAATCAGCGTGGGACCTTGGGGAGGTCGCGCTAGTGTTCTTGGTCTCATTTCTTCAGCACCTACACGCTGACGCACCTCGACTAGAGGGTTTGTTAGTTGGTGTAGCGCTTTCGTGGCTTCTGCTTCGTAGAGACAAGCACCCTCTTCTTCGTGTCCTTAGTGCTCCGCTTAAGCTGGTTGTTGACATACTTGACCTCGCGTGGGACCAGTGTGTTGAGGTCGCTGGTGATCTCTGGGACACAGCGGTAGGATGGGTCAGAAAGGCATGGGATATGTGTTGGGGTGCGGTAAGAGGAGTTTGGGACAGAGGCATGGCTGTTCTCTCTGGAGTTAGAGACAGACTTAGCAAGAAGGAATAAGTTGCATGAAAATTACACGTAGACATCTAAGAAGATTAATTAGAGAGACTATAGAGAAAGACCGGATGCTTAAAGAGGAGCTGATGGACCTCAAGGATTCTTGGCCTAGATTCGCACATGGTTTCATAGACTGGATGGCCCAACAGCACATGGAACATGTCACCGGTCCCGTAGTAAGTGCCTGGAAGGAGAGGGTGGAGAGACTCGAACGTAAGCCCATGGCGAACGCTCAGCTCGCCGCAACCGTCAGAGACATGCTAGAGACGGGTCAGCTGGAGGCAATCTGGAATAGAATAGAAAACAAAGTGAATGCCGTCCATCAAATATTTGATACAATAGAATCAAGAATGGGGCACATGTAATGAAAATTACACGCCGACGTCTAAAAAGAATCATCAAAGAAGAGGTGGAGAACGTTGCGACCTTCGAAGTGAGTCAGAAGGTAATATCAAGTTTCGTAGGCGCTATCAGCTCGTTGCGAAACGGAGAAAGCTTTTCATATTCTGCGGATGGCTCTGTTGTTAATAGTCTTTCCAATGCTGCTGGTCCAAGTGGAATGGTAAGCAATCTAGATGCCAAAGTGGTTATGGGAATCGGAGGTGTTGTAGTAATACTTATTTTAGTAGCGATGGCACTTGGGTATTCTGTTAAAGTCGGCGGCGATTATGAAGGGGCTTCGGGAGAAATAATATTTAAAGCACCAGATCAAGATGAAAAAGAGGTAGTCTAAAATGAAAATAACACGTAGTCAATTAAGAAGATTAATTAATGAGGAGCGACAGAGAATTCTCCGGGAGGCTGAGAATAAAAAAATGTCTGAGATGAGAGAGTTTTCTCAAAGCAAGAGCGGCAAGAAGGTCGCATCTGCTGGAGGAAAGATATCATCTGCCGCAAACGTTATTTCAGAGGTCGCAGACGATCAGACGGGAAAGATGCGTGAGACGCTCTACAATGTATCAGAGTTTGTTGGAAAGGTTGGAGAGTCTCTCTCAGGAATAGGGTACATCCAAGAGGGTGGGTCAGCCACAGATAACCTGCCCTCAGTACAGGAGTTAAAACAGCTTCACAGGGACATTCAACGGCTGGAGAAATAGGATGAATGTTACAGTTGAACAGCTGAGAAGAATGATCTTAAGTGAGGTTGATTCAGACGCTGATGGCATACCCGATTCTGAGGAAATCGTGGATGCATGGACGTTCGCTCCTACAGCCGAGGAAGAGGCTAAAAAGATAAATGCTCAAACAGGTGTTCACCTTATTACAGATCCCAAGCACTGGGCGGAATATGGAATCCATACGGGTGAGGAATTAGCCAAGACACTACTTGCCTCATCATACTCAGACACATACAAGAGTATCCACGGAATACGCCCACGATGGGTAAGAACTAGTGAGATGTCTGTTCAAGAGATTCAGAAATTACTTTCTGATCTAGAGGGTGAGTCTGAGGAGTGGATGGAAGATAGATTTCATGATGATCAGGAGGGATGGAAAAGTGACATCGAGGATGAAAGACGCGATGCACAACGTGCCTATGATGATTCCAGAGAGGCTGAGATCGCAGCAGCAGCTGCCGAAGAAGAAGCCATGAAAATTCCAGAAGAGGGAGAGGACCTTCCATCATTTCAGGGAATGGGAAGAAGGCCCGATTCAGGCTTCAAGCATGGAAGACATCCTCCCGGACGATCTTCGTGGATGAGAGGTAAACTAAGTGAATCACTTACAGGACTTAACAAGCAGTATTATGGGCAGGGTGTTCAAGATATAGTTCAGACATTGGGTAAGATGAGAGTGACAAAGTCACATCTAAGAAAAATAATTCAAGAAGAAATTGCTCACGTTGTTTTCGATGATATTCATGAAGTTCCAGATGATTTAGAATTTCTTGATCCTCATGAGGCGTACGGCCTTGGACACGAAGCCGGAATGGAGCATGCTGCCCCAGAAGATCTACCTTATGATCTTTCTCCTGAGCCGCCTACTGTAGAAGATGCCTGGTATCCATCTGATGTTGTTCCTAGAGAGGATGCGTGGTCCGGAGGTGATAACCTTGATGACCCACTTGATCACTCTTACTTTGAGACAGGCGAGAGAAATGCAGGTCCACATGTTATGATAAGAGAGAGATCCAGATCAAAGATCACACTCAGGCAGCTTAGAGGAATGATTCGTGAAGCATTATTATCTGAAGAGAGACTAGATGAAGGCGAATGCCCAGAAGACGGGTGTATTCAAAAGAGAGGTAAAGGATGGGTTGTGATATCCAATAAGACCGGTGAGTGCTGGGGGAGAAGCAAGAAGGACGGCGGAGAGTGCACATACTATGATAGCAAGTCTGATGCAGAGGACGCTCTCAAGGCATATCACGCATAGAGGAAATCATGAAACCAGAGATGGCTTGGAAAATATTTACTGCTTCTTTGGGTATTTTAATCATGCCCCTGGCTGGCTGGGTGTGGTCTATGAATGTTGAGGTCGCTCAGCTACGAAATGATATGGGAGATCTAGAGTCTCAGGTGGCACAGCTTGAGACAGAGGTTGAAAAGAACGAGGAGGCCTCAAGAACTCTCATAGGTGTTGAAAGAGATGTCCAGCACATAAGAGACATTCTTGATAGAATAGAGAGGCTCGTCACACAATGAAGCCAGTTGTCCTGGTGATGTGTGTCGCATTATGCGGAGCTGCTTCTTTTGTTGCAGTTTCTCAGGATCTCTCTGACATAGAGAGAGATGCTCTTGCACTAGAGCTATTCCTTCAGGATAAGAAGGATCACAAGGAGATATGCCCGCACATACATTGGGAGCAACCAAAGATTGATAAGTATAAGGAGGCGCTGGAGTCTCAATTACCAGCAATCTGTAAAGAATGAGAATTACAAGAAGTCAATTAAGAAGAATCATAAAAGAGGAAATTGTGAGGATTGACGAGGCAGTTGTTGCAAACACAAGCCCTGATAAGGGAACTGCACTTAGCGCTCTTAGGTACTGGAACGAGTGGAACAATGAGCGAGAGCTCCACGGGGGACATGACGGTCTTCCTGAGGATGATCCTGCTGTTGAGGAATTGCTAAGAACTTTTTGGGATAACGCAGAGAGCGGATGGGCTAAGAGTAAGGGGTTCACAACAGGCGGCAAGGGAGATCCGTCGAGCAAGGCGTGGAGCGCTGCATTTATATCCGCAGCAGAGGATGATCCTAATTTTGAAGACAGTCAGCGTCACAAAGATTATATGACTGATGCGGAGGCTAATAGAAAGAAATTTGACAAGGGTGATGATGTCAGAGATCTATTTGTGGCATTCGATCCGGGAGAGATAAATCCAGGTCCCGGAGATAAGAGATGCCATCCAAGATTGGGTGGAAAGCATTGTGATATATGCATGGATGTCGGGTGTACAGATATCATCGGGGGAAACGTCGGAGATGATCTTACGAGAAGAAGTGCAAGTGACGCACCCGCTGCTACGATGTATATCACGAAGGGTCCAGCACGCATAGAAATAGAGAAAGGTGATGCTATTACAGAGATCACGCACAAGCATCTCAGGGATATGATACAGGAAGAGATGTCTTTTATCTCTGATGGAAAGAAGGCCTCTAAGACAAAAGGTCGCCCCTACAAGGGAAGTCGACGAGGTAAGACAGAGAGTCAGGCACAACAGATGGCTGCAGGAATAGCTCTCGGGTCTAGAAGAAAATATGGAAAGAAAGGTGCTATCAAGAAGCTTAAGGGTGCACCAAAGAGCATGGCTACGATGTCAATGAAAGATCTTAAAAAGCTGGCGACAATTAGGCGAGGGTCAGAGGTGCCGGATAAAACAAAGAAGGGACACGAGAGAGCTGCGTTACCTGGTCATATAGATGAGTCTATTAAAGTTAGAGGTATTCCAGTAAATTGGGATAAAACTATCGACGGAGATCCCGCCATATCATTTGGCAGTAATCTATATACAGTAACCGGACCGATGGGTGTATCCATTGATATAAAAAATATTGAATATTCTTCAGATCCTGAGTCAGCTGAACTTGTTGCCTCTGCTGATTTACCATGGCCTGCTCAAGATAAGATAATCACAGATATGCTGAAACCTAAAAACATAGATGCGATTGTGAGCGGCGTGAATTCAGGAGGTGATTTTGAAATCGTTGGAAGACATGGTGCAGTAAAATTTAATAGAGTAAAAGGATGAAGATCACACGAACACATCTCAGAAGAATCATCAGAGAGGAGATCAGCAGGTCACAACTTCTCTCTGAGGGCGTAATCGAATCGAGCCTCATTGACGATATCGTTGCGCTTATACCAGAAAACTGGCCACCGCCGAAATCACGCCAAAACGTGAAAGAGGCTCTGACTACGATAAGCACCAGGTTTAATCTCAGAACGCTGGCATCGAATACAGCCGTCAGAAATAGGATGGTCACGCTGCTGGCCTTAGCCGCCCCCGCCGCCGGCACTGGTCTCCTGGGTGTGGTCGCCGGTGCCGTCGCCATCGGCAGCATCGTTGGGGGAGTGTTCTGGGCTCTTCCGCTAATTATCAGCAAGTCAATTGAAAATCTCCAGACTATCGAGGGGAAGCTAGAGGCTATGGAAAGAGTCCTCGGTCGGCCGGTGGCTGTGACTGATCTTGGCATGGGTCGTAAAGGAGGAGCAGCCGGTGAGCTGGCAGGTGCCTCCGCTAGAATGATGGTGGGTGGGAAGACTTTGACAGCTCTAGATATATTATATGGTCTAGCAGCCACGTTGCTACCCGGTTCCGCGGAAATTGAAGAGGGCGAAAACCTCCCTCAGCGGCTCCTTAATAACGAAGTGATAGATCAACAATTTTTCGGGGCGATCATGCGTTCCTACCATAAGCTGAATCGGAAGATGACTGATGAACTTAAAGAAGAGATAGGCCAGATAGTACTTCAAGCGGCAAAGAAGCATCCTGACGACGCCGCCAGCGTGCTCATTGACCTGTCGATGATACTTCCCGTATAGGAGAAAGAGATGAAGATCACACGAACACATCTCAGAAGAATCATCAGAGAGGAGCTGATAAGAGAGGCTATCAGTCCCACAACTGCGGCGAGAGAGTTCGAGATAATGAAATCTTATCTTTCAAAATTTTGCGAATGGAGTGGACAGGTTACATCAGATATGACTACTGCGGAGAAAGCTCTCGATACTGTCGTAGGTGGTGTGCAGTCAATTGAAGCTTTTCAACAAAAGTATGGACTCTCACCACCTCCTGAGTCTGATGGATATTCTATTGAGGACCTTAACCGACTTATTCCTACCTCTGTAGAAAATCTTAATATTTTGTGTAGAATGGTTAAGGATATTGAAAATTCTCTATTGTCTACCATAATAGACGATCTGTCGTTCGCTGGGCTAGAAGATATTGACGCTAAGTCAAGAAGGATAATAGATCACTGGATTTCTCTTGCAGTTGGTCCGGCTCTAGAGTCGTTGAATATGAGTGACTTACAAGAAAAAGCTAGACATCTAGAGTTTAGAAAGGAAGCTGGGAAGGGAAGCTTTGATCTAGGTCTCATCATCAAGTCGCACGCTCTACTTTTTGAGGGACTGAGCGCAATTTTAGAAGCTATATACACACTACTTGCAAATACACAGTCTTACGCTGAGGCATTGAGAAGAGTTAATCCTAACATCAAAATTCCTTTGTCTGAAGAGAGCTATAAGGGATATCATCGAATAATAAAGTATACATTAAAATTAGCCAAACTATCCAGATCACTTATGAGTGCGTTTAATTGAATGAAAGTATTTAAGAGGTGGGAAATAACGTGAGAACTCGGAACAAGATATGTATGTCACTTTATGGGTTTATTATTTTGGCAATGTGCATAGTTGCTTGTGGAGAGAGTAAGGCTGAACTTGAAGAGAGGTGTATGCCTGTTTTGCAAAATATTTTAAACATTCAAGAGGCCCGAGATGTTATGAGAAGAGACTTTCATATTATGACTATTGATTATAGGGAAGGTCGAATGAGTCTTGAATCATGGAAGAGTGAGAAGAATATATGGTTATCAAGAGAGAATGCTCTTTCACTAGAGGTGGATAGTCTTTATGATCACTCCTATAAAACAGGCTGTCTGTAGTGAATATATAATTTATAAGGAGCTATGATTTATATGGATTTTAGTGAGGGAGACTTAGTCGTTGTAGTTGGTTCAACAATAAGCAAAGACGGGCTTTCAAAGAGACATCACGTTCTTCTAAGAGTTGTCGCTGCCGGAAAGAATGATGTGTTTGTTCAGGAAGAGGATGGTGGAAAAACCTTTGGAATGGCCAAATCACGATGCTCACTTATAGATAGTGAAGATATCAACGTGTATGGAGAAATTCAAAAGCCCAAGCTAGGTGATCTTGTTCTCTCAATGACTGATAGGTTTGGAAAGGTGGAGAGAAAGATGGGTGTTCTAATGGAAATAATTGATGTGCCCGGTAAGGTCAAACGAGCAAGAATCCTTCAGGGAGAAACAACTGAAAGCGTATCATTTTCTAGTTTGATAGTCTTGGAGTAGCATTAAGTGTGGCTAGAATAGGCTGGGCAAATGAGAAAATTCTTAAATCATTAATGAGATCAGTGGGTCTAGGGGATAGAGATATAAAGAAGGCTCTTATCTTTATTAAGAGTTCCGGACTTACCGCTGGTGATTTATATCGGCTTAAATCAGACGTAGAGACAAAGGAAGAAATAAAGAGATTTATTCTTGATAATAATATCTCTATGGGTTCATTTCCAGATGAATCTGAACAGAAAGATATATTAGAAATATTATCGAATAGGGGATATCCTAGGGATAAATAGATATTTATATAAATAGATATTACAGAGAGGGATAGAATATGAGAATCACTCAGTCAAGGTTAAAACAACTCATAAGCGAAGAGATCAATATGTTAAATGAACAGTCTGTTCCTGGAGTTGATATATTGTTCGGAGACGCTGTAGGAGAGTTACAATCGTTTTTTGGAGATCAGTGGAATGCCTATGTGAAAGAAGTCACAGAGAAGTCAATGGATAGATGTGTGAAGGTTCGTATCGGAATACCGCCATGGGAGGTTGACCAGAGTTGTGTTGCAAAGGTTGCGATGGAGGTCGCAGTAAGCCCGCAATTCTGGGGAGGTGTTCAGAATAGAGGAAAGGATAAGCTCGAGGTGATCCTTGGAAAGGTGACGGGTGGCGATGCTGGAGGTGCAACAGATATTGCAGGTGCTGCAGCCGACGTGCTCGGCGGTCTTACAGGCGGACTCTTTGAGAACAAATCAAAGAGAGTTACGCTCCCAATGCTCGAGCAAATCATAGGTGAGGAGATACACAGAATATCAGAAGCTGAGCGAGAGGAAGCTGAGGAAGTCTTACTCGGATCCACAGATGCCCCGCCGCAGCTGGGCACGAAGGACCTAAGCCAGATGGTTGACCCAGATGCTGATCCGTCAGACTGGGGTGAACTGGATCTAAGTCAGATGGTGGACACTGACCTCTCTGATCCTGCATATGACGTTGAGGCAGAAACATGGGTGAATCTTGAGGAGCAGCTCATCAACTTATTTACAGCTGATAGGGTCACAAAGCACCTATCAATAAATCACATTATGGATGCGATAGGTGATGCTCTAACTAGCGGTAGAGCCGGAGCTGACTTTGCTGAAGAAGAAGTAGCAAAGGCCATGGAGAAGTGGATCTATAGCAATAATCTTGGGTGACACCGTGAGGATAACGCGAAGAGAATTGCGTAGATTAATAGCTGAGGCAGTAAGGGAAGATGCTCAGAATGCACTTGATAACTGGCCCAAGAGGCTAGGTCAATATAGGAATCATCCCGCACATGAGATGGCACTAGGCTTGATGAATAAAGGAAAGTACGATACTGTTCTTAGGCTTTATAGCCAGACGCTTGAGCAATCTCAGGAGCCTCTGATTTCTTCTGAAACATTAAAGGATGCAGTAGGGTGGGGATTATTGGGTGCTTCATTTGTAGCTGACCTCTTTCCCGGGCTAGGAACTGTTGCTAGCACGGGGATTGGTGTTGGATACATAGGCTTAGAGCTATCTAGAAATAATTTTCTCGGAGCTGCTCTAGGAATAATGTCAATTATATCTCCGGTAGTAGGTGATGGAATAGCTATTGTTGGAAAGGCTCTGCAAGCTGGAAATTCTATCCCTAAGCCGATTTTAAGGAAGCTTAATGCTGGGCTTTCTCGCGTGAGTGATAGAGAGCTTCAATCATGGGTAACTCAAAATATGCAAGAGGTGCTGCCTCCAGGTGGAGCCTCAAATATTGTAAATAAGATGCTGAGTGAATTCAATAAATTTAAATCTGACATCAGTAGATTGGTCTAGATTAAAGGATAAGTTAGAGACTGTGGTAGAAAGTAATAAAGAATTCTGATGGCATAGCGGAGACTGACTCGGATTCCCTGTAAGGAAGTTGACGATCTTATACACTGGCTTAATCTCATCGAGCGCCCGCGTCATCGAGCGCCCGGGCAAGCGCTCACGTTATTTCGTGTCCGCGTATACTTATGCTTATAAGGAGGTGTGCTGTGCGAGAAAGAAAGAAGCTTTTTGTAATGAGAGAAAAAGAGTATAAGGAGATGAACTTGATGATGAAGAGGGCAAGATTACTTTCTATGATAGCATGTGCTTTTTCTGCAGCGAGCCTAATCGGAGTAATGGTGTGCCTTGTAAATTAAGGCTTAATATGATATAATAAGGAGTGATAGTTTAATGATTGACTGGCCATGGAATAATGTGGTAAGAGACGTTAAGAGTCGTATGGATAAAAATGATTCTAGCATGGACGAGCTTTACGAGAAGGTTGGGTCTCTTGAAGATAGAGTTGAATCTCTTCTTAAAGCTCTCAATGATATGGATAGAAATCTAAGAGAGTGTGAGGAATCAAAGTACGGGCTTGATAACAGGGCAACAAACCTTCTCGTTAGTATTGAGTCAAGGCTCACAGATCTTGAATTTTTCTCTGGTCCGACCCAAGGAATGGTTTCAAAGATAAGGGATTTTATCTTGAAAAACCAAATACTTCTATTATCATGTCTTTGTTGTGGAGCTGCAGCAGCTGGCATGGTTTGGCTTATTTTAGATAAAATGTGAGGTGAGTGTGGAATTTGGTATTGAAAAAGTTAGAAATAACCCTGGTGAGTGCATTAGGAGAAAGGATCATTGGATAGGGACGATAATCTCTATTTGTGCTCTTGCATTTCTTTACTGTCTATCTAGCAAGGATTCATAGCAGCGTGCAATATGATGTTACTATGTGGTAAAATAAAGCCAGGAGTTAGCTATGAGTATCGCTAAAAAGTATAAGAAGCAACTCAAAGGGGTTGTTAATGGAACATATAAGTCAACAAACTCATCTGATGCTAAAAAGCCACAAAGAA
>Ga0080013_1003463_pt1 | contig 16619 bp, 14 predicted proteins | sample ETNvirenome_6_85_FD_69236 | JGI IMG/M metagenome (GOLD analysis project Ga0080013, IMG submission 69236) | Marine viral communities from the Pacific Ocean - ETNP_6_85 (SPADES assembly) (version 2) | ecosystem: Environmental > Aquatic > Marine > Oceanic | place: Pacific Ocean | collected 2013-06-19 | reverse complement strand
TGGGTCAATTGTCGGCCAAATCGGAGCAGGGGGCACAGGGTTTAACGGTGCTTCTGGATCTGAAGGGCAAGGCTCATGGTTATCGACTATTAAGTTCCCTGATGTCTTTCAAAGAGCAAATGCATCTGATGGCAATCTATCAGACCCAACTCTCGCATACTTTGGATATAGCACAAACAGCGGTAGTGTCAACACTTCTTTCGAGGCAAGCAATATCGACTTGTTGAGACCGCTACCTAGCGACTATGACAACTTTGCTACAACCACTGGAACAACGAGAATGTTTGTTTTCAGCTTGGATGATTTAAGTGCAAGCCAAGGCGGTGCATATGCATATTCATCTGGCTCTAGAGAAGCCGGAAAATCAATCACAGCCAGAAGCGGATCTTACAAAGACATCCTTGATGCTGGTTATGATAGGTTTACTGCACCTCTATTCGGTGGTTTTGACGGACTAGACGTAACAGAGGCGGAGCCTTTCAACAACTCAAGAGCATTGCGAGACGATGCCGGAGATAAAACATACGCGATGTATTATAGTGTTAAGAAGGCAATCGATATTTTGGCAGACCCAGAGTTTGTAGAAATGAATCTCGTAACCGTGCCGGGTGTTACCAACGAAAACCTCACACAGCATCTTATAAACGTCTGTGAGGATCGAGCCGATGCTTTAGCAATTATTGATCCAAAAGGTGGATACAAGCCAGCCTCAGAACAGGCTGGAACAGAGCAATCTCGAATTAGTACTAATCATGTTACCGAAGTGGTTACCAACATGGAGCGAAGAGCAATGAATTCTAGTTATGGATGTGCATACTATCCTTGGATTCGGCTTTCTGACGACATAAGTGGAGGTACATTGTGGGCACCACCATCAGTGGCAGCCATCGGTGCCATGGCTTTTTCCGATAAGCGAAAAGCGCTATGGTTCGCACCAGCAGGATTTCACAGGGGTGGATTAAGCAGAGGGGCAGCAGGATTCCCAGTAATCAACGTGCGATCCAAGCTCACCTCGGCTGATAGAGATGATTTGTATGAGGCAAACATTAACCCAATCGCATCTTTCCCTCAAGAAGGAATTGTGATATTTGGTCAGAAAACTCTCCAAGTTACTCCATCTGCCTTAGATAGAGTCAATGTTAGAAGATTAATGATTTTCGTTAAAAAAGAAATTTCAAGAATGGCAGCCAATCTGTTGTTTGAGCCTAATGTAAACGCAACTTGGAATAAATTCAAGGGAAGAGTGACACCATTCTTGTCTAACATTCAAAATCAATTTGGGCTATCAGAGTTTAGAGTAGCTCTAGACGAAACAACAACAACACCAGAATTGGTAGATAGAAATATCATGTATGCGAAGATCTTCTTAAAACCAGCAAGAGCTATCGAGTTTATTGCGATAGATTTCAATATTACTAACACTGGTGCAAGTTTTGATGACTAAAAAAAAATAATGTACACTATTTATAGTATAACAGAATGACATAAGATATATCTTATTACAGGAGAACAACAGCAATGAGCGATTCAGGATTCTGGACAAACGCGACTGAGCCGAAAAGAAAATATAGATTTACTTTTAATTTAGGTCAAGTGCCCTATTGGGCGATAACAAAAGTGGATAGACCAAGTTTTGAGATAACGGAAACATCTCACACTTTTTACAACCACAAATTTTATTACCCCGGCAAATTAGAATGGAAGCAACTTAAATTCTCCACGGTGGATCCAATTCAGCCAGATGCATCCGCCGTGCTGTATAAAATGGCAATTGCCTCCGGATACACAATCCCAAGCAAGCAATTCGGCGGGGATGAGCCATTGTATAACTCTCTAAACAAAGTTAATTCTGTTGATGTTTTAAATCCAGCCTCCATCACCTCTTACAATGGAGCAGGTGATATTGTTGAAGTGTGGACACTACATAACACATTCATAAAAGACATTTCATTCGGAGATTACGTTTACGATGACGATTCAATGCTAAATATGGACGTAACCCTTCGATTTGATTATGCAACTTTAGATAGCTATGGTAAGACCGCTGCGGAATCCGTAATGGATCCAATGACGGGTCGACAAGTTCCAAATGAAGCCACCGCAATCGATGGGCCGGCAAGATAATTATTTGTTTACATTTTTTTAAATTGTGATATAGTTATTCGTGTCTTCTAAAAAATAAAACGAGGAAAGAATGACAGAAAGAAACAATCAGGACAGGAGCGCCCCGCCCCAAGCGCCTCCTCAAGCTCCAAGACAACCAACCCCACAAGGAATCCCACAGCCAATCCCACAAGGAATCCCACAGAATATTGCTCCTCAATCTGGAGCAAATATGCAATTCGCTGTTCCCACTGAATTTGTTGATTTGCCTTCTAAGGGGAAATATTATCCACCGGGGCACCCGCTTAAGGGAAGAGAGTCTGTAGAAATTAAATACATGACAGCAAAGGAGGAGGATATTTTAGCTTCTCCCACCCTTATAAAAAAAGGTATTGTCTTTGACAGACTAATACAATCCTTGGCAGTTGATCCACCGATACACCCAGACGATCTTTTAATCGGCGACAGAAATGCAATTCTTGTTGCAGCAAGAATGACTGGTTATGGAAAAGATTATCCAACAGAAGTTACATGTCCTGCTTGCAAGAAAAAAGGAAAATTTAATTTCGATCTAGAGTTAGCATCTATATCGACTTCTGTCGATGATGAAATGTATAACCTAGCCTCGGTGCAGGAGACTGAAAACGGGACTTTTAATATGAACATAGAGAGTATAAATACTCTACTAGAAGTTCGCCCACTCAACGGTCGGGATGAAAAAAAGCTAACCTCTGTAGCTAGTGCTAAATCGAGAAACAATTTAGCAGACGCTCCGATTACCGATGGTATGAAATCCTATATTGTGTCTGTAAATGGCATCACAGATCGCGCATACATTAATCAGTTTGTTGATACACTGCCTGCGAAAGAATCCAGAAAGATTAGGGTTATATACAGAAATATTATTCCAAAAGTTTCAATTAAGAGCCTTTACTCCTGCGCTAACTGCGGTCATGAACAGGAATTGGAGGTACCGCTTAACATTGACTTTTTTTGGCCTGACGAATAAGTATATACAATCTGTTTATGAAGAAATATTTTCTTTAAAAATGCATGGTAATTGGTCTTTTTCGGAAGCATATAGTCTACCCGTAAAAATCAGAAGATGGTTTATTGAGAGGTTGGTTAAATATTTTGAAGATAAATCGTCTAAAGCTAATGAAAATGTAAAAACCATTTAAATAGATCTTTTATAAGACCAAGGGCATTTGTTTTTGGTCTTATTTTTTATAATAAACAACTATTTACAGAAGAGGAGGTTCTTTCAATGAATATGATTAAGGAAGACAAGCTCGGAACAATTTTATTGGACTTTAATAACGAATTAAATGAAGAATATTTAAAGGCTTTTGGCTACAAGGTGGGGCAATTATTGAAAGCAATGACCACAGGAAAGCATGCGCCTGTTTCCGTAAGGGGAGAGGCAGAAAAAGTTAAATCTTTCGCGAAAGCTCTTGGAAACGAGATTAGATATATCGATGCACTTTTAAATTCCAGTATTGATAACCCAGAGACAATGAATTTTAGACATGAATTGGAGGCTGCCATAGCAGACTTTGAAAAATCTACAGGAATAAAGTGGCCTGTAAGGTAATGATAGATGGCTGATGATATAAAAGATCCAAAAGAACTCAAAGAAGCCCAAGAGGCTATGGATAAGTATGTCGAATCCTTAAAGAATCTTCATTCAGCCGAAAAAGATCATGCCAATGCTGTCGAGGATGCCCGAGAAAAAGCTGCATTATATCTTGAAGCAAACGATACTGAGAGCAGGCAGCAAATGCTGCAAGGTGAAATAAAATTAATTGATCAAAAAATTGCAGCTCTTAGTGCCCAAGACGAAGCTCAAGCGCAAAGTCTTCGTGCTCAAAGAGAAGCTTATTCTGAATTGAAAGACTTAAGCATGGAGCAGGCTTCTACCATGCAAGAGTCTCTAGAGACACAATCGCAAGCATTCGATATTAGCAAGGAAGAAATGGAAGCCTTCGCAAAAACTGTTGAGTCCGCTTTCTCAACAGTCGCCGACGCCGTAATGGATAATCTTGGAGGTATAGCGGCTGGTCTTGCTCTTTTTAAACTAGATCTTCTTCCAACTTTGGATGATTTGAAGAAGTTTGCCATAGATATGGATGATGCTAGAAGAGGCATCATACCGTTTGTTAGCACCATAGGCAAGGCAACTGAATCACAAAAAGCTTTAGCGGAACAGTCTGCCAGAACAAGAATCCCAATTGGTCAACTGATATCTGAAATCAATCCACTATCTTCTGAGTTTAGAAAATTGAATATGGAAAGTCCTGCATCGATAGCTAACCTCGCAACCTTCTCGGCACAAATGGAAAAGCTTGGCGCTGAAAAGGGTTTGGGTCAAATAATAGAGTCCATGGTTACAGACCAAGGGCTGGAATCGATAGAAGATGCCACCATGCAATTCGGTGCCCTAACAATGCAAATGAGAGAGTTGGGGGTAACGCCAAAAGAGCTAACAGAGGACTTCGGTAAGTTGATTCCAACTTTTGCAATGTTTGGTACCTCTGCAACAGGAAACATGGCTCAAGTGTCGTTGATGGCAAAAAACATGAAAGTTGGAACAGAGGCAATAACAGGTTTCGCAGACAACTTCTCAGGGTATGGGTCAGCAGCCAAAGCATCCCAGACCATCAACGCTGTTTTTGGAAGATCTGTAATAAACGACCCAGCCGAATTAGTCAGGGTCTATTATACACAAGGCCCGTCAGGCGTCTTGCAGATGGTTCAAAACAGAATGCAGGCATCTGGAGCGGATATTGATTTGGAGTCTGCCGCCGGACGCGCTCAGGTAAAAGCCTTGGTGGACGCTGGTCTGGGAAATCAGCAGGATGTAATCAGGATGCTGCGAGGGGAGGCAATATCACCCGGAGAGAAGGACAAGATCGATGACGCGACCGCTCCGGGCGCGATAGATACGCCAGAACTCAAGGCGTTGGCTGGGCAATTCGATAGTTTGACACAAGCTACAGTGACCTTGGGTGATCAAATGACAAGCCTTAATGAATCAATAATGGCTGGCGGTCTGGATAAGATTGGGCTTGGATTTGGAGAGATAGGCCCTATAGGAGATAATATAATAGGGCAATTCGGGACGCTTTCGAAGAATATTGTTGATGCTATAACAATTCCTGATGAAATAAAGAATGTAATAGAGAGCATAAAAACTATTGCTAAAACAAACGAAGGCTTTCCAGAGTTCATGGCAGCTTTTAAAGAGTTGCTAGCAGGATTAGATATAAAGATTCCAGATGTTGGCGGCGGCGGCGGAGCTGGAAAAGGCTCTCCCGGCGGAGGAACATCTCCTACAATTCCCGGCGGAGAAGTTGGAGGCGAGGTTCCCGGCAAAGGAGGGACGCCCGTAGCACCGACATCTCCCCCCGGCGGAGAAGTTGGAGGAGATACTCCCGGCAAAGGATTCTCGACGACTGTGCAACCAAAAGAAGGGAAAGGAGCAAAGGTTGTTCCCACTCTGGCTACCGGAGGGTTTGTTACAAATGCGGGAATGGCAATGGTCGGAGAAGAGGGCGCAGAGCTTGTAGCGCTCCCAACCGGCGCAGAGGTTATTAGCAATCAAAACACGGCAGGACTACTGGGGGCTATGGAGACCTCTTTAGGAATGAGTGCTGCCACTGTCAACACCATGCGGGAAGCGATAGATAATATGTCTGCAAAAGTGGAAAGCCTTACGGCTATTTTAGAGAATGAGGCGACAAAACAAGACAAAAACACCAATCAGCAGGTAAAGCTGGTCATAGATGATAGAATTTCATTTAATGCCCACCTTGTCAAGACTGCACATGATGGCATAAATAGAATGTACAACGTATAGGTTTTTAGGAGGACAACACAATGGCAGATATGGATTGGGACTGGAGCGGAGATGTCGACATCGATCTAGGCGATAATCCACTCGCGGATTGGGCAGAGGACAAGATTGAAGAATATGTCGGGGATGAAATTGATGAACTAAGGGACGAACTCGAAGAATGGTTAGGGATAGGCCCGGATCAGTTTGGCGGTCAAGCCACACCAACCACTTATATCGACCCACATATGATTGCCGCAGCAAAAGGGCAACTTTTATACATTAAGCACCTCGGAAGCAAAAAAGCCATTGGTCTTTTTCCAGAAGTAACGAGTTTGCAAAACAACTTTCAGGTCAATTGGAACGCACAACCTGTCTATGGAAGACCTGACCCTCTTGCAACATATCAAAACACCACCAGAACCGTAACTATAGGGTTTAAATTAACTTCTGCAAACATACTGGAGGCAAAATACAATTGGGAGAGGACTTTAGGTCGCGGAGGGAAAAACCGTAGTAGTTTGAGTAACATGATGTATCCAACATATCATCAAGTGCAAAATTATAAAACAATAGCACAACCTCCTTTAATGGCTATAAAGCATGTGCAACTAATACAGAGTTTTGGAAATGCAGGCGAAGGTGATGGATATCTTTGCGGGTACATATCGCAATGTAATATGATACCAAAATTTGATCAAGGAGCATACGAAGACAGCTCTCTCTATGGAAATTTAATTTATCCAAAAACAATTGACCTCTCTATTACATTTAATATTTTGCACGATTACACTGTGGGTTGGGAAGCAGCTACTGGAAAATTGGCAGAATTGTTCCCAGAAATAGGAAGTGGAGAGGATCTTGGAAAGCTCATTGGTGGAAAACTCGGAGGAAAGTGGGGTGGTGAGGTCGGAGAATGGCTCGGCGAACTCGGCGGAGGCATTGTTGGAGATTTTGTCGATGAATTGCTCGACGACGAGGACGGCTACGGAGCAGGAGACGCATTGTCTGATGTCACCGAAGTGGGAGATGCCCTCCTAGATAAGGCAAAAGATTGGTTTGATTGAGTTAATTAAACAAAAGGGGATTACACAAAATGGTATCAAGATACGACAATGTTGATAAGTTTGTAAATAGTAGCACCGTGTATAGAAATGTCTTTAAAGACAAGGGAGTGCAGCGCATACAACAGTATGGCACTAGGGCATTAAAATATCCGACAAAAAGACAAATTCAACAATTGCAAGTTATAGCCCACACTTGGAAATACGGAGATAGATACTACAATTTGGCTCACAAATATTATGGTCAGCCTAAGATGTGGTGGGTTATAGCTTTTTTTAACCAAAGACCAACGGAGTCGCTACTTAGGTACGGGGATACTATATATATCCCAAATCCGATTGAAAGAGTTTTGAGTTTTTACGGAGTCTAAAATGTCAGCCGCATCAGCAAAGATAAAAGAATATCTCAAGCAGTATCAAACATCTGATAAATGGGTTGATCCAAATACCGGCAATAAATTACCCGCAGAACAAAGAGGTATAACACAAACTAATATCAATGGCTCCGGAGCCGGAGGTCAATCTTACAAATATACTCTTGTTGAGGATACGAGGGAAAATGGGTACAGTTACCTTCTCATTCTTTTTAAGGTAAGCAAAGAGGCGAAAGATGATCTCGCCAGTGATCCCCCATGGGGCGTAGTTTATAAGGTACACAAACAGCACAGCGGGCCAGAGGTCTTCACATCTACTAAGGCAGGTATTGATTTTGCTAATGCTAAAAGAAAAGAAGCTGCCAAAAAAATTAAAGAAGACTCAAACAACACATCTGACAATACAACCGGATCCACAGGCGGATACGACCCAGAGAATACAACAAATTCACCTTCAGACACTCCAGAGCAAGAAGGCACAAAGGGTAAGTTTATGTCTGGATTCTACCCTCCCGAGGGGTGGACTGGCTTTGAGGATTTCTATGCACAACTGAGGGAGTATGGAATTGGTCTTCCCAAATATGGCGAAGATTACAAATTCGGAACAGAACATCTTGAAGCTTGGAAAAAATTACAAAAAATACTTAACAAACCAGAGGACAGAGATCACAAATGGACAGATCAACAAGTGCTAATGTCATCCCTTCCTCACTTGTTGTTGGTGGCAGATGAACACTTCACAGAGCCTCCAAAATATTACATTAAGACAACGAGTGCAGAAAAAATAATGAGTCCTATACAGGATCTCACAAAGGTAAACCAAGAGCAATTACGAATGATTCTGGAGGCTACAAACTTAGAAATGTCCTCTTTGGTTCCGAAAATACAACTGTGGAAAATATATTACGATGACTCCGGAAAGATAAAAGATGAAATATACATACCGTTTTCATACGACTCCAGAAGCCTAATTGATGATGTTTATCACAATAAAGAAACCAGAGGGGATGATGTAGGCATTAGGGGCGTAAAACTTGTTTATGACAATCAAAATCCCGCCACTGCCGAAAGATTGTTGGGCTGTAATATTAGCTTCATGTTTCAAAATGCAGAAACTTTAACCACAGAGCGAGGAGAAAAGTTTAGGTATGTAGATCTATTTGCGTGGGAACAGACCGAATCAAGCAACAATGTTGATAGAGATAAATATGATATAGTTTTGAAGGTTGGCTACGATGTAGATTCCCCCATGTCAACAATTTCTCTTAAATTAAGAGAAGCTTTGCAAACTCAAGAGCAAATGTTTAAGCTCGGCATGACAGGCTATGACGTAACTTTTGAGCCTAACGGAGCTTTGCATGTTGATGTGGACTATTCTCTTGCGAATATAGAATATTTTGCTGATAATAGAAATGAAGTTTTGGGTGTCACGCCTCTCTTGGACGCTAAAGAGAGAGAGGGTGATGACCCCGCCGCCCAAGATCCTTCGGAGCAAAAGAAGGAAATTGACAAACTCTCTCTTTATAACAGAATAACCACATACATGGTTAGGGAGTGCATGATTCATAGCCATGTGGTTAACTCATACTCATATGAAACCGTCGAAACAAAAAATGGAAATTCAAATGATTATGCAGAAGACACAGCTACGGAAGCTGTAAAGGAAGCCTCAACTCCCCCATCTATTGACACAGATAAGAGAACCATACAGTTTTTTTACTATGGAGATTTAATTGAGGCTATTATGGCAACAAATACAGACCTTTTTACGCAAATGCAGTTTAGAAACTTCGCATTGGTTTTGGACAATGCTGGCTATCAGTTTTTCAAAGGACAACAAGTGTCGGTTTTTAATGTGTCTGAGACACCAATAGCCATAGAAACCTTTAATGAATGGATGAGAGAGAATATTATTAAAAAAGATATTAAAATATATTCTTTAATGACTTTTTTGAAAAATGCTACTCAAAATTTTGCAGGTGGCGTGTTAAGAACAAAGTGTCCGGGCAAAGTTGGCTCTGATTATAATTCTAATTTAGATAGACAGGTCGTGCAAGTCCCCGAGGGTTTGCAAGACCAAGAAGGATCATCAGGTACTACGGCTTTAAAAGTCAAGGACGGTCTTACTTTTTATGCAAAGACGTCACAGTCATATCATGAATATTATGTTGTGTATGATCACGAGCTATACATGGAAAGAATGTCGGATTATATGGATTCAATTCCCGAAGGAGAGAGGTATGAGTTTAACTTGAATCAGGGAATACCTCACTTTTATGTCGGAGCCGATAGGGGATTGTTAAAAAACTTTAGTTTTCAAAAAGCAGATCTGGGAGGTCAAATAGCCGTAATAAGAAACTTAGAAACATCAAATGCGTTTCAGCAGCTTTGGTCTATATTCAATGTTACAATTGATTTTATTGGCAACAATTTAATGAGTGTTGGTAAGACAATATACTTAGACCCAACTATAACCGGTCTTGGATCTCCATTTAAGAAAAACAGTGTGTCTAATTTAATGGGACTTGGAGGGTACTATTTAGTTCAAACTGTATCACACTCGTATTACCCAGAATGGTCAACGTCAATTAGCGCTACAATTGTGACACCAGCGTCTCAGAAACAATACAAGGATGATCCTCCTGAGTATGTTTATTATTAGGAGTTTGAGATGACATATAAGAAAAGCAAAGGAGCAGGGTTTAAAGTAAAGAACGGCGGCAATGGCCCTAAAAACTCTTTTGCTTTGAGCGAAGTATATGACAAGTCATATCCCAACTCTGTTGTTTCTCATGATTTTTTCGCAGGAAAGGAGATGTATTACGGCAGAATAGATGGAAGTAATAATGTTGTAAATGTTGATGAGTCTTACCTAAAAGAAATACCCACGAATAACGATTCGAATGTTCAATGTTTGAATTTTGTTGTTGACGCCTTTGTTGACATGAGAAAATACATAAAAGTGGAGGCAAGGTCAAAAATAGTTCCTGATAAATTTTTGACTAACAAATGGGATGCGATGGAGGGATGGTCTTCACCTCATATATTTTATGATGAAAAAATGGATGAATTATATAATATTTTTGTCAATGGAAATTTGATTTACAAAAAGAATGAACAAAAAATATCAAATGTAGATGACTTTATAAAAGTTTTTTTTAATGATTTTTATTCAAGTATTGCACGAAAAATACCTATAACAAAAAGCGGCTTGATCATGTCAAAATATTTTAATCCAACTTCAACAGGCTTGTGTGTGGAAACCTCAAAAGAAAATTTTACCAGAAACTACTCAAAAATTAACAAATACATACAGAGCCCCAACTTTGAATTTTATGTTTTAGCAGCGGCAAAATATGGTTTTTTGGTTGACAAGAATGCGCCCTTTCGACTAGTAGCAAACTTGAACTCCCCAGCAATGCAAAAATACATGTCAAAATATGATTTAACAATAGATAATGTTTTTGATACATGCTATTTTAAGACATACAAATATGATATAGAGAATTTGAGAATTTACATTAAACAAATGTATTCCGCGTTTGCCTCTATTTCTCCTATTGTTGTTAAGGAAAGTGCGGCATTTAAAAATTCAAATTGTCACTCTTACGGACAGTCAGATTTTGTAGCATCTCAGAGAGAAAAGCTCAACGACCAAAAGTATGACGAAGACTACAACGAACTATTCTGGCTAAAGTTATATTACAGGATAAAGTTAAAAGAATTGGAAGTAAAAACCCCAGATAGCTTGTTGACGAGAGAGATGTTAAAATTAGAACAATTGTACAATTCCCTTGACTTTAACTCAGCTTTAAATTATATTAATGACAAGATGAAGTCCCAAATACCATGGATATAATTTGTTATTTCAAGCACTAGACAACAAAGAGCACTGTGTAGGCATTTATTTAGATGGCAAGATAGTTTATGATCACATACCTGCTAATTTGACCAAAACTTGGTCATATTCATCATTTTTAGAAGATAAAAAAATAGAATTTGCTGAGATTTATACTGGGGGCAAAGCACTAGCAGAGGTGTGTCCACCTCACTATCAAGAAGAATATGATGTGGCTTGGAAGAAGATGACAGCATTCCACAAGTCGTTTAAGATAGCAAAAGTGGATTTAAATCAGAATTGCTTCTTCGACCTCCTACCAGAACAATTTGTAAAGGACTTCTGCGAGGTAAAGAACAAGATCACACAGCATGTATTTGATACATATCGACGACCAGACAACTACGAACTACAGCAGCGGATCACATCTATCACTACGGAAATTTCTAGCCAAAGATTAAATGTAAATCTAGATCCGCTCAAGCAATCTTACGAGAATCCAAGAACAAGGGAGTTTTTCAAGCGATTTAAATTAGCATCGCCATATGTTAACTATAATGCGTTCGGAACAAAGACTGGCAGATTGACTACAAAAAGAAATTCATTCCCTATACTTACCATGGACAAGAGGTTTCGCAATGTACTCCAGCCAAACAACGATATGTTTGTTGAGCTAGATTACAATGCGGCTGAATTGAGAGTGTTGATAGGTTTGTTGGACATGCCACAGCCAGACGGAGACATTCACAACTGGAACATCAGGAATTTGTACGAGGGAAACATTAGTAGGGAACAGGCAAAGAAGAATATCTTTTCGTGGCTTTACAATCCTAATTCTAAAGATGAAGCCTTGGACAAGCACTACGACAGAAAGAAGGTAATGAATCAATATTGGGATGGTAAGTCTGTAAAAAACTATTACAAAAGAGAAATAGAAAGTGATGAGTATCACTCACTAAACTATATCATCCAAAGCACATGTAGTGATTTAATTATGGACAGGGCTTTCTTAATAAAAGAAGCGCTGCAAGATTTAAAATCAAACATTGCATTTATTATTCACGACAGTATCGTTTTAGACCTTGACAAAGAAGACCTAAGTGTGATAAACATGCTGGTCAAAGAGTTTTCAAAGACGCCCTTTGGAACATTTAAAGTAAATGTATCAGCAGGAAAGAACTTCGGAGAGATGAAAGAATTATGTATACAATAGTGGGACTAGGCTCGGTTGGGCACAACATCGTAAGTAAGTTTTTACAATACCCCCAATACAACGGGTATACAATTGACTGTGAACTACCAGAGGAGATCGGCAACTCTAGGTTTATTGAACTACCAGAGTGTGACCACCCGGAAGAATACGAAAAAGACATCCCAGACTTGTCAAAAAGATTTAACAACATAGAGGGTGATGCTTTGTTCGTCTTGTCGGGCGCATCAATTATATCTGGAGCCGCCCTTAGAATTTTGCAATGCCTTCATAAAAAAACAAAAATTAATATTTTGTATATTAAACCCGACATGGGATCTCTTTCTGAATTAAGAACTCTTCAAGAGAGGGCTTGCTTCAAAATACTTCAGGAATATACAAGGTCGGGGGTTTTTCAGAATATGTACATTGCCGACAATGCACTGTTAGACAAAATCATTGACGGTGCTCCAATTATGGGATATCATGATTTTTTAAATGAGGTGCTTGTTTCAACGATTCACATGATCAATGTTTTCAAAAACCAAAAGAAGATCATCGGGACTTTTTCCAAGCCAAATGAAATTTCCAGAATTGCAACCTTCGGAATCCTAAATCCAGATACCGGAGAGGAGAGTCCGTTTTGTAATCTTGAAAATTTAAAAGAAAAGTCATATTATTACGCTATACCAGAGGAGCAGCTCAAGACGGATAAGAAACTTTTAAATAATATAAAAGAGCAAATTTTAGAAAAGCCGCAAATGGAAGATGTAAGCATATCTTATGGCGTTTTCCCCACTAACTATGAGCAGAAATACGCTTATTTCGTTGTAAGAAGCAGCCAAGTACAATAATAAAAAAAAGTGTTGACAAACAACAAAAGGTGTTTTAAAATACATACATAACTTTGATAAAGGAGAACTAATGGGAATCGATCTTAAAAAAATGAAAGCAAAGTTGGCAGCCGCCCAAGGCAACGGCAAGGGCGGTAAGTCTGACTTCTGGAAAATTACGGAGGGCGAACACACAGTTCGCCTTCTCCCTTCTGAAGATGGAGATCCGTTCAAGGAATTTCATTTTCATTACAATGTCGGAAAACAGAATGGGTTTCTATGCCCCAAGAGAAATTTTGGAGAGGACTGCCCCGTGTGCGACTTCGCTACAAAATTGTTCAATCAGGGAGATACAGAGAGTATCAATATGGCGAAGAAATTCTTCGCACGACAACGCTTCTTCTCTCCGGTGATGGTACGGGGCGAAGAGAAGGAGGGCGTCCGTGTCTGGGGATACAGCAAGACAGTCTATCAGGAACTCTTGAGCCTTGTCTTGAATCCTGACTTTGGAGACATTACAGATGCTGAAGAGGGGGTCGACCTTGTTTTGAAATACGCTAAAGACCCCGGTCAACTCTATCCGCGCACTTCTGTGACTCCTCGTCGCAAGTCGTCACCTCTATGTGAAACTGATGACGCTGACTGTCAAGAACTGATCGACAAAGTTCCAGATTTTGACACTCTTTTTGAGAGAAAAACTACAGAAGATGTGGCAGCTATTTTGGATGAAGCGATGAATTCTGACTTAGATGCAGAGGAAAATTCCAAAGAGACTAGTAAGTATAGCGCCCCATCAAATGATGTTGAAGCAGCACTTCAAGAGCTTGTTGGATAATTATGGGGGGTGGCTCGCGCCACTCCCCTTCTTTTTAAGGAGATACAATGGCAAAAGCAGGTAAATTGTCCATGGCTGATATGCGTAAGCTGATTAACAAGCGAGCGGGTATGACCGTGGCACACAACCTAAATGAGGAAAACCCAACCGAAGTTACGGATTGGATTCCCACAGGGTCTAGGTGGCTAGATTCTATTATTTGTAAAGGAAAGCTGGCTGGTATCCCAGTTGGCAAAGTAACGGAGATTGCAGGTCTTGAAGCAACAGGCAAATCATTCTTGGCAGCGCAAGTCGCAGCAAGCGCCCAGAAAAAAGGAATTGATGTTGTCTATTTCGACTCTGAGTCAGCTATTGACCCTGCATTTTTGGAAAAGGCAGGATGTGATGTCAATACTTTACTTTATGTTCAAGCTCAGTCTGTTGAGTTTGTGCTGGAAACTATCGAAGATCTTTTGGCTAATAATGAAAACCGTATGCTTTTTATTTGGGACTCTCTTGCTCTTACACCTGCTATATCCGATGTGGAAGGAGACTTTAATCCACAGTCTTCCATGGCAGTAAAGGCGAGGATCTTGGCGAAAGGGATGTCAAAGCTGACTGTACCGATTGCTAACAGCCAATCAACCTTCTTGGTTCTTAATCAGCTGAAAAGCAACATCACTAGGAGTCCAAGTGAGGCTTTGACCACACCCTATGTTACTCCCGGTGGCAAGGCTATGATTTATGCCTATTCTCTTCGTATCTGGCTTACAGGGCGAAAGGCAAAGGCATCATTCATTACTGACGCCAGCGGCTTCCGCATCGGTTCTGAGGTCAAGGTCAAGCTGGAGAAGAGCAGGTTCGGAACACAAGGTCGGCAATGCAACTTTAAAATCTTATGGGGTACCGACGACATCGGTGTCCAAGACGATCAAAGTTTGTTCGAGGCTATCAAGGGGTCAAGCTACATGAGTAGTGCTGGCGCATGGTATTCCTTGGAGATGGGCGATGGTAAAGTTGTAAAGTTTCAGCCCTCCAAGTGGGATGAAAAGATGCAAGACCCAACTTTCAAACAGCGTGTCTACGATGTTATGGACGAGGAAGTCATCCAGAAGTTTGACAAACGATTGGGTAAGGCTGAAGACTTTTATGAAGAAAAGAATGAATAATCTTACATCTTGCTCGTCTAAATAAGAGAAAGGGAGATAAAATGAAATATAAAATTGCTTTTTTTATTTTTGTAATTGGATTTTTGTTCATGGGCTGCGGCAGCGTATTTGCACACCCTCCTACCACTGTGGTATATGAGTATGATGATTGTTATTACTACGATTGTCATAGCGTATATTATGGCACTACAGTTGTGGTGCCCACAACTAGTAGTTACACAACTGTATATCGCAGCGGTCATCCTTACCACAAGCGCTACCACAAGCGATATTACAAGCACAAGTCTAAGCGATATTACAAGCACAAGTCTAAGCGATATCACAAGCACAAGTCTAAACGATATCGCAAGCACAAGCGGCATCGTAAAAGCAATAATCATCGAAAAAGACACCGCCGCAGATAACAAATAAAGAAAAATACTTCTTGACTTTTAGCCCCATATCATTTATATTGATTGGGGCTTTTCCCTTTTAAGACCCTATATGTATAGAGGGAGAATATCATATGGAGAGTTTGAGAGACATTTTAGAGCATCATCGCGAATTATTAGAAGAGGCAATTTATTTTGCCAACGCTCTAGAGAACGAAGACTACGCTAGCGAAGAAGACAAGGGAAAGCTCGAAGAAGAATTGCAACAAATTTTAAAAGAACTTAACATCGAGCTTAATAATGACGAGTAAAAAAAGAGTATTACTTATTGACGCACTTAATCTTTTTATGAGAAACTATATTGTAGACCCAAGCCTGTCTACAAATGGTCAACCCATCGGGGGAACAAAAGGCTTCATCAAATCACTACAATCTGTTTGCAGAACAATCAATCCAGATCTTATCTTTGTTGCGTGGGACGGCGGTTCCCAAAAGCGTAAGTCTATTGACAAGAACTACAAAGCGGGGCGCAAACCTGTTCGTCTTAACAGAGACATCCACAACATGACTGCTGGCGAGCAGGAAGACAACAAAAACTGGCAACAGCAAAGGTTGATTGAATATCTAAACGAGATGCCTATCTTGCAGTCTTATGTTGAGAATGTGGAGGCTGACGACATTATCGCGTTGGTCTCCCAGTCGCAAGCCTTGTCTGAACATCACAAGATTATCTTAAGTTCAGACAAAGACTTCATCCAGTTGTGCGACGACACAACTATTCTATACAGACCAATCCAAAAGGAAATCCTCAACAAGAAAAGGATCTTGGAGCAGTTTGAGATCCACCCAACAAACTTCGCACTTGCGAGAGCAATCGCAGGGGACAAGAGCGACAACCTTCCCGGTGTTGGCGGAGCGGGCTTGCCGACTGTATCTAAGCGATTTCCTTTCCTTTCCGAGGAAAAAGCATACACTATACAAGAGTTAGTTGACTATGCCGAGGGTGTTGATAGCAAACTCAAAGTGTAT
>Ga0080013_1003462_pt1 | contig 16628 bp, 25 predicted proteins | sample ETNvirenome_6_85_FD_69236 | JGI IMG/M metagenome (GOLD analysis project Ga0080013, IMG submission 69236) | Marine viral communities from the Pacific Ocean - ETNP_6_85 (SPADES assembly) (version 2) | ecosystem: Environmental > Aquatic > Marine > Oceanic | place: Pacific Ocean | collected 2013-06-19 | reverse complement strand
AGATGCGGATCTCCGACGCCACAGAAGCGGGCATGGTGCATATGCGGAAATTCCGCAGAAAAAGTATGGATGGAGGGAACTATTACACGTCGCACTACAAGATAGTTCCCAAAGAAACCAAGTAATTCCTTATTTTTCGATAAATAAGGATTGACTCTCGGCATCAGCCTCCTATTATTCTGTCAGAACGCCCGGAACGCCGGGCTGCTCTTTGACAAATTGGGAGGAAACCAATGAGTGCTTTGAGAGACGCTCTCGAAGTCGTGGACAATCTGCGGCTTGAGGGCGACGACTGGGCAATCAGGGCCACACTCAAGGCTATGATTGCCGTGTACGACGCGAGATGGAAGAGTGAAAACGCCTCGTACGATGTACGAGAGTGTGAAATCACCCTCTCAGCTCCGATGTACAATCTGAAATCGGGGCGTGTGAGAAGGTCGCACGTCATTGCCGGAAAGATCGACAAGATCGTAGACACGGTGGGAAACGCCTGCCATCTTACGATCTTCGATCACAAAACAACCTCGTCCGACATTTCGCCAGAGTCAAACTACTGGCGGCAACTCAATGTCGACACCCAGCCTAAGCATTACATGCTCTTGGCTAGGACAAAAGGTTATCCGGTCAGCAGGGTGGTTTGGGACGTGGTGAAAAAGCCGGGACTCAAGCCAAAGGCTTTGACAAAAGCCAATTGGAGGGAGGCTGTTGAAGAGGGAACATATCTCGGGCAGGGGATTAGCTCAGACGCCATAGGTGCCTGTGCCTCTGCTCTCAAATATGAGAACGAGGAACTCTTCGGCAACAGGGTCTTGCTGAAACTCAAGGAAGACCCTGAGAAATACTTTCAGAGAAGGTCGGTCACCCCTCTGATGCAAGACCTTGCTGACCACACGGAAAACATGATCGACGTGAGCTACGACATGGCGGAATCGCGAAAGCGGTACCGCAGTTCGGGCAGGGTCGTGAAAAACTCCGGTGCGTGTATGAACTACAACACGCCCTGTAAATTTCTCGGTGTTTGCTCTGGCCATACCAGTCTTCTGGATCATGGCTGGAAGAACCGAGAACATGTGTTCCCTGAACTCCCAGAGATCGAGGGGAAGTACGGGAACAAGACGGTGGTGACTCACAGTAGGGTCAGGGCTTTTCAGACCTGTCCTACTAAGCACCAGTATCAGTACGAGGATGGTTACTATCGCGACCAAGAGGTCGCGAGCCCTGCCTTGTACTTTGGGACGGTCTGGCACGACATCATGGATGCGTGGTGGACCGCAAAGAAGGGAGGAGCTGATGAATAATTGGCTCAAGAAGATTACGGTGGACTACGATGAAATGCGACCGTCGTCGATGATCATTATGGGGCCACCGGGCGTCGGGAAAACCAGCCTCGCGGGAAACATCCCCGGAGCTGTCGCGATGCCTTTTACTCAGGAGAACTCTTTTGCTCTCCTGAAGAAGAGCGGGGCGGTACCGTCAGACTTGGCGATCCTGCCAGCTCCGCAAACTTGGGATCAGGCACTGGAAATGATCGAGGAGCTTACCACTGGTAAGCACTCGTACAAGTGCTTGGTCATTGACACGTTGTCGTGTCTGGAGAATCTCTGTCACACTTCGGTCTGCAACCGTGAATTTCACGGGGACTGGGGTGACCGGGGTTTTCAGGCCTATCACAGGGGCTATGAGATTTCCCTTGCCGACTGGCGGGAGATGCTCAACGCTCTGGATAGGCTTCGGGACGAGAGGGGAATGAGCATCGTCATGCTTGAGCATGTCCATGTGAAGCCCTTCAAAAACCCCGAAGGTGGCGACTATGATCGCTACCAAGCGACCTGTCATCCAAAAACTTGGATGCAGACACATCGGTGGGCGGACGCTGTTCTGTTCTTCAACTACTACGTTGAGGTGGACGAGTCCGGCAACCGTGCGAAAGGGCGTGGAGGTCACGCCCGAGTCTTGTACACACAGTACACGGCTGCTTTTGACGCCAAGAACCGCTTCGGGTTGGACCCGGAGATCGAAGCGGGTAACTCCGGTAAGGAGGCTTGGGAAAATCTCCGGTCAGCCATCGCGGGCGGATTGCTCGCGACGAAGGAGGATGCCTAATGGCATTTTACGAAGAGGGTCTCTACGAGTGTGAGATCCGCAAGCAGTTCTTTTCTCAAAACAAGAAAGGAACGGAATACTTCGGGTTGTCAATCTTCCCGAAGACGCGACTGAAGGACGACCAGCGAATACCGCAGGACGGCCCTCACGAGCGGACTGTTTTTCTCTGGACTAACAGTCCGGAGAACGTCGAGAGAACCATCGAGCAATTGAAGGCTCTCGGCTGGAGTGGGGCTGGTGGATTCACCGGCCTCAATCCGGATGCACAGGGCTACTTTTCCTTTGAGGATCAAGTAGTCCAACTGCGTTGCACTCATAACGAGGGCAACGATGGGAAGGTCTATGACTCTTTCCAGTTCCCTATCCTGTCGTCGGGGGGTAAACGCTCCCCGGAGAACGATGCCGATATCGCAAAGCGATTGGATCGTCTCTACAAGGTTGGGAAGAATGCGACGAAGAAGGACCGAGCAAGTGACTCGGTCGACGAAGAAGTGCCCTTCTAACGAAAGGAAAACCCATGAAGAAGGCATTTATTATCGCTGCGTTACTCGTGCCCAGTACGGCAATGGCTGAGGAGCCTTGCCCGAAGCACACCCCGCTGCACTTTGCAGCATCCGAGACGACAAAGGTCGTCAAGGGAACCGGACTGTTCTTCAAGGGCGTCTTGATTGACGTTCACGACGGAGCAGTCGAAGTTGTGGACTTTGCACACGACGGTGTCGTTGATACCGTTGAGTTTGCACACAGAGGTGTCGTTGACACCGCTAAGGTTGTCCACGGAGGAGTGGTTACCGTCGCCGGTAGGGTGGCGGGAGCCGCTTCAGAGGTTGTTGGCGGATATGGACGGGCGTTGGGAAGACTCTTCCCTCTCCCGACATGCCGCTGTAAGGATTGCCGGAGGTCGAGGACTACTGTCCGGACCTTCGAGCTTCGCAGGGCCCCAGCGGCTCCGTTGAAGCGGACTTTACTGCCGTAAGGCATTGAGAGGAGTTCCCAGTAGGCCGCTGGGACTAGCAGGTGACGGCCTTCTAGCGTGAACCCTGCTTCTCTCTCTTACTCGGCACAGACGGGCAGGGTAATTCCCTCCCGAGGCCAGAATGGGCGGCGAGCCCGTCTGTGCTTTTTGGGCCTGACAGGTGAGTTCCGGCGGACTTAGAACCGCTTCTGGGGCACCGGGTTCGATTCCCGGCAGGTCCACTTCAAGAAAAAACTTCTTGACAACCGTTTCGGCGTGCCTATCATGGGTTCGCTGCAACGATAAGCAGTTAGGTGCATGTGAGACAAATCAGGGGCGTCTAAACATCTGGGCGGGTACGCTCCGTCGCCCAAATCCGCTAAAAGCAGTCGGATTTCTGGTCTCACAGGGGAGGTTACCCGGCGGGTCTCACGAACCCGATGCCGAGTAAAAACCAATTCCGGGCTATGTTTACCCTAGCATCCCGGTGGGGACATGTCGCTTTCGCGATCAATACGGCAGGCCCCCCAGCATCCTGACATAACGGTGACGTATGTCCCCGGATAGGGAGTGTTGCGCATTTAGGAGGAATACTGTGGTTGCAGAAACTACTGCTGTGATGACGTTGCGAGCCCCTTACTCAGGGGTCAAAGAGATCGCCAGAGTCCTTGCGGAAGCAGAGGAGGAAGGAGAACTCGATTTCGACTTCAGCTTGGAAATTAGAATCACAGGTCCTACGAAAGGAGGAGCAGATGCGAACTGAAGATCAGGCGATGGCCCTGTACAAGGCTTACCCACGCAAGGTTGCGAGGGGAGCGGCCTTGAAAGCCATCAAGAAGGCCCTGATGTCGAAAGACAGCATTGGCTTTGACGCTCTAATGGACGCTGTTCAGGAGTACGCCAAGGCCAAAAAGGGGCAGGATCGCCAGTACATCCCTCACCCATCGACTTGGTTCAACCAAGAGAGGTGGGACGACGACAGGGACGACTGGTGGGAAGGACGTCGACCGGACATCCCGGCTGAGACAGCGTGGGAGAAGGTTCGGGAGGCAATTTCTCGTTTCGGTCTGGGAAAACCAGTCGAGGCGAGGGAGTCGCTGGATGGGCCGACCATTTCAGCGGTAAAGAAGATCGGCTGGCAGAACCTCTGCTCCATGACGGAGTTCAACAGAGGGCAACTCTTTCAGCAGTTCAAAACCCAATACGAGAAGGAGGCGACGAATGCCACAAGAAATTCAGAGGCGGTCTCTGGAGCAGATCGAGAGAGACAAGACGGAGTTCGCGAGATTGGTGAAGCAGACCCCGGCAGTGGCCCAAGAGAGGCGGTTCGGGGAGCTTTGCGAGAAGTATTTCGCGACCGAAGCGGGGACTCCAGAAGCCCTCGCTCTGGTAAAACAGATCCGTGATGCGGTAAATAATGGGATAGAACTTCCCGAGTTTACCGAAACTGTACTCCCTCAACGCGGCTACCATCATGGGTAGTTTTGAGACCGTCTTGGCGATTGACCCCGGCACCACCTTGTCCGCATGGGCGGTGGTGCGCGGGGGCGGCGCTGTGACCACGTTTGGGAAAGAGCCCAACGAGACCCTTCTGGAGGCCATAAGGTCCACGGGGAGGGGGTGGCACACTGTCGACACCCTTGTCGTTGAGGGTATGACAAGCTACGGGAAGCCTGTCGGGACAGAGGTCTTTGAGACCCTTGTCTGGACAGGCAAGTTTCTCGAAGCGTGGCATCCGGGTGAAGCGGACAGGATTAGCCGGCGGGACGTGAAAAAGGCCGTTTGCGGCACGACTCACTCCCGCGATTCTGACGTCCGGAGGTGCATAATCGAGAGATACACCGAAGATGGAATGGATGCGATTGGGACAAAAAAAGAACCCGGCCCACTCTACGGAGTGACCGGGGATGTCTGGTCCGCCATTGCTGTCGGGCTCGCATGGAAGGAACGCTAGTTGACAAGACCTCGGGGTCATCGGAAGATGGCTTCGGGGTTTTTTTATGCGCAGACCTATTCTCCACGTCCTGTCTATCGCTGTGTCGATGGCACTCATGTTTCGAGTTGCCGGTGCGGCCAGCCCTGATTTCGTGCCCGCATCTGCGAGGATAAGCGGTTGCAGTGCCACTATGGTGGCGTCTGAGGGCAAGTTTTCTTACGGGGTTTCGGCCGCGCACTGCGCTCCGGGCGTGGGCATGTCCACCAAGGTTGACCTCCCTAGCGGCAAGAAGGGGTCTGCCGTCTGGGTGTACATAGACCGGACTGTGGACATGTCTCTGTTCAGGTGCCCAACTTCCCAGATTGACTCGATCTACCCGGTGAAGCTTGAGCCGAAGCTGGAGAAGTTCGTGTCGTGCGGCTACCCCAAAGGGAAGGGGCCTTTCATAATCGCCTCCAAGTTCAAGGGCTTGGTGACACTGACCAACTTCGACGCAGTCCGATGGGAGTTTGGAGTCAAGAACACCCGGTTCAACAAGGGGTGTTCTGGCGGCGGAGTGTTTGCTGACGGGTCGTTAGTGGGCGTGATGTCTCACGGAAACAAGGACAACGACGAGATGTTCTCGTCCACCCACGATCAGCTCGTCGGGTTCCTGAAAGACGCAGAAAAGAAGCTCGGCCTGAACCTCGTCTCCTCCAAGAAGGCGGAGGTTGGCGGGTTCGAGTTCGAGGGCATCCCTCTGGGAAGCGACGTTGACAGAACGAAGGCCATAGTGCATATTCTTTCTGAGCTAAAGAGGAGGGGAGCCGAACTTGAGCGGATCAAACGGACCCCCATCCGCGTCCAAATACTAGACCCGGTAACCGGGAAGGTGCTGCAAGAGCAGTCTTACCCGTTCGGAACACCGATCAAGCTACTCTTACCGAGGGCCAAGTGATGTGCGATCAAGAAGGCTGCGATTGCCCTGAATGTCCCTTATGCCCCTGTCACAAGGATTGAATAATGCCCGATTCTGTCGAACTTGCCGCCAACGATTACGCGATGATGAAGATGCACGCCCTGAACGGCGCGCAACAGGCGGCCAACGGCTTCAACGCCTTGGTTGAGTGCATCCGCTACGAGCATCAGGAAGCCAAGAATATGGTTTCTCAGGCCGAGGCTCTGGGACACCGTATCGTTGAGGAGAGCGGTAGTGGAAAGTCTCGATCCACTGCTCCAAGCGGAACGTAACTCCGCATTGCACCGCAAGCGGATTGCTGCAATCAGGATGTCTGCCTTAGACGGCAGCCTGTCTACCGTTGTGTCCAGAAGAGCGGAGGAACTCCGTGAAGAGCTTGTTCGACAAGCTGGTGGAGAGATGGGCCGGGATCAGGATGCTGGAGGAGCAGGCCAAGGCTGAGGATGTGGCCGAAAGCCTCCGGCTCGGGCAGGAGCTTGTTCGTGCCCACTACCGCACCCACCTTGGGGAAGACTTCCAGAGCCAGTCCAAGACAGGGAGTACGCACATCGGGGACGTGACGCACAACCACTCGGAGACGAACACGAACGGGAAAGGGAAGAGCTGGCTTCCCAAACTGGCAATTCTTGCCGGTCTTCTTGCCAGCGGGGGGGTCGGTGCAGCACTTCCAGACCTGCTGAGCCTCTTCTCTGGGGTTTCCGGGGTCGACCTGCCTGATCTCGATACTAAGTATGACCTCAAGCTGGGAGAACCAGATGAAATACCTGACGGTGAGGGATCAGATTAAGGACGGGGATGTCTTGGCTTTTCGGGGCACGAGGTGGTGGTCTTGGCTCATAAGGTACTTCACCCAGTCTAGAACCTCTCACGTCGGGTTTGCCCTCTGGATGCACGGTCGCCTGTGTGTCATGGAGGCTCTTGAGGGGCGGGGAATCAGGATATTCCCTGTCTCCAAGTGCTTAGAGGATGGTGACTGGATCGACTGGTACGAGCTTCACAAGCCGAAGGACAACAAGATCAATCGCACCACCTTGGTTGCGGAAGCCCTGTCCCACTGGGGCAAGCGGTACGCCCCCAAGTACCAGTTCCTCAGGACTTGGTGCCGCTGGCTACGCAAGCGTAAGGACAAGGAAGGGGCTCCTCTGGATGTGGACCCTGAGCGATTCTTTTGTTCAGAATTTGTCTTGACTTGCCTGAGACAGGCGGGATACTTGGGCGAGGGGTTCGCCTCCCGGCTCAGGCCAGCAGAGGCGGCACCGGGAGACATTGTCGAGCTGCCATGCCTGCACAGGATGGGAAGGTTGGAACTGTGAACGAGAGAGGAACTGGCCAAGTATTGGCCTTGGAACATGTCATGCTGAGCGAGCAAGACCTGTACACGTACAAGTGTGCGGTCACGAACATCGTTGACGGCGACACTGTCGATGTGATGGTCGACCTCGGAATGGACATGTACCACCAAGCCCGAATCAGGCTGTCCGGCATTGACACCTATGAGGTGCGAGGGGAAGAGCGGGAGCAGGGCCTCCTTGCCAAGGAGTTTTTGGGTTTTCTTCTTGAGGAGAACCCTGACCCGCTCTTTCTTCGGACAGTCAAGGACAGGAAGGGCAAGTACGGCAGGTATCTCGGAGAGCTGTACCTCGCCGACGGGAGGTGTGTCAATAAGCTCTTGGAGGAAGAGGGGCATTGCAAGGAGGGTTAGATGCCGGGCAAGAGGCCTAAGTTTGGCAAGCCAAGCACGGACGAGCAGAAGGCGCACTACATCGCAAACAAGGGTGGCGTGTGGGACAAGCAGTGCATTGACTGCCGGTGGATATACGTCAAGTTCAACCCCGCGTGCCCCAAGTGCGCTTCATCGAACTGGGACTTGGTCAACCATGTTCCGGACCCAGACCACCTCCCCGGCAAGTCGGAGATCCCGTACCTCCCGTCCCCCGAGAAGATTCGCGAGGAGTGTGCCAAGATCCGCGAGGACTGGGATGACGTCCGCCTTTCTTCTCAGGAGCAGATAGAGGGATGGGTCCTCCCTGAGGTACAGGCGCAAAAAAAGGCCCCCGACGAGGTGTAAACCTCATCGAGGGCCTTATTCGCAGCAGGGAGTTCTAGTCCCTGCCTATGTTGAAGGTGGGGTTTCCACCTCCACGCCTACTGGCGTCTTGTCTGGCTCCCAGAACCTTTGGTCCTGCCGAGCCCATCCTTTCGGTAATGCTTTGGAGGCCATCCAAGTAGCAGTCCTCGCATTTACCGTCGTAGTAAGGCCTGCTCTGTTCCACCTTGCAGATGGAGCAGTATTGCACGCCTTCGGTTTCTTCTCGGACGCTCATCTGTACAAGCCTCCGTCCATAACCTTGCGGCCAACTGATTCCAGCGAGGTCGCAAGATCGAAGTCTTCGACGTCTTGGGCGTAGCGGGTGACCGCTTGGGCCACTCCCCACCGGCTCTCCTGCCCACCCCTGTGGTAGTGCCGGAGAACCTTGTCCCAGTCATCCTTGGGGACGCCTGATTCGCTACAGACAGTGGATATCACGCGAGCCTCTTGGTTCTCGTGAACCTCGTCTGCGGCAGCGTCTCCGTAGTTGCTCACCCTCACGGCGAACCGCTCCTCGTCGAAGCAGCGGTCGATGTCTTCCGCAATTTGAGCCCAGAAGGCCTCGTTGGTCTTCCGCTTGGTCTCGCTGGAGTAGGAGGAGAAGTTGCTGTCGTCCTCTCCGGACTTGCCGGATCGGTGCGTGTACTTTCTCTCCTTTTCTCCAACCATCCCGTTGGTGCAAGACAGGACATAGTCGTACTCGGTAATCCACAGCGAGCCTTGGCCCACTTCGGAGTTACCGACTGCGATCCCGCCTTGCACGCGATCCCCAACGTGAGGCACGTCTGCGATCATCTTGGGCGAAACCGCCTTGATGACCATGTGCCTCTCGCTGAGGTTGCTTGTCAACACTGTCAGTTCCCTCTTCTCAAACTGAGGGATCAGTGCTGCGAGCAGGTCGCTGTTGTCGAGACACCAGTATCGGTCGCTCATCAAACAGCGAACGCTGCCCGTTGACCTCATCCCGAGGTCGTCCTCGTACTCTCCATCGAAGGTGCGAACCGTTCGGTTCGACACCCCCGGCAACCACTGGTTTACATTGGTTGCCCAGAGTTCCTTCGATGGCAGTTCCAGCAACTTGCGGTAGTACCGCATGTCGATGCCACAGAGCTGGGAGAGGTTTTCGTGGGCCACCTGTTCCAGATTGAACGAGGTTGTCTCATCGGACCCCCTGTTCACCCTGAAGTTGAGCCTTGGCTCTCCGTACACATCTGAGGCAGTCATTACACCGGTTGGGCTTATGAAGTCGTGCTTGCGGATGTTCTCCGCCTGCACTCGTTCGACCAATCGGTCCATCGTGCCAGAATTACCGTGCTTCATTGGTTCCCTTTCTGAAACCACACAAAAAAAGAGAGGGCCGTACATGGCCCCCTCAGAAAGGCACGGGAGGGAGTCGAACCCTCCTCCTGCCTCCTCCCGCCTAGCTACTGGCGAAAGCGTCAGGCCTCCCGGCGTGCCTAGCCCCCTGCGGGTTGGGGGCTTGACTCAGTCTGCTGACTCAGCCTCGCTCCCCCACGTCACAGAGGGGTTTACATCCCGTAGGATGTACAGCTCGATGCGGTCGTCGATGACCTTGTCAAGGTCGGCCACATCACTTCGAGGAGTCGCCTCCTCATGTCGAAGGTTGTGGGTGCCAGAGCATCCACACATCGGTAGTGCCACCAATACGGCAGCAAGAGCGAAAAACTTCAACATCTCATTCTCCTTTTCGACTCAGAAAGAGTCGTCGTTGAACTGGTCTCCCCAGAATTCGTCGTCCGCTCGCTGGTTTGCCAGCCACGCACGATCTCTAGCGGAGAGATCCTCCCCTTCGGACGCATAAAATGGCCCTCCGGGGTAATTGTCTTCGTCCGCCGCATCCAACGACGGATCAGGAATGTCGGGAAGCTTCTGTTGCCTCCCGCCACCCCCTTTCCTGCGTCTCCTCCTCCGGCCACGTTTCTTTCCCCCATTCTGGGGGGCAGTGAGTTTTGGCTGGTTGAGGATAGGCTTGTTGCCAACATGCCTCACGCTCTGGAGGGCAAGTGCGCCCTCGCCGAGAGGCAAGTTGACAAGCTGCTGCGTCCACCCCGACTCGGGGTCGTCCAACAACTCGTTGAAGCGGTCGGACACAGCACCGCGAGCAATTGCCGACAGTTCATTGATAACATCCGCGTCATCAACACCGAAGTACCGCTCCTCGTCGAGGAACTCAACGATGTGATTGCTAACGAGGTCAGCCAATGACAAAGCCAGCTCATGCAAAGTTTGGTCTGACAACTGAAATACCTTTCTGTCTAGACCAGTTGTGAACAGCCACACCGACTGTCCTTCTGTATACATATCGGGCTGAGAGGCCCGAAACTTTAGCCGCACGCGCATAAAAAAAGGGCATTGCATAAAGCTGTGCTTATGCAATGCCCTTTAGATCAGCAGCTTTCACTGCCTTTCGGGTCGAAATGCTCGGGAGGTGGCACCTCCGAGGGCAGCAACATCTGGTATCTGCGGAGGGCGTGTTGGTACTCCTCCTCCTCGATAACCCCCTCCTCGCGGAGGTGAGTCACGTTCGTGATAACGGCGATGTCTCTGTTCATCTCCTCGGCGGAGATGATGCCCTTGTTGTAGAGTATCTTGACCCTTTTGATCTGACCTTCAGGTGTCAGGCAGACTTCTGAGGTGTACCTGTCGACGTTTGTGTCGGCAAGGTCCATGTTCTGGGACAGCATCCGCAGAAGGTCATCGTCCAGATCACCCTCCTGCGGAGGTGGGTTTGTGTCGTCCTCGTCGAACGGCCCGCCATCGTCGAACGGTAGGAAGTCGTTTTCAGCCATCTTTTTTTCCTCCAGTCAAAGTTAGAGAGGTCTAACGCCTCTCGTACAACTACATATCGGGACGAAAACAGCCATTCTTTAGCCAAAACGCCACAAAACAGGAGGTTTCTGGCTCTGAATTACCCCCTCAGTGCCTCCGGACCAGCTCCGGACAAAACGTCGGCACCTAGCGATATGTGCCGACGTTTTGTCCGGAGCATGCTTCGCACGCCTCATAGCCCATAAAAAAAGACCCAGACAGTGGCATTGCACCACCATCTGGGTCTCAGGAGGGCTTTGAAGGCCCCTGATAGGCCCTCAGAAGCTCTCCGGCTGGTCATCCGTGGAAAGTCTTGTCGTGGCACGCGACAAGGCCGCAGTGCCACTCCTTTCCCTGATCTTGTTCAGCCGATTTTCAAACACCCTTTCGAGTGTCTTGATTCTCTCAAAGGCGCTTACAGCCTCCGCTTCAACTGACTCTGAGATCTCATGACATGCTTGTTGCATTGACCTGAGTTCTGTGAGAGTCATGTTGTGTTCAAAGAACCGTTCGATTGTGTTTTCGAGGTCGATGTCTGTTGTGTTCAAGGCGTACCCGAGTGACCGCCTCACCAAGCACTTGGCGCCGACGAAGTCACCCTCGATGGTCATCTTGCACTTTTTGATGGGGTCATACCCAGCCTTCTCGACAACGTACACGATTAGGTGCATAGCCATAATCAAACATTCTCCTATTGTCTTGCAGGGTCTCAATGCCCTGCGTTACAGGTATATCGGGCCAAATGCACCCATTCTTTAGCGTGTGTGCATAAAAAAAGGCCCGCCAGCACAAGCTGGCAGGCCTTCGGGTCACTCCTTGGCTATCTTCTCGATGACCTCTTGGGTCAACCTGTACGGCAGATCCTTCCCCCGTCTCGCTGCGACCATACTCCGTTGCCAGACTACCGCCCTGTGACAGGCGGACTCCAGCTCCCGAGTTAGTCGCCTGCACTTCTGTTCGAAGTACAGCGAGAGGGAGAAGAACAGTGCCGCAGAAGCAGCCAGACACAATGTAACCATTGCGTACCTCCTTGAAGGTAAGGGTGTGACCCCCCTGTTCTTTGTTTGTTAACGAAAAAAGCCCGCCAACCGAGGTCAGCGGGCTTTTCCACCGACACTCACAGCCTTAGAAGCTTGCGATGCCCCCACTTGGGGCTTGCTGACTACTGTGGCTGGTAGGTCGGTAAGAACTACCGTGGAGAACGTCAAGCTGAGTTTTCAGCCTGTAGTTCTCCTCCTCAGCGCTCCTTAGCTTGGACTCTAGCCCTTTGACATCCTTTTCTAAGTTTGTCACCTTTTGCTGTGCCCGCACTTTGGCATCCTTCTGCTGATTATGCTCGTTCTTGTCGACCTTGTTCTTTAGGGCTTTCTTCAGCTTCTCGTTCTCGGCATTTGCCTTTGCGAGTAGCTGTCGATCACCAGCCAGAGCTTTGGTCATCTGAGTACGAGCATAGGGTCGGTTGAAGAACCACTCATCGAGTCGCTCAACAGCCATGTTGAACAGCTTCCAGACGCCGCAGAACAGGCCAAGCATGACAACAACTGAGAGCATGCCTTGGACTTGTTCCAAACTAAACATTGCCAAAAAATCCATGTCATCCCTTTCAAAAAGACATAAACAGCGTTCGTTCTACTGTTACATCGGGACGAGAAGGGACAAACTTTACCCGCAGCGCATAAAAAAAGGGTGAAAAGCATGCAACTGCACGCTAATCACCCTTTTATTGTTCAGTTCTGTTGGTTTTGATTGCCTGTCTTCAGTTCATTGTACATGCGATCCAGTGTTGAGAGGTGTCGTCGAGCTTCCACAAGCTTCACATCCATATAGATGTACATCAACGACGAACCCAAGAATCCACCGGTCACCCAAGCACAAATCTCCGGCAAGAATGCAATCAGGGTATCGTAGAACATCACAATCCTCCTAGTAATGCAGCGAGGTTGTCCCACTGCTCAATCTTATATCGGACTAGACAAGAGCAATCTTTAGGCTTACGCTGGGCTGGGCGGACGGGAAACGCGAGACAAGCTGTTGATTGGACGGCTAGCAATAGACTTCAAGAGTGTATTGCCATGCGTGTAAGAGGCTGGAGGGGCTTGAGCTAACTAGCACAGTTACAATCCTCCACGCAGACGCGCACGCACGAGCTTAACAACCGGTCAACAGCAGCAGCATGCAGGTGGCCACAGACCTGCTGACCTGTCGGCAGGTCGGCAATTTCGAATGTGGTCTTGTGTGCGATCTTGAAAACTGAACCAACCCCCCCGGCCTTCGTGGCCAGCCGCGTTCTCTTATCTCCTCTTCACGGTTACGCCAGAATGGAACCGGACCCCCCGGTCGGATACAGTCGGTCGGAGTCCCACTCTCAAAATTTAGGGTTAGGTATGGGCAGGTTGATCCGACGCTTCCTGATGTGCCTGTGTGGCATTGCAGTCATGTCCTGTGTGGCTGTTGCCTTGATCTCCGGAGCGGTGATATGTTCATACGGTAACGGGACGTTTATCCTGAGTGCGTTGGTTGTTATTACGGCGGCTCTTACTTCAGGCTGTGTTGTCTGGTGTCTGCACTGTGAGCAATTGGCACGCCGGGAGGACATCATCGAGGCAATCATGTCTGAGGACAAGAAAGATGGTAAAGACACTCCAAGCGGCCACACTAGCTCTAATCTTCGCAAGTCCGGCGGCAGCCGCTGAGCCGGAGATCGTACCCCACCTCCAGAACATCTCCGTCACGATCAAGGCGGGCTTCTCGGAAGGCAGCGGGGTCATCTTCAAGAGGGAGAAGCACAGCTTCGTTTGGACGGCAGCCCATGTTGTGGCGGGACTCCGGAAAGAGCGAAGGGCTGTGGACGCCAAGACGGGGGCAACGAAGACGGTCGTGGAGTTCGAGGATGCCAAGGTTGTGAAGGTCTTGGTCGAGGATGGCCGCACGGTGGGCCGCTACGAGCTGGATGCTGAAGTCATCAAGTATTCTGATGCCGACCACGGACAGGACTTGGCCCTGCTGCGAGTGAGGGCGAAGGGTCAGTTCGCCGAGGGCACGAAGTTCTACAAGGCCGAGAAGCCGCCGCAACTGGGGACGAAGCTCTACCACGTCGGCTCCCTGCTCGGGGAGCTGGGCAGCAACAGCCTGACGGACGGAATCGTGAGCCAAAGAGGCCGCCTCATCAACAAGACGATCTATGACCAGACAAACGCCACGTCCTTCCCCGGAAGCTCTGGAGGGGGCATCTACGAGGCCGCCACAGGCAAGTACGTCGGCATGCTGGTCCGTGGAGCGGGAGAAGGCTTCTCGCTGTACGTGCCTGTCCGGCGAATGCGTGACTGGTCAAGAAAGGTCAAGGTGGACTGGGCGATGGACGAGACCATCAAGATGCCCGGAGCCGAGCCTTGGAAGAACCTTCCGATTGAGGACACCAAGTGACATCGTCTGAGTCGATTGCCGAAACCCTCAAGAGAGAGGGGCGGTTCAAGGAGTTCAAGCGGCGAAGGGCGCAGCTTGAGTCTGAGGGCCACTCAAAGTCCGAGGCCTACGTCATCGCCACGTCAGAGTTCGGTTCCGGCCCCAAGGTAGCCTCACCGGCAGCTCCTCCCTCCGGGCCTGAGGCTCCGGGGCCGGAACTTTCTCCAGACGTGTTCAAGGGCAAGTCTTCCACTCTGAGGGAAGACTACCAGTGGGTGTACGACAACATTGCGAACCCCGAGTGCAGTGCCACCGAGGCCCCCTCGTGTGGCGCTTGGGGGCTGCTCCAGTTCTCACGCAGCGACCCCAAGAGCTTCTATGTCGAGTGGATGCGAATGGTGGGACGCACGCAGGACGAAGACAAGGTTCTGAAGGAGTACGCGAGAGATGCCTCCAAGTCAGCCGGTGAAATCGCCAAGATGCTCAACGCCCTCACCACTGTACTCCCAAGTTCCGAAGGAGATGGAGGCGAACCTGCTGTTCCGGAAGGAGATTCTGGAGAAGACGGGGAGTGATCCCGAACTGAGGAACTTGGTGTGGCAGGCCTGCGAGCGGGACATCCTCTACTTCATCAATGCGTTCTGCTGGACGTATGACCCCCGCAAGCCGAACCCGAAGATCCCTTTCATCACCTACGGGTTCCAAGACAACGCCCTTCTCTGCCTCGAAGAATCTCTCCCTCACAAGAAGGAGAGCGGTGAGGACTTCAAGGGCAGCGACATCCTCATTGAGAAGTCACGAGACATGGGTGCATCATGGATGTGCCTCACCCTGTTCTTCTGGGGCTGGCTGTTCCGCCCCATGCAGTCGTACCTCATGGTCTCTCGTAAGGAGAGCCTCGTGGACGGCTCTGCTGACTCCCTCTTTGGCCACATCGACTTCCTCATGAAAGGGATACCTGCATGGATGCGTCCCGCCATGACTCGCAACAAGCTCAAGCTCATCAACTTGGACAACGGTTCAAAGATCGAAGGCGAGTCCACGAACGACAACATCGGACGTGGCGGCAGGCGTGGGGCAATGCTCATCGACGAGTTCGCGGCTTTCGACGGAGGTGGGTGGGACACTCTTTCAGCTACCGCAGACACCTCAAACTGTCGAATCTTCAACAGCACCCCATGCGGCACTGCAAACGCTTTCTACGCCCAAAGAGAGAAGGGGACGCCTAGGCTCAGGCTTCACTGGCCACTCCATCCGGAGAAGGGTGAAGGCCTGTATCAGGACGAGAAGGGGAAGCCTCGCTCCCCTTGGTACGACGGAGAATGCCTTCGTCGTGCCCACCCCGTGGAGATCGCCACCCAGCTCGATATTGATTACCTCGGTAGTAACTACCCCTTCTTCCCTCCGGACATCCTCGACGATCTCGTCACCGCATTCGGGCTTGATCCAAAGCACGTCGGAACGATGATCGTCAGCCCGGATGGCACAGGGGAGTTCTCCGAGGATGGTGTCGGTGATCTCCGGGTGTGGTGTCATCTGGATGAGGGCGGAAGCCCTCCCTCCGACCGCGACTACGTTGTGGGGTGCGATGTGTCCCAAGGCACTGGAGCATCAGACTCCGCCATCTCCGTGGGGGACAGGATGTCCGGAGAGAAGGTGGCAGAGCTTTGCACCAACCAGCTCTCCGCAAACCGGTTCGCCGAGCTGGCGGTGGCGGTGTGCAATATGTTCTCGGGACCGGGCGGTCGTCCCGCGCACCTGATCTGGGAGGCGACTGGTCCGGGGCGCACGTTTGGTAAGACTGTCGTAGACGACTTGAGGTTTGGAAACGTCTACTATATGACCGACGACAGGAGCATCAAGAAGCGGCAGACGGACAAGCCCGGCTGGTTCTCAACCGGAGACGGCAAGAAGGACTTGCTCAACGACTACCGCAACGCACTTGTCTCGAAGAAGTTTATCAACCCGTCCGAAAGGGCGATTCGTCAGGCGTCCGAGTTCGTCTACTCCCCCAACGGGAAGATCGAACACGGCGGTTCTGCAAACTCGATTGACCCAAGCGACAGGGGAGACAATCATGGAGACGTAGTCATTGCAGATGCTCTCTGTTCGAAGCTGCTTCACAGGAGTATCCAGAAACCAAAACGAGAGGCGCAGGGGCCGCATCTCATGTCTTTGGCGTGGAGACGCCAGCAGAGGAGGGACGACGAACGTGAGTATATCGAAACATGGTAACCTGATTGGGAAGAAGACACCGGCAGAGGAAGTCTTGATCGAACTCCTTTCCGGAAAGAATGAAGTCGTTCAGTCGCACGGATCATTCCGTCAGGAGTGGCGGCCCGACTTCATGGACATG
>Ga0080013_1003461_pt1 | contig 16631 bp, 13 predicted proteins | sample ETNvirenome_6_85_FD_69236 | JGI IMG/M metagenome (GOLD analysis project Ga0080013, IMG submission 69236) | Marine viral communities from the Pacific Ocean - ETNP_6_85 (SPADES assembly) (version 2) | ecosystem: Environmental > Aquatic > Marine > Oceanic | place: Pacific Ocean | collected 2013-06-19 | reverse complement strand
GATCTGGCTCTACGAGGGAAACCACCGCCGAGAGGCTCACCGGCAGCTCGGGCGCGCTTCCATTCCTGTGCTTATCCGCTACTGGGGTCACACAGATAAGTACGATGGCCTCGTGGCGCCGGATGAGCCGCGCGAGGGGCCGCGCCGGAATCCCATAGAGCACCACCTCGCTGAAGTGCGGGCCGAGATCTCTCGGATGGAGCGCAAGCTCACCTCCGACGACCCGGAGGTCCTAGAGTGGGCCGAGTGGAAGTTGGAGAAGCTGCGGCAGAAGGCTGCGACGTGGCAGGCTGCGGTGGATGCGCCCCGGCAGCGCGAGGAAGAGGGGCAGCGCGCCCAAGAGAACGCGGAGGAGCTTGTGCGCCTCGTTCAGAAGCACGGTGGCCCAGAGCGCCTCAACGTCTGGTCCAAGCCGGGGACGGGTGTACGCATCTACTGGCCCGCCAAGCTCGGCTACGTCTCGGTTGCTTGGGACGGCACCGTGGCCACGCTACAGAGGGGTCGCCAGACCTTCATGGAGCACGTACTCTACCCCAAGTGGCGCGCTGCCTGGAAGGCTGCTCGGGCCGAGTACGGCACTTGGCTCGAAGGGCGGTTGCGGGAGAACCCACCACTGCCTGCGGAGACGCTGCCTGACCAAGCCAACATGCACTGGGTCTGGCACGTCACTACCGAGTCGCGTGCACGGGCTATCCTCCTGCGCGGTCCCGAAGCACGCCCCAACTCCATGCGCCCCCACGACCCGGTTGGCTTCTCCGTGTCGGTAGACCCTGTCGCCGCGCTCGCGCTCTTCCGCACCGCGCGGCGGCTGGAGCCAGACTTCTTCGGCAGCATCACCGCCGTGGGCGACTGGTTTGTGGCCCAAGGCGCCCCACGTTTTAGAGTCGAGCGGCTCCTGCGCGAACACCAGGACAGGGTGCGTCAACAGCCTGAGTGGCGCTGGAAGAACACGCCGGGTGGCGCCTATCTGTCTTTGATGGAGCTGCACGGAGAGCCTGGTGTTCGCGTCCCATCCAACGAGTTCCTCTGGAGTGACATCGGCGGCAACCTGCTACAGGCGCTCTATCGAAGGCCCGAGGAGCGCATCGTGTGCGTCTGGCTCACCTACAAGGGGTCCGTGATGACGTACCGCGAGGGTTCGGTTGAGGCTGAGCTGCGTGTGCCGCCCGAGGACATTCGTCGCCTGAGTGTGGAGTGGTGGGGACCGTACCGCTACTTCTACGGCTACAACGAAACACCTGAGGACATGGCAGCAGACCTCGCGGATATCGTGGAGGGTGCGACAGTACCTCCGAGGGCAGGCGCGTGGGGAAGCGACGTACTGCACGAGTGGCACGCAGAAGAGATAGATTGGGAGCGGGAAGAGTTGGAGGCTGCCTACGAGGAGCAGCAGCAAGCTGAGATGGAAGAGTGGCTGGAGACGCTGCGTCACGAGTCGCCCGAGATTTACGCCGCGCAGATGCAAACGCTCCGAGAAGAGCAAGCCGAGTGGGCGCAGGACCACCCTGAAGAGCAATTCGAGGAGCGGTGGTACAAAGACCTGGAAGAAGGCGGGTGGCTGCCCGAGCAGCAGAAAGATCTACTGAGGAAGAGACGTTTCTGATGAGACTCCGCCGAAATCCCATCGACACCGTCACCGTGTGGCACGCCTTCGGCAAGAACCCCAAGGACTGGGAAGCCGAGAAGATCGCCGAGGGCCTGCGTACAGAAGAGGGCGTGGAAGAGCGCGTCAAGCTCATCGCGAAGACGGGCTTTTCGCCGGGGTACGGTGACCTGTACGGCAAGGGGCTCTACGCTGTTTACAGTCCGCGTGACATAAGCGGGATGTACGGCCCCTTCGTGATTCAGTTCGAGGTGCTCCCCTACGGCTTCTTGATCTTGGACTACAACCTGGCTGCGCAGGTCTTTGGTCCCCGGCACACGCTGTGCGACCAACTCGAGAAGTTCGGACTGCGCTTGGACCCCGAGGAGGTCGCTCGAGTAGCTCGAAGCACAGATAATCGAGAGCGTATTCAGGAGATGGGCCTGTGTGCATGGGTAGACAAACAAAATCGTGTGCACGGTCGGACTGGAAGTGCTGCCTACGTCCTGAGCCACATTCCCGAGATCAAGGACAACATCGACGGCATCTTCTTCGACGGCAGCCGAGATGGGCACTCTGTAGTAGGCTACTACCCTGACACCTTCAAGGTCACCGGCTGGGATCTGACGCACCCGCACATGTCACGGGACTTCGACGAGTTTCTCTGGGAGAGCGGCGCGAGCTTCGATCAGCAGCAAGCGTTTGTCGAAGACGCCTTCATGGGTATGGGCCCCTCGGGACACTTCAACGAGTACGACTGGAAAAACTTCGCGGACCTGTTCAACAGCGTGTTGCTGGAAAACAGGTCTCAGTTGATGCCGTACACGTTCGGGTGGCCCGTGCAGGAGCATCCCGGCCTGCTCGGCTTCGAGACCGTCGGATTCCGCACCGGAGACCTGACGAAGCACTACAACCGTGTGCCCTACCTCAACGAGGACGACGTCTTCTACCCGGATGAGCAGGAGCGATACGAGGCGCTGCACGATAAACGGTTCTCCTCCATCAGCGGTGCCGCAGATCTCACAGTCGAAGAAGAGATCTTCGTAGAGGACTACGAGAAGCGCCGCAAGGACCACGCAAGGAAGCTCGCTGAAAAGTACCTCGCGGCCATGGCCGAGTTCTTCGAGGATGGCTACTTCCGACGCCACGTCGAGAAGTTGGGCTTAACAGACGAGCTGCCAAAACTGCGGGGCATCCGGCCTTACACAAACCCCCGCTGGAGATAAAGATGGGCAAACGCTACACCGCTGCTGCAATAGACGAAGACTACGGCACCCTGCTCGCGATGGTCGAGGACGGCGACGCCGAGTACCTGGGCGAACGGTACCGCTCAGACGGCGTGCGCGAGATCGCCGTCGAGACGGGGCGTATACGTCGCAACCCAGGGAAGCTTGGTGGCACCGCGAGTACAATCTCGATGAACCGGCGTTACTACACCAACGTCACCGAGAGCTACGGCTACAGCTGGCAGGAGTGCTGGTGGCGCGAGGCCATCCAGAACGCGATGGACGCCAAGGCGCGTAACATCACGCTCACCATCGAGGCGGACACGTCGCAGGACTCTGTTGACGCGGGGTTGGCGTATAAGATCTCGTGTGAGGACGACGGCTCGGGCATGGACATGCGCACCGTCATGTCCAAGTACCTCATCGTCGGCGCTACCACCAAGGAAGACAAACAGCTCGGCCAGCAGAAGGGTGAAGACAGCGGCGGCTTCGGTGTGGCCAAGATGCTCCTACTACTGCCGTGGATGCGCTGGGAGCTGCACACGCAGGACAACCTGGTCTACGGTGACGGCGGTGACTTCGAGGGTAACAAGGAGCCTCGGAACCCCGGCCCTAACTTGACGAAGCCGTGGGAGGGTATGACAGGCGGTTGGGTCACGACACACGAGGTTCCGTATCGCAACGGTACCAAGCTGACGGTGTGGATGCCCGAGGACAAGCATATCAAGCAGTACCAGGCAAAGAAGGTCATCGAGCGAAGCTATGTGCCCAATGTTGCGTTTACGATCTACGACCACACCGTCGAGGAGAAAGGAGACCAGATCACGCACCCGAAAGCCGTCGAAGAGTTGGGTGAATATGTGGAGGGTTTCCCTGGCGCGGACTTGTACATGCAAGATCTGAAATACGGTACAAGCAAGATGTATGTACGAGATCGACACGGTCTCTTCATGTTCGACATCACGATTCCCGATGTACCCAAGCAGCTTGTCCTTCAGCTCAACGTCAACGCCGTGGGCGTGCTCATGGACAACCGCAACGGCTTCGCCAACAAAGAGGTGAAGAACGCGGTCAGCCGTTTCGTCAAGGAGCTCGCGGCAGATGTCACGAGTCGGCTCAAGAAAGCTGCCGGTGTTATCCGACAGAAATTCTATGGCGCAGGCTCCTTCGATGCTGCCGAGGGCGACCGTATGCCTTTGGATGCGCAGAGGAAGCAACAAGAAAACGACGAGCAGTGGAAGCGCGGCGTCGCGGATGTCGAGGAAGAAGTCGGTGACATGCAACCCGACGAAGAAGAAGGCAGGCTCACCCCAGAGCAAGAGAAAGCGATCATGGATGCGTTGAAGAAGCGGCGGGAGGCGGCTGAAGCAGCGCGGGAAGCAGCGGAGGATGACCCAGAACCTTTGCCCAAGACGGTGCCCACTGAAGACTTGGCAGCCTTGATGTTGCAGGTCACCGATCTACGCGGAGCCAACGACGTGGAGGCTGCCATCAAGATGATGGCTTGGGAGCCTGATTTCTTGTTGGCCAGCGAGGTTGAGGGTCCGAAGAAGTGTCGTGCCAAGGCAGACAAATGGAGTGGGGAGAGATGCCCGACGCCTCTGCACTGCAAAGACGGTCGTTGCGAGATCTTGGAGAAGTTTCAACCCGCGTCCATGAACAAGGACATCCGCACGCTGATCCGCTTCTGGGCAGAAATGTGCCGTGCGGTCCTCGTGCAGATGCACTCTGATCTCCCCTTCGGCGTGGGCTTCATCTTCAGCCCTCAAGAGGCAGTGTGGGTTGACGATAAGATGCAGTACACCTGGACCGCCGCGCAGTACGAGCATCACCCCTTGGGCATGAACCCCGGCGCGTACCGTGACGAGCACTGGCTCTTGCTCAACCCCTACCGCGAGGGTGATCTCAGCAAGGGCGACCTGCTGACGTTGAAGGGGAAGCAGGGCTTCAAGGATATGCAAGCGATCTACTACAAGGCCGTACACGAGTGCACCCACATGACCACAGGCCTCACAACACACGATGAAGTCTGGTCTGGCACGGTAGAACGCAACTTCACCGAGTACTCGGACCTGCTCTACGACCTCAAGAAGTTCCGGCGCTTCGTCTACGCGGCAGAAGACGAGAAACAGAAGCAGCTGACGGCAGCGAAGAAAGCTGCGCGGGCAGAGCGCCAGGCAACGCTGTACCCCACGGGTCCGACGGTGATGGACCACGACGCGGTAGCAGACTGGCTCATGCTCCAATACGGATGGACCGAAGGCACCGCAGTTGGCTTCGACTATGTCACGGACGTGGTCTCAGACGCGGACTGGATTCTGTCCGAGCGTCGCCAGGACGATCACGATTTCATGCGTAATTGGCGCAACGACCTCATCGCAGCGCTGGACCGACGCCTGTCTATTCAGTGGTAAACCAGGAGACGCTATGAACCGCAACGACGAGATAAACACCGCACTGGGCGACGTCATCTTCCGCGACTCCTCGTGGGACAACGGCAACCTCTGGGGAGATCCACGCATCTGTCCCGGCGAGGACGAGTTCTACCACGATGACTACGATGACGAACTGTACGAGAACCCCTACCCCAAGGGGCGACATAAGAGCATCCTGCCCAAGGGACCGGCGCCGGTGTTCTCGGGCTCTTTCTCCACCATCCACTTGGGTAAGCTGAAGAAAGCGTCGAACATCATGAAGAAGCTGGGGATGAGCATCTCCAGCAACCAGAAGACGGGCCTGTGCATGTCCACACCGCCCAAGGGTGCGAGCTGTCCCACTGAGGGCGTGCGGTCCTTTTGCAAGCCGACGGCGCGATGCCGCGAGTTCTGCTTCGGCCAGGGCACACGCTTCAAGCAGGAGTCCACGCAGAACCTACTGGCACGAAACGCGACCGCCTTCCTGAAGCTGTCGCGAGCTTCCCAGGCGACGGTAGACGCGGTGGCCGAGGCTATCCTGACCGTGTGTATGAGCCGCCGCCTGTTCAACCTGCGTTGGGGTGGCGTGGGTGACCTGAACGTCGGGCAGGTCCGCGTCATCGACTCCATGGTGCGGCAGCACAAGGACTTTCAGGTCTGGGGCTTTACGCGCAAGGGTGACTTGCTGCTGGACCAGATGGACAAGCACGGCTTGCTGCTGGGCAAGGGCGACAAGATTCTCGCCAACGTCAACTTCAACATGTCCATCGACGACAGCATGGACGAGCACTGGCTGGCTTTACAGGCCGAGGTGGCGGGCTACTTCGAGTCGGGCTTGGCCTACTTCACGCCCATGGGCATCGGCTACCGCACGTTCATGCAGGACTGGACCAAGCAAGGTGTGCAGCGCCAGGCCATCGACCCCGACAAGATGTGCTCGCCGCACAAGGACCCGTTCTTGGAGATACTCGCGGCACGCAAGATGACACCGACAGTGATCTTCGGTTTGCACAACAGCGCCCAGCAGACCCACGTCAGCGTCAAGGTGAGCCCCGCAGGGCTGTACCACGACTTGAAGGCTGCCTACGGACAGAGCCGCGAGGTCTACCACAAGGCCGTAGCCAAGGCAGCAACCTTTCAGATCAACGAGTGCCCTGCGACCGACCCCCTCGGCGGCGGGCACATTCAGAACGCCTGCCAGCAGTGCAGGTGGTGTTTCGGCCCCGACTTCCGTAAGGAGCGCACGCTGCTGGCGCATCGCAAGCAGACCATCATCAAGGGCAAGATTAAGACGTGGAAGACGTTCTCGTTGCTGGACGGGAAGTGGGGGTGAGGAGATGGACTTTATTGGCTACCGCTGTCAAAGACAACCGTGGGACACTGCATACTGTAATCGGCTACTTCCGATATTTAGTGGTGCACACGGGATGGCAGACAGCACAGAGTTGTCGGGATTGTTTTGGCTGTTACCTACGCACATTAAACAAGAACTGAACCTTCCACCTACACCAGATATAAGGGAAGACCTTCCAGTCGTAGACCGGGAAGACCTTCTAGCAGCCGCAGAATACTTAGATACACATTACGGGGCGTGTGTTCTTTGGGTAACAGAGAAGGAACCTCTGAGGGGCTACGGCGATTTCTGTTACGAGATCTACTTGCCTCCCGAAGCAGTGTTAGCTGTACAGACAGACTACAACTACCCACCGGAGAAAGCTGCGTGGGTGTATCTCTATAACGCAGAGATCGCACAACCGCGCGCGGTAGAAATCACGGCGGGTAAGCGTTCCGCAGTACACGAACTCTTTCACCCACGACCTGAACGCATACCCGACCTTTTACAAATACGCCCAAAACTTTCAGTCGCAGAGATAGCCAATCTCGTAAACATGTCGCCGTACATGGCGCAAAAAGAGGTAGAGCGCCTCCAACCAGACTTTGTACCTCCGTTTAGACGGCGTTTCCGTTTCGTCGACGCTGACACGGAGTACGGACGCGGTGCGCTGAAGACGAACCCCCCGCTCCACGAGTTCGACTACGTCAAGGAGATGCTCACGCCCGCGTTCCTACGGGAAGTGCGCCAAGATATACGCCAAGGCGAAGAAGACGCTGTGTGGGATTCGTACCTGCCCTATTTCAACAGCATGAAGTGGGGAGATCCCTACGTTGACGAGGAGGACATGATCCTCGAAGACGTGTGGGACGAAGAGGTGGGCGACTACGTCGACAAACAGGTGACTACGAGCGAGCTGGTAGAGACCGAAGAGTTCCAGGACTGGCTCCGTGAGAAACTGGAAGTGCGCTTGGAGGAGGTGTGGGCACGCATCGACAACAACATCGACGAAAACGGCGACATCTATCTCTACCGCGCCATCAAGGTCTCACCCGACTGGCTGGAGCGCATCGCCACGGAGCACGGCAAGCACCTGGGCATCTACTGGTCGATGGAGGAGTCAGGCGCCGATGTCTACTACAGCCCGAGCGAGCACCATCACGCGAGCGGCCTCAGTACACAGCAGGCTGTAGATGACATCGTGCACTCCATGGGAGGCCCACACAAACACAAACCTCTCAAAGACCTCCGACGCACCCTCCTTCTGACAGCCTACGTGCCCGAAGAGTACGTGGACTGGTTCGAGACCTTCGCACACCAGATGAACCCCGACTACGGTGACGAGGAACTCGAAATCCGCTTGTACAAGAACACGCCCATCAAGCTCGCCGGGATGTGGGATATTACGCGCGAGGGAAGCTTTTTTAAGCCAACGCCGCATCGCGAGCAGGACATCTCCGCCATCAAGGACAAGCAGTTCTATGCCTAGACGCTACCCCAGAAAAGGCCGCTACAGCCGCAGAAACCCGCCGCCAGGTTGGCGCGAGACCATCCCGCCGAAGCCGGAAGACTACCCGAGCACGGGTCCTGCCGCGTGGCAGCGCTGGAAGCGACCTCCGCGCGATCAACGCTTGTTGGCGATGCCGATCCCCTACATCGAGAAGTTCAACCCCGGCAGCTTCTTGAAGCTGGCGAAGGCGGTGTACGAGAAGACGTGGCCGACTAAGCTCTTCAAGAACCTACAAGAGAGCTACGACGACCACGACGACCGAGACATCCACGACCTGTTCACAATCTGGTGTCTCTTCGGCACCGACTGGGCCGGGTGGCTCTCCGTGATCGAGCGCGTAGGCTTGCACGCCGCGACCGAGTGGCTCCCCAGCTGCGCGGACCAGATGGCGTACACAGCGCCACAGAAGATGCCCCGCAGCCACAAGGGGCCGCTGCCCAAACCCAAGCTCGTGACGTCAGGTGGGCTTTGGTACCGCGACCACGAGGGCAAGCCCGTCGCGTACCACGGGCTCAAGGAGTACCTCCTTAGCTACAAGAGCGCCGATCTCAAGCTGTTGCGTAAGGCCGTGAAGAACTGGCCTTACCTCACCGCCGAGGAGCGCAGGCTCGCGCCGAACAAGCTGGCAGATGCCGTCTACAGGAAGGCTGTCGAGGCGCTGGCTACCAGCGGAGCCTCGACCGCGCCGGGTCTGATGCAGGAGGCTATCGAAGCTGGAGTACCTGTGAAGAAGTACCTGGACATCGAGCGCCGGTGGCTGAAGGGCTTGCACGTTCAGGCCAAGTACGGCAACCCAGAAGGTGACATCCCCTTCGTCGAGGCGTCCGAGGGGCCGTATCGCATGTACCGGCTGAAGAAGTCGGACCCCCGCGACATCTTCTTGGGCGAACACACAGACTGCTGTCAGCACCCTGGAGGCGAGGGCGACGACGCAGCCTGGTACGGGCATGAGGAGGAGAACGCGGCGTTCTTCGTGGTGGAGGACACACGAGACGGTAAGATCTTGGCCCAGTCTTTCGTCTGGTCTCCCAACGACGTCACAGACGAAGGCGAGGACTTTGGGATCGTCTTCGACAGCCTGGAAGTCGCGCTCGGCTACCGCGACGGCCAGAAGAAAGAGGAGCAGAAACCCGACGCACAAAAAGTGCGCGACATCATCAAGCGCCTGTACGACAGCGTCGCGCAACAGCTGGCGGACTACTTCTCCGAGCCCACCGCGGTCAACATGGGCGAGTACGAGAAGCTGGACGTCGGAGAAGATCTATGGCCCGCGGCGGGCGCTATCCCGGAACCTGACGACTTGGAGTACACCGACGCCGACGAAGGCCAGTACCACCTGGCAGGGCCACGGTTGGCCGGGGGTGCGATCACGGCTGAGATGCTCGACGGTACGGTGTTTGACGTTACCTCCAGCGAGCAGATCTACTGGCACACGACCGTAGAGGAGCTAGCAAACGGCGGGCACCAGAACCTACAGGATATCTACGGCACATTTTCTGGCTACGACGCGTTCGAGTGGGCCAGGGAGCACGCTGAGTACGAAGACGAAGACGATCTCATCGAAGGCGTGCAGAGTTGGGGGAGCGAACTCGCAGAGGCGGTAGAGAAAGGCCTTGAGAAAGACGAGGAAGACGACACCGAAGACACCGTCGACGCTCTTCGCAGCGCTACTGCCGCCGCGTACGAAGCAGGTGCCGAAAAAGCCTACGCAGATGCGCTGCAAGACGTGTTCTACAATGGCGCCGACGTCACGCTCACCGTCGAGATCTCAAGCCGAGACGACACCGAGACGTTGGAGCTGGAAGCGACCATAGACGCCTTCAGCTGGGATAGCGCTTACGACGGCAACGTCACCGTCAAGATCGATGGGGGCTTAGACACATTGAACGAGACAGCGCAAGACGAGGATTTCCGCGTCGGGCGGGATGACGTCCTCGGCGTCGATATCATAGACAACAACCTGGACACGTACGCAGACCCCGGCGTCGAGTTCGACGACAACGCCTACGAGGACACGCTTCGGGAAGAGCTGAGCGCTTTGGGCCTGCTATGACACGACGCAGACGCAGATACGGCAGCGGTAGCGGTAGAAGAAACCCCCCGCAGGGCTGGGACAACAAGGTACCGGAGAACTTCGGCCAGGAGCCATACTTCAACGAGCACGACTACTTCACCGGCGTGGGCGGTGGGCTAGAAGATGCGTGGAAGTATCACCACAAGCGCGTGCCCCAGCTCAAGCCGCTGGTGTCGACAGGCTTTCCGGTACCCTACATCAAGCCGTTCAATCCACGCAGCTTCCGCAAGCTGTTGTTGTTCATGGCACGAGCAGGGCAGGGGCACGGGGACTATACGGCAAAGCTCCAACTCCCCCAAGATCTTAACGAGCTGGTCCGCACCGCTCAAGGCCATCGCGGTCTGGGGCGGGCCGCCCGCGTCACACTTGCCGGTGGTACCGACGTGGTCAAGTACGCCCTCCGCGTCTGGTGCACCTTCGGTACCGACTGGGTAGCCTGGCGTCCAGTCATCGAGGAGAAGGGCGTCCACGACTCGGCATATTGGCTACCACGCTGCGCGGAGCAGACGTTGGCCGTACACCCTGATATAGAGGACGCGATCTACGCACGCGCTCATAAAGCCGCAGGCCTCCCGTTGGTCTACGCCGGTCTCAAGCGCTACCTCATCAAGTACCGGGACATGGCCGCGAGCTTTGGCCGAGACAAGCACGACCAAACGGGCGCCGACATCCTCGAAGACATCGTCAAGAATTGGCCGACGTTGCCCTACGAGGCACGGGGGCTCCCGCCGCGCAAGCTGGATGAGTGGCTGTACCGGCGTTCGATGACGGAGATTCAAAAAGTCGCCGCGCACGAGGGGCTGATGGCGGAGGCCATCCGCTTCCGCGTGCCGCCGGAAGAGTACCAGGGCATCGAGCGGGCGTGGCTAGGGGGGCTCACAAGGCTACAAGGTCTAACGGGTAGACCTAACGAGGGCACCATCCCCTTCGTCGAGGTCCGACACGGACCCTACAAGATGTACCGCTTGAAGAAAGCCGATCCACGAGGAATCTTTTTGGGCGAGTACACGGACTGTTGCCAGCACCCTCTGGGAGAGGGCGACACATCCGCGTGGTACGGACACGAAAATCTAGGCAGCGCCTTCTTCGTGGTCGAGGATACGCACACGGGGCAGATCGTGGCACAGTCGTGGGCGTGGGCGGCTGAAGAAGATCTGGACATCCCGTCCGATTTGCTGGAGGGGGGCTTCCCCTCTTACGACGACGTTGCAGCTGTCTCGACACTGCGTGGGCTCGTCTTCGACAGCATCGAGTGGCCTAACGCCATCGAGCAAGAAGCAGAGAAGGCTGGTAGCACACTGCAGTACGACATACGGCAGATCTACATCGACATGGGCGAGAAGCTGGTCGAAGACGGTTACTACGACCAAGTCATCGTAGGCCAACACCCGCTGGACGAGCACATCGGACATACCACTGCGAGCGGGTTCGAGATCTTCTACCACACACCAAGCGGTGACACGTACATCTACTCCGACGCCGAGAGCGAGCAGGAGATCATCGCAGGTCCCGCGCCTTTCGACGGAGAGCTCGCGGTCACGACAGACACACGTAGCCCCTTTGGGCTGTGGGGCGCGACCGAGAGAGATTGGCTTGGTCTTCGGAGCAGCCTGCCTACAGGGATCGTTGAGATCGTCGGCGCCACCGACGAGAACTACGAACCGGGCGAAACCAGCTCGCGCATCTCTGGAAGCGCCGCTTGGAACTTCCTGCGCGACGCCTACAACGGAAGCCTGTACACGCTCATCAAGATCGAGACGTTCCTACACGAGGAAGGCGACGCGTCTGGCGGGGGAGGAATCGCCCGTGCTGAACTGGCTGTGCTGCAGGGGCGGATCGTAGGCAAAGCAGAAAGCCTCCTTATACGCACAGACCCTGATCGCGCCTACCTCGATATCGAAGACAGCCCCACCTTCGAGGAGGCCATGCAGTACGCCGCCGTAGAACTGCAGCCCCTCGTGGAGGAAGTACGTCGCGTAGATGCGCGAGACGCGGAAGAAGTGGTCCGCGAGCACGAGCGCGAGCGCGCAAAGGTTGCCGCATTCCTGAAAGAGAAGCTAATATAGAAGGCGCGTGTCGCCCCCAATAGCATTGGGTGGAGGTACCGCCCAGGGCGGCACGCTTCACACACGAGAGGAAAGACGATGCCCAAGAAGAGGACGCCGAAGAAGACCGCGAAGGCCAAGACCGTCACATCGAATAGGGTGACCAAGACCGAGAAGGTCCGGCCCAGCTGCCCGAGCAAGATGAACCTCGACGAGCTCAACACGCTCAAGAGCAAGGCCGTGGTCTTGGCTGCCCTGTGCTGCGCCGAGGGTGAGGCGGTGGACGACAAGGGCCTGCCTTGCACTCCTCTGGCTGCGGCGCTTGCCAAGAACCTGGGCGTCCCCCGCGCCGCACTGAGCGGTGCGCTGGACAAGCTCGTGCGCAACGGGTTCGCGGTCGCCAAGGACGGCGGCTTTGCGATCACCAAGGCGGGACAGGCGCGTGGCGAGCAGAAGGCGGAGAAAAGTAGACACGGCGGAGGCGCTTGCGTAAGATAGGGGCAGTCAAGAAGTCGGCGAAACAACAAGTCACCGACCCTAGCCCTCCCCACCAAGCGCCAAGCACAGATGCCGCCCCAAGCAGGGGTAGGCATGTACGGGGCTGAAATGACGCAGTACATCACAACCTACAAATCCCCCTTCTGGGACGACCCGAGTGTGCGCAGCACCTTGGACACGTCCATCCCGCGTTTACCTCCTCGGCCTGAGCACCTCAAGCCGTGGATGATCTCGAGCCTCTCAGGAGCCAACATGTCCAGCAAGACCTGCAAGGAAATTCAGGCCAGCAAGGCCGTCAAGTATCTCGGCCTCGCTCGCAAGTACGGTGCGCAGTACGGCATCGACCCCTACATCACGCTCGCCTACGCCAAGCACGAGAGCGGTTTCAACCCGACCATCTACAACATAGGCTGTCGGAAGCGCAACCCGCTGACCTACGCGACCAAGTGCACAGCAGGCCTGACGCAGCTGCCGTACCGGTACTACTCCAAGAAGGTAGACCGGCCCGAGGACTTGGTTGACCCTGCGACCAACCTGCGGCTGTTTTCGCAGATGTTCGCCTTCCTCAAGAAGAAGTTCGGGACAGATCAACGGGCGCTCATCGCGGCCAACTGGGGCTACGGGCGCATGGCACAGCACGTCAAAGGCAACCCCAAGTACCGGACCATCTCCCCGTCGTCCATCCGTTACGGCAACAGCGTTCGCGCGTTACGCCGCAGGTACGCGAGCTGTCTCGGCGGTGTGGCCGGGAGCTTGCCGGGTGGGGGCTTGCAGACGGCGCTCTTGCTCGGAGCCGCTGTGGGGCTGGGCTACTTGCTGTATAGGCGGCTCAAGAAGTAGGAGAGGGCCGTGCACACGCCACAAGACCACCCCGACTTTATCGGCTGGCATTGTCAGCCATGGCCTCGTGATGAAGTGCGAAGAGGGCTTCCTACTCTACGGGATTCCATCGGCGTATCTCGTCCGCTCACATACAACGAGTTTCACGACCTGCTTGAAGAAACCGGCCTTTACTATGAAGCCAAGGCGCTCTTCGATGTTGAAACGGATCCCGACCTGTACAGCGAGTTTGAGCAGGACTGGCATGAACTGGGAGAAAGCGCCGTCTTACCTTGGCTGCACGATTTCGGTTTCCGTTGGATCTGGGTGTCTACCAACGCGCCGCTAAAGATGTTCGGCTCCTACTGCTACGCGGTGTTCTTGCCTGAAGAAGCTATCGTACTTCGTGTTAAGGGCGATGACAAAGACCCCAGTTGGGGCACCATCTACGACTCCAACATCGCCGTTCCTCAAGTAATCCCTGTCGAAAGTGAAGAGCACTACATCTGGGGAAACCCCCGCAGGAGACGTTGATGTACAACCGCAACGACCGTGTCGAGTGGATTCAGAACGGCAAGAGCTACGGCGAGGGCACCGTGGTGGCAGTCCTCGGGGAGCCGCCCTACCAGCGGGTGAAGGGATAGTCGTGCACACTCCCCAAGACCACCCCGACTTTATCGGCTGGCATTGTCAGACCGGGGACCGTGCCGACATCGACCACGAAGACACCATCGGCTTTCATTATCGGCGCGAGGATATCTGGCCACACATCCTCGCGAATCTTCCTGAACATCTGAAACAACCTCTGATACAGGCTGCGATAGACCGTGCCGAGGACATTTATGGAGAGGATTTTGAAGACATCATTTGGGGTCTGAACAACCTGCGGCGACTCATCAACGGTGAGATCGACCCCTACAGCAGTGTGGCGCGCAAGACGCGCGCGGAGTTTCATTATACCGTACCGCTCCTCCCCGGCTGGTTCGAGGAGACGGGGTTGAAGTGGATCTGGACCACGCTCGACTACCCCGTCTGGGGTGGGCGTGACCATGTGTGCTACGGTGTCTTCCTGCCCGAGGAGGCTGTCCTCACACGTGTCTGGGACTCTGCCGCTACGGATTGGAGCGATGAGGCGTATGTCTACATCTACGATTCCAACGTTGCCATCCCCCAAGTGATCCCAACCGACCGAGAAGCACGTACGGTTTGGGGAGCATGATGGTACACCAGCCCCAAGACCACCCCGACTTCATTGGCTGGCATTGCCAAGGAAAGCCGCGTGCACCTATCGAGCACGAGGACACCATCGGGTATAACTACCGGCGTGTGGACGTGTGGTTGCACACTGCCGTGAACTTGCCGCCCGACTTGAAGCAGCGCTTTCTCCGAGACGCGAAGCGGTACCTCCTTGTTAATCTGGCACTGAATCCCAAAGAGGTTGCAGCACAGATCCACAAGCTGAAACGGCTTCTAGAAGGCCACGTTGAACTTCCGCAAGGCGGTGAAGCACACTTTACGGAGAGTCCCGCATATCACGTCCTCAAGCCGTGGGTGGGCGTTCTAACGCCGGACTGGGACGATGCGCCTGGCGAATATAATCATGGGTTCCTACCCGACTGGTTCGACCTGGTTGGGCTGAAGTGGATCTGGGTCACCGAGGACAAGCCCGTGTGGGGTCAGGGCGGGAACAAGTATCATCGCTTCCCTTGCTACGGCGTCTTCCTCGACAAGGCCGCAATCGTGCTCAAGCAGTGGGACTGGATGATGACCGGGTACGGGGACGACAACTACGTCTACATCTACGACTCCAACGTCGCCATCCCCCAAGTAATCCCAACCAACAGGGAAGCACACACAATTTGGGGAAACCCTCCAAGGAGGTCTCGGTAATGTACCGTCTCGAAGATCGTGTCGAGTGGATCCAAGACGGTCGTATCTACGACCAGGGCACCATCGTCGAGGTGCTCGGAGAGCCCCCGTATCAACGTGTGAAGGTACAGTGGGACGCGGGCGGTTTTCCCCAGCTGCTCATGGCCAGCTCCACCGCGCTGTGCCACGCACCTATACCCATCCGTGAGGTGATGCGGAATCCCTACCCCTACGGACGTCTGCATAACCCTGCCGAGAAGCTGCGCATCGCCGTGCTCTTCGACGGCGCCGGTCTCGCGCGCCTTGGCCTGGAGCAAGCCGGTCACGAGTGCGTCGGCTTCGAGCTGGACCCCGACAAGCACCACCTCTCCCAGTTCGTGGGCAGCGGCAACAGTGAACTTCAAGACGTCACCGACCCGGCCTTCGTGCGTCGCCTCAAGCGTGAGTTCAACGCGGTCTGGGCCTCGCCGCCGTGCCCGCCCAGGAGCGTGGCGAAGATGTCGGGCGCGCCTGTCGGGTGCTACTCACAGGTGGACCTGACGCCGTGGGCGCTCACGCTCCCGTTCAAGCCCTTGTGGGTTGAAAACGTCTTGGCCGAGAGTGCGGAGGATAACGACTGGGGCTACCGTTGGAACGCGGACCAGTTCACGCGCACACCGATCCAGGGACGCCAGCGGCTCATCGGCGGCAACTACGACGAGGCCGCTGTGGAGCACCGTGTCTACCGTCCCTTTTCCCAGAACGCCGCCAACGACGCCTGCCCTTGCATCACGGGCACAGAGTACAAGGGCTGCGCGACAGACCGCGCTCGCGCCTCGCGCTGGTACGGTCGTAGTCTCTACCTCGAAGAGGTCGCCTTCCACCAGGGCTTCAAGATTCCACCGCAGTGGTGGCAGATGCCCGATGGTTGGGAAGGGCGCTGGCTGTGTCGAAGAGATCCCAACAACCCCGAGCAAGTCATCTGGTATCGCTCGCCAGTCACGCAGGTGCAGTGGGAACGGAACATCTATCAGGCCATCGGCAACGGTGTGCCGGTGTACATGGCCTACGCCTTCGGCGCGGCCTACAGCGGGCGCTCTCGCGTCTGGCCTTGGATGAAGCGCTGGGAGCACGCCATGCGGCCTGACGGCAGCTTGGACGTGGAGGACTACTAGAATCATGCGCCGACGTAATCCCCTCACCGCTCGTCAAGACTACTTTGATCTCGACGACGGCTTCCAGGCAGACGCAGACTACTGCATGGCGTGGTCTGATAAGCGCA